>Ga0307509_10006836_pt1 | contig 15182 bp, 5 predicted proteins | sample 10_EM_MG_FD_202245 | JGI IMG/M metagenome (GOLD analysis project Ga0307509, IMG submission 202245) | Populus trichocarpa ectomycorrhiza microbial communities from riparian zone in the Pacific Northwest, United States - 10_EM | ecosystem: Host-associated > Plants > Roots > Unclassified | place...
ACAACAAAAAAATTTTTTTTTTTTTAAAAAAAAAAAAAAAAAAAAAAAAAAAAAAAAAAAAAAAAAAAACACTAAAATAGATTTTTTTTTCTTATAGCATAGGAGGAGAAACATTGTGGATTTAAGTAGTATATTAACCATTTTTATCCTTCAATGCACTAAACAATTATCTTGATTTCAGGGTAAAATTATCTTTTTTATGGAATCAAAATGTCATTTATCATTTGATTGGGGTAATATAGTAAATTTATATTTTTTAAATACAATGAAATTACTTTGTCACCTTTAAAGCTAAAAATAGGTTTTTTTTTGGTCCAGGGACAACTTTATTTGTGTATTTTTAATTTTATTTACACGGTTAAAAGATGATGGTATCCTTAAAAGCTCAAAAGGTTTTGGCCTTACAAAAATGATTTTTGTATATTTTTTCTACAGTAAAATAACATTTTTTGCCTTTGACTTTAAAAAATCTAAGCCTAACAAGGGAGGACATTTTCTTCTTTGCCACAAATTGTTTTGTAATAATAGGATGTTCTAAAAGTCTTTTTAGTGATTCTAATTATTAAAATATCAATAAACCAATATAAAAGGTTGACACGTGCTACGCACACGTCAGCATGTTATAACCCCCCGCCAAACAGGTAGCGTGTGGGACATATTACGATGGCCAAAATCTATCAACCGTCATGTCATCTAACATGTCATGTGGCGGCGTATCTGTTGGAGAGGCGCATTTGACCTGGTTAGTGGCGGTTCGACAGCAATGAAAGTTTTTCCTCCTCCCCTTCTTTTTCTTTCTAATGTGCATTGATTTTCATGCCAAACCTTTAAAAATTCAAATATGTCCTTGAGCTTGTATTTGTTTTAAAGTTGGTACTGTTTTTATTTATTTATTTTAAGGCTTCTTGAATTTTTTTTGTTTCAATTTCATCCATCTGTGTTTTATTTCATAGAATTTTTTTTTATCTAATTTGATCATCATTCTTTTAATTGCTATTTTTTTATCCTTTGCATTAATTGTTTTTTGATTTCGTCCTTTAGATTTTAATTTTTTTTTGTTTCTAATTTTGGTCATTATTTTTTTATTGCTCTTTTTTTTTAGATCTTTGTCTTCATTTTTATTGTTTTTCAATTTAATCACTAATTATTTTCTTTCAATTATTTTTTTGTGCATGATTTAGTATTCATTTTTTTTTGGTTTTTTTTAAAAATCTTATGATTGCAAATTTTGCTTCGTTATTTTTTCGTGTTTGTCTTCTACAATCATGACCTAGTCCACCAGTTTCGATGATTAGCCCGATTTAAGTTTGGTCTTTTTTAAAATCCTTTTAAATAATTGATTTTTTTTCATTTTTTTATTTGACATTGATTTATTGGGCCTTAAGTTTCGTGATTTGTTCTGATTTTTTTTGTGAGGTTATTCCTATCTAATATCTCGTATTGTGGGTTATTACAGTTAAGCTGGGTTGCCTTAAGTTTTTTTTTGTTTGATCATCCGATATTTTTTCCCATTTTTGAGGAGAAGTTTTTGACTTTTTGAGAGTAACACGAGTTGCTTTGAGTTTTGTTTTGTCTTTGTTGGATCTACCTCTTTTAAAATGATTTTTTTAATTAGATTAAATTAATTTATTTTATTCCTCAACATTAAATTGATCTGGTATTACCGTAGTTTTTTTGGTGCTCTTTATTAGATGTTGCTCTTTTAACAAGAATTTTTTTAATTAAATTAATTTATCTCACCCTTCAACATTGGATTTATTTTATATGAAGCTTCTTAGTGGAGTCTAAGTTTGAAATTTAACAGTATGTAATTTTAGAAGATTAATTTGGGCTTAAAAAGTTTCCCGAGATTTGCTTCCTCCGAACCCGCTTTTCAGTTTCATTCTCAAACCTTTTCTTACCTTCTAAGATCTATAATCTTGGGTTTTTTTTTTAAAAAAAATTATTTTATATGAAGCTTCTTAGTGGAGTCTAAGTTTGAAATTTAATATTATGTAATTTTAGAAGATTAATTTGGGCTTAAAAAGTTTCCCGAGATTTGCTTCCCCTGAACCCGCTTTTCAGTTTCATTCTCAAACCTTTTCTTACCTTCTAAGATCTATAATCTTGGGTTTTTTTTTTAAAAAAAATTATTACTAAGATTTGCTGGTATTTTTTTACCTTTTTTTATTCATTGATTTTTTTCCAGAATTTCACTTTCATCGTTTGGATTCTTGAGAATTGAAAGTAGAGCTAGTAATTTTCTTTCTTTTTTAAAAAAACATTTACAACGTTTTATCATTATTTTCATACACTTTAAAAAAATTAGGCCGGCCCTCAACAAAAACACGGGCAAGCTATGTAGTAAGGGCTAGTTTAGATCAAACAATGGCACATGAATTTTTTATGTCTCCTTCTCGGGAAAAGAACAACATGCTTTGATACTTAGTGTTGAAAAAAAATAGCAGTAGAGAAAAAACAAAATAAACATGTTTCTATCACTAGTTTAAATATAATCACATTAAATAATAAAAAATCATGTTTATTATTCAGTGTCTAAATATACTTTTTATGCAGAAACAATTTTTCTTAAAATTGGCAGAAAGTTTTCTTATTATAGTCATTTCTTCTCTGTTTTTTTTTTCCTGTTAATATTAACAAATATATTTATAAGGGTGAAAAGTTATAACCCTAGGTAGTTATTGTCATAATGTAACTCTTCATTATTTTTCTTTATATTACTTTCTTAATATAAATAATATTGATATGGATTGGATTCACCATCATGCAATTTAAATAATACATGATGTTAATAATGATATTTTCTATATATATAAAAAATAATATTGTTTAAATGCTGCGTGGTCTCTGAGAGGTTATATAGTCAACGAAATAGGTCGGTCCACCTCCACCCCACCCCACCCCTCCAACTTGGGACCAATTTAAAGCCGTTGGCTCAACGACCGTAGCTTTTCAACTGTCTGTCCTTGGCAACGCCGCCCTCTCATAATGATTTACTTAGTTTCCCTCTCAAAATGATTAAATCGTTCAATTCATACCGGAATTTCTACCACAGAACATTTTACTGAACCAGAAAATTGTTTTCTTTCTGGGTCACAGCAGTATGCTGTTAGTCCATTCAAAGCTAAGAAATTCGAAAAGAACCTGTTATTGCACAGGATTTATGTTTCTTGACGATAGATGCCCAAGGAGGTGTTGGAAGTGTAGTGATTATAGTTTTTTAAAATATATTTTATTTGGAAATATATTAAAATAATATTTATTAAAATTTTTAAATTAATTTTTATATTAGAATATAAAAATGATTTGAAAATATCAAAATATAATTTTGAAGTAAAAAAAAAAATAAATTAATTTTTTAAAAATATATTTTTAAAATGTAAAAACAAACAGACTGTACGTAAGCTATCTTTCCAACATGTGAGCTTAATTTTTGTTTTTTTGAACATTTTAATTTATGAATTTATATTTTTTTAAGTGTTTGAGAGTGTGATAATAATTATTTTTCAAAGTATTTTTCACTCATAAATATATTAAAATAATATTTTATTTTTGATATCAACACATCAAAATAATATAAAATTTAAAAAATTTAAATTTTAACTCACTTCTGTTTTCAAACCGGGTTTTAAGCTAACTAATGATTAATCAAAATGATTTAAAAATTTAATATATATATATATATATAAAAACTACTGATCAAGTTGGGTTTACTGCCATTAATAATTGAATAAAGCAATTTTTTTTGGGTAATTAATAAAGCAGATTATTGCTGAAAGTCAAATGATTGAAAGGAGAAGAGCAAGAGCCTAAAAAAACGTAGCAAGGGGGCTATCCCTGTCTGCTCAGTCAGCTTCTCTCCATGATGTCCATTATCCTGCCCTTGTTGTGTCTCTCTCACTGTATAATACACAGAAAGCAAAAGCAAGGTAGCAGCAGTAAGCTCTTTCTCTTTCTCACTCTTTGTTTACTTTTCTTCATTTTCACTCATTCCCCAAATTATCGCCTTCATTTTAGGATCCTCCTCTCTTGCAGTAGCCATCAACCTCACTTCTTCCTTTACCCCCTCATGCAGTGCTTATATGCTATATGTCCTTCTCTGCTCTGCTTCTCTCTTTCTCGCGCTTTCTTCTCTTGAACTTGCAACTGTGATCCAAAACTTTATCTTTGGACCTTTCAGGTATGTTCCTTGCATCTCTTCGTGCTCAACAATGTTAAGCTTTGCTTATTTTGCCTATTACAGTTACTTTCTTTCTTGGGTTTTGGAAGTTCATTGATTTTTGCTGGTTCTTGGTTGAAGATTCATGAGTGGACGACATTTTAACTGTTTCTTGGAAATCGTGTGTGGCTATACTAGTTTGATGATTTATTCTGTATGCTTATAATTGGATCTTGACAAAACTTTCCTTTGAAAAATTGAAGAAGAAAAAGGAAGCAAGAAATGGATTTTCCTTATCTTTAAGATTGTTTGTTCGATGAGGTTATTGATTCACAGATCCCAATATTCTTGCAATTTTTTATTTCCTGGGCATTCAAGCGGCAATGGATAGCACAAATATCTTCACATTCCTTTTTCTTAATTTGTTCAAGACAACAATAAATGCTCTGGCTTTTCATGTGTTGTTATAACTTATAATGATGACTTGCGGTTTTGGAATGTGCACATGTAGCTCATCCTTGATTTCTAGGGTTAATTGGGCAATTAACATAAAAAATAAATAAAATAAATAAGTAAAATAATGAAACATCAAAGAACTTGGTGAAATAATATATTTTTAAAAGTTATATTTTTGAACCGCAATAATTAATGCGGTATCAAACTAAGCACATATTATAATATGGATGCGGGACACAAAGCCAAGACTTCTCTCATGCCATAGTTGAAGAAATAAAGTTTATGAGGTACTACGATATAAGCTATTAATATGCTTGGATTGTTCTACTAACTGTAATTCGGTTTATTTTCAATTCATTTCCTAGAGCTGGGATTTAGAGGGATTTGCCATGGTTGCACCTGCGGTTCTTTCTCATCGGCAATCACATTTTCTTGATTGGTGAGCTTTCATCGAAGAGTGAGCTGATAGAATTTGTTTGGTTGTGAGAAGTGATGGAGCAAAGGAAATTGAATTTAAATGCTCCGCTCCTATCAGTGAGGCGATTCTCTAATATAGCAACAACTTCAGATGGAGCCAAAACGAAGAAACTTGAGAATTCCCGGTTCAATAAACGCCATACCCTTCCTCTGTATAAACCAGATGCGAGTTTGGACCAAGTAACTGAACCAGTTGCAGTTCCTTTCCACTGGGAACAGATCCCCGGTAAAGCTAAGGATAATTCTTTGGAGACGCCTGCAGTCCCTGAGGAGGCTTCTATTACTCCAAATGGTCCTCCTAGAAGGTCGATGGATATTTTAAGGCACCATAAAGGAAAGCGTGAGTCTAAAGCCCCCAACAAGGAGGCCTCTGTTACACCACGGATTTCTTCCAGAAAGGTAATGGATGTTGTGAAGCACCATAAGGAAAAGCCTGAGCCTAAAGTCCCCAAGGATGTATCTGTCACTCAAAGGAATCCTCCTAGAAGGGTTTTGGATCTTGTAAAGCACCACAATGAATCGAAATCCAAAGATCAAAGCGTGTCCATGCCCAAAATTAAAGCATGTTCATCCAATGATAAAGTAAATAAATTGAATTGCTCTGGAGAGGGAGCAAATGAGAAAGCAGGTTTGGATTCAGACAATGATGATGATGTTTACTCAGATGCACTTCAAACTTTGTCTCCAACAGATTCAATCTCCATGAACTGTAGTGCAACTGGTCTGAGTGGCTTTGATGTTCCGCTTGTGAAGCCATCAGGAACCTTCACCACGGATCAACAAACACGAGATTTCATGATGAGTCGCTTCTTACCTGCAGCCAAGGCAATGGCCTTAGAGCCAGCTCATTATTCTTCAAGAAAGCAACCTATTGTAATTGAACAATCAAGACAATTTACAAAGGTGGTTCATGAGAATAGGACACCACCTCCCATTAAATCTCAGTCTTTTATTATCCCACGTTACGGCCAGGATATAGAAGAGAAAGAAAGCGAAGATGAATGTGATGGGTATGAAAATTCTGGCGATATATCAACTAAAGCCTGTGGTTGGTTTCCTCGTTTATGCATTAAGAATTCGTTGGGTCTCTTAAATCCCATTCCTGGGTTGAAACTTGGGACTCAGGCTTCCATGTCTTCTACCAATGATGTTGAAAAACTGAGCAGAGCTGCTCATAACAGATCTTATAGTCAAACTGTGAAAAAGGTTAGTATAGTACTCATTTTTTCCTTTTCCCTTAATCATTTGTCCTTCGGCTAGTGTCAAATGTTTCTGTTATAACCATGGAAGTTGTTTTTCAATGCTAAAATATTTGCATTATCGGGGTTAATTCTTTTCAGCACTTTAAAGATGCTGCTAATAAGCTAAAACAAGATAGTGGAGGGCAATCTCCTAAGCTGCTGGAGGTTGAGAACAAGCTGTCCTGTTCATCCAATCGGTTCATCTATGGAAGTGACCGTCAAACAATGAGTCGGACATCTCCTTTTAGGCGCTCAGCTGGCACATCTCCTTTTAGACGTGCTGGGTGTGTATCTCCTCATCGCAATGAAGCGCCTCAATCTGCCTTTCGTGGCAGGGGATTTCTGGGCATTCCTAAAGAGGCTGAAGATTTGAGAGCCAGTAGGCTGAATCTGTACAAGGGCATTAGCAAGTCTCAAGAACTATCATCCTATTATGGGTCTAAACGATGGTCTCGCCCAGCAAGCCCTATTGTTGAGAAGACATTGTATGTAGATACTGTACATAAGGCAGGAATATTATTCCCAGATTCTCGTTCTTCAAATATTAATGAGTATGTGGACTCTGCAAAACGAGACTTCAAGGCACCATTGAAAAACAGAGAAATAAAAGAAGCTGCTGCTGAAGAATCCTATTTTCAAGATGCAGAATGCCTGAATTTTCTGGAAGGAGAGAGTGAACTGGAAAATAAGGTCTTCGGGTCTGCAGATGCTGATTCAGCTTCTCTCTCAGATAAAACAAACATGATGGACGAGCAATCTAAAGCATTGGTGTGTATAGGTGCAACCACTGATGGAAATGTTAATTCTGATGGTGAACAGATTTCAATAGAAGATGATCAAGGACATGTGAAAAACAGTATAGTACAGACTCCTCTTCCTCCAATTCTACCAAAAACACCATCTGAATCTTGGCTTTGGCGAACTCTGCCTTCAATCTCTTCACAAAAGCCACCTTCGCATTTGTATCAGGGAACCAGTTTTCAGAGAAAATGGCAGGATCCTAAGATGTCATCTACTAATACCAAATGGGAAACCATTGTTAAATCATCTCATTTGCATAACGATCATGTACGATTTTCTGAGGTAATAGCATTCCTCTCAAGATTCATTTTGTTTGCTTTTTTCCAAGAAAGAAGGTTTCATGTTATGTTATGGAAGATTTTAACAGTAGTTATTCTTTTACAGGAATTAATTCCTCATGCTTCTGAACACTCCAAGAGTTAGAGATGCAGAGCTCTTTCAATTTTTTTCAACAATAACTGTTTCGTTTGGATTCTTTCCCTCGGATATCCTCAAAGGCGATTGAATTCTTTCAGCCAACATTTTTTTTTTGGGAGATCATGCTCCAATTGTTCAATCCTCCTATGGTAGGTAGATGGAATTCAGCAGTCAGTTTTTTGTTGAGGTTTCTAAGTTTTCATAACCCTCCTTTTGATATGCCTGCTCGCATTCATACAGGGGTGAGGTGATTGGCTGATAAGCTTTCTTGTACCGCTGGTTTACAGCTTAAGCTTTCTGTTCTCTTTTTATGGTTTTGGATTCTGTTGATCCCTGTGTTTATAGAAATCAGTAACTCATTATGTTGATGAATGGAATTACACATTTAATAGTGATGATGTCTATGCTTAGCAGCATTGTATATATCTAAGGGGTTTTTCCTCTATTTTTCTATTTTTCAAGAAAGATGGTTTGGATTCTTTTTTTTTTTTTTAAAAAAAAATGAATTATTAATCTGAATACTAATCTGTTAAAAATTATTCTGAAAACAACATATGATTTTTAAATAATACTCAACCAATCTACGTTGATAACGAAAGAGAAACCTAGGAAAACTAGAAAAAAAAAATCTAAAAATATATAGGAAAAATAAAAAAAATATCTTCTAAAAAAGGTTTGGATAGACTTAGAATCAACTCAAATTAATCTATCAAATCTCTGACTTGAATAATGAGATTCTAATAACTTTTTAATTCTTTTATCTTAATTATTCATTAAAAAGAAAAAATGTACCATGCAATTATAAATTAAGAGTAAAATAATTAAAATTACTAATTCAATTTATGTTTGCATGTAATTTAAAAGGGTATAATTAAATTTAATTTTATGATATAATATTTTATTCCAAACATAAAAATTATACGAAGCACATGATTTGGTTCAAATGAGATGAATATAAATATTCTAAAAAAAAGACGAATTAAATAAAATAATAAAAAAAAAAAGTCTGCTAATGCTTATGTGACTCCAAAAAGACAAGTAAAGATCTGCACTAGTCCTGTATATGAATTTCTCTACATACAGATATCCTTAAGTACTCAGGCTTAATGTGGCCAAGCAAGAGTATTGTGTAGACTAAGTTTCTATAAAAACTTTCCTGACTTCAATATGACCTCTAAGAAAGTGAAAGCTTGGTGCTAATTATTTCCTGTGTGCTTCTACACTGAGTCCCATGGTCATTGATTCCAACTCTTTGGCTCAGTCTCAGTTGCAGATCAGGCAGCCATTCCTTGTCATTCAACAATTTATCATTATTCAGCTGCATGCAAATGAAGTGAGAATTAGAAGGGAAAAAAAATCACAAAATAAAAGGAACAGAAGGTTTTAAATATGGTTATAGCAGGCCCCAAACAATAACTCTAAATTCGAGATAATACCTCAAGCCGAAATGGGGGCTCAAACTTGGATTTAAAACAATTGAAATTGCCAGTAGAAAGAGACGAATTGACTAAGGATTGCTTTATCTTTACGTCATTTCCAGAGTTGACTGCAGTTGGCTTCCGGTAGCTGTTTGTCTCGAACAACCGTGGAGATGAACAATTTAGATGTGCTTGAGGGGGGGAGCCGGAACAACTATTAGTGCAGGTGACACTGGTTGGATTACTTCTGATAATTTCCCAGCAATTTTTAGCCATTTCGAGTGGATGCCACCGCCGTTCTTCAAGCAATCTGAGTGGCCTTATTGGCCTTATGTCGATTGCTGTCTCCATTCCTTGTCCGAGATCCTTTCTTGCCAAATTACTTTGCCTTTTTACTCCATGCGCACCAATTTCCCATTGTTGGTACCTATAATTTTGACCAGAAAATGTAAAGCATTCTTATTATTGAACTTAATGGGATAGCAAACTCCATGATAGACTTTAGTACTACAAGAACTTCACCTTGAGAGCCTGGTTTTGTTACTTGGTGGTCTTTGGAAGAGGGAAGAGTGCAAAAGACTGTGACCAAAAGTATGCTCTGTAGAATTTCTGGCTAAAATAACTCCACCACTCCCCATTCTGAAGCATTGTTGAGGACAGGCTGATGAAATTTGGTGGAACTTGCCCTGAACGTAATCTTTTCCATGCTTTGATTTGTATGTTTGACACAGCACTGTGAAAAAAGAAAAGGAAAAAAAGGAAGGGTTTACTGTTTCATTAATGTATGCTTGGCTTAAATATCTTCAAAATTATATATTTCCGTATTCTTTGCCCTATGAAACCAGAAGAGAAGGCGAGGGAGCCATTCATGTCAAGGCTGCCAGACTGCCAAAATGCGTATTTTGTTATTAAGAGAGACTTGTGCTTGCACACTATACGAAGGTTAGATCAATGGCAGGTGAAAATATTTAACAAGAGACGATAAAACAGTTTTTATCACAACTACGTACACATCTAACTATGAATAATCTTCAGCAACCAAATAAAAAACGATTACTTATAACAAGATATTTAAACCGTGTGATCATGAGCATATCAGTTGACTTCTAATTCAAGATAATTATTAGGTTTAGTCATCAAATATCTTTCTTTTTAAAAAAAAAAATGAAATTTAGTGTAAATGTTGCACACCAAATTCTTCAACTGTTCATAACTAGCCTGCTGTGATGCTGCTAAACAATTATTTTCCTTCGAAATATTCTCCATACACAGTCCTAAAGGTTCACAAATAGTCTTGTTCCCCAAATTCTTCTCTTCCTTAATTGTAAAAGAAATGAGAAGAAGAAAAATCCTGACTTTTAATTACCATCATCGAGCCACCCCATCATTAGTTTTATTCACCTCAATACAACTATCAAGATGGATGTGTCATACAATGTCGCTCATCAAGAATTTTTTTTTTTTTAATATCTAAAAATAATGGGATATTTTTAAGGTCTCTTCAAACCACCATAACTAGTACTGGCCATAGCTCATTAAAGACTTGATTGATTAATCTACAATAGAAATTAAAACAATTCTAGATTAGAAAATCTTTTCTGGATATATAATTCTTTATTACAATCATAATTTATAATTGTTCTTAATAATAAAGACAAACTTTTCCTAGTAATTGATTGAAAGTTCTTAGGTCAAGATTTATATTTGTATTTTATGATGATCTTTTCTTAGAATGCTTGTGACTTGAAATCTAAGTCAAAACGTATAATCATTAGTGAAGCAATTATTAATTATTGTATTGATATTTACTTGATTGTTGAAACCAAATTGGCTAGTTAGTTTGATTCTCTAGTAAGAAGTTTATGGAATAGGCAATATCAAGGTCATGAGGTATTCTAATTATGTGGAACGAAGAGTCTTTCTTAGTTAGTTTGATTGAAAACTATGATAAAAAGACATGCATTTTTTGTTGTCATGTGGGAAAGGATTTGATTGTGCTGTTATTAGGATATATGGTTCTTGCTTAGCTTAAAACAAAAGAATTATATGGTATGAGCTTATTGAATTATGGTTTGCTTTCATATTCCTTGGTTTATAATAGGAGATTTCAATGCACCCTGAGCATTGCTGGTTACTATTGTTACCAAGGTCTGAAACTAAAAAAAAAAACGAAGATGAATTAATTGGGTTGATTATAGATATTTGGATTAACAAGTTACAAATCTACCATACTTGATCTTCATGTATTGTTAAGACCATATCTGGAGCTACAAGTAGAATTTTTTAGGATTATAGTTGGGTTGGGAACTAGACATCACAAGCTTCTATCCATATATGGTAAGTCCATTAATTCATCCAGAAAAAAGAGAATAACATGTTTGAAGTAAAGTCAAAAGTTATTATATAGGTTTTTCTATTTGTTTCCTTACGATTTGTGGATCTCTTATTTAGAAATGATTTTTTTTCTACAAGTACAATACATGTGGCGAGAATTAAGATTATTTTGGTAAGGATTTCTATGTTAGCAACTTGTGTTTCCTTTTGTTTTGTGGATTTTTTTTATTGGCAAGGTTTCCTTATTATCTAAGGACATTAAAGGTGGTTTTGAGATTATATTTTTTTAATGCAACATTTTATTCTAACAAATATAATTTTTTATCCAGTTGTTGGATAAGGATAAATTTTTTAAAAAAAGATTCTAAAGGCCTAGTTTTATATAGGATACAAACTTCATAGTGATTTATATTAGTTTTCTAATTGATTTAGAATTCTCTTTTCTCTTTTATATAGAACTCTTTTATTATTTTTTCACCATTGTTTAGGATGTTTTTACATTTATAAATATAGTTATTTCTCTTGTATTTAGTTTTTGTTTTTTTACTAAACTTGATTTCATAATAATCTAATATATATGAGAGAGGAAATTCTTTTAATTTGGTTCTTCAATGAACTATTCTGACTTATAAAAGAATTATCAATTCTTTGTGGTGTCTTCCATACTACTTGTTCATGTATCTTCATAGGCATTGGGAGGGGGTTCAATTTTTATAGTCTTGATGTCTCAGTACAAGTTATCATTGTGTCAATCAAACTTAATCACAAGCCTAAATTTATCTTTTTTTGGGAAGGGTTATTTTGACTATAGGTTTTTATTTCTTTATATCTATGGGGTTCACATCAATTGGTATAAGAGAAAGGCTCTAAAATTAGGTTATATCTCTTTATATTTTAGTTTTCATGTTATTTCATTGTTGTTGTCACTTAGAACCTAGTTGTAGAAAAAGTTTTTTAAAAAAATTAGTTATGATCTAGTTGTTTAAAATTTATATAAAAAAAAGATAAAGAAAAAGAAGATTAAAATTGCAAAATTGGGTTAATATGTCTTCCAAAATCGAGTTAACATTCAAGTAAGGTGATGATTAGAAGTCGAATATTTTTTAGGAGAAGGGGAATGATGTGAGTCAGCGATTATCACCAAATAATACATTAAAGGTACCAATTAGGCCTATTACAGGTATGAAACTAAGAATATCTAAGAGGAATTGATTGAGTGATTCTGGATATTTAGGTTAACAGGTTGCAAATCTTTGAAAATAGACCTTTGTGTATTGTTTGGGTTATATCTAGAGTTATATGTAGAATTTTTACAGGATTATAGTTGGGTTGGAAAGTAGACATTGCATGCTTTTCATCTATATATGGTAGACTCACTAATTCATCTAGAAGAGAGAGAATAAGATGTTTAAAGTTAGGCTAAAAGTTATTATATGAGTTTTGCTATTTGTTTCCTTATGATTTATGAAATTTTTATTTAGCAAAGATTCCTTTTCAACAAGGACAATACAGGTGGCAACAACTGAGATTATCTTGACAAGGTTTCCTTGTCAGTTAAGGACATTATAGGTGGTTTTAGGCTTATATTTTGTAATGCATATTTTTACTTTGACAAGTATAATTTTTCATTCAACACTTGCATTAGACTAAAATATTTCTAGAAGATTCTACAGGCCTTGTTTTATAAAGGATTAAAATTTCATAGTGATCAGATATTGGTAAGGTCTTGCGATAAGATCCAGAAGCTACTGAACAAGATTTGTATTAGTTTCCTAGGTTTTTAGGATTGTTTTTCCTTTTTTATTTAGAAGTATTTTATTATTTTTCTAGTCTTGTTTAGTTTTTTTTTACCTATTTTAAAGAGATGTCTTAGAAATCAGGTCAATTATTTCAAAAAATAAAGCTCTCCTACTAAAATGACTTTAGAGATTAGGGTCTTGAAATCGAAAACGATGAGAATAATTTATATAAAAAAATATAAACCAAAGTTTAAGAATAGATTGACTTTTTGAAAAAAACTATGTATCTCTTATTTGGTCAAGTATTTACTCCACTATTAACTCTAGTGATCAAACTTTAGTTGTTTTGAGAGATAGCTATACTTTTAGTAGGGAATGGTGCCTTAGTTTAGTTTTGGGATGGTGTTTGGGTTGGTTTAAAGCCTTTACTTGAGCTTTATCCCCAGCTTTATATATTATCTATTTAAAAAATGGTATTGTGAATAGTGTAAGGTTTTATGATGCTGGTTGCTGGCGATGAAATCTTCAATGGAACTGAAATATCAAAAGCATTGATATAGGTCAACTTGACAGTTTAATGGAGGTTATTAATCATATTCATATGTACAAACATAAAGAAGATAAGAAGGTTTGGACTTTAGATAGCAAGATTTCTTACACGATCAAGTCATGCTGTATTCAGGTTTACTCCTATATTCAAGTTTAAAACCATAAATTCCACGCATTTAGAAGAGTGTTTTTCATCCATAAATTGAGAAGCTTCTATGGTTAGCCATTCACAATGGGTTATGTTTTCACTCCTTCTTAGCTTAAATAAAATTATGGCAATATAGGAAGACTTAATTACCTTTCATAATTTGGTTCAGAAACTACAATTCATTTACTCTTTTAATTTATTTTTTCTTGGGATTTTTGTAATAAAATACCTAATGGTGGGGTTTTTCATGATGTATTCCTCAATCCGATCTTTTTCACTAGTAGCAAGGTTTGGTTTATCGTAAATTTCAGCAAAGGGTGTGGAATGGATTTTTCTATAGAATAGTCTGGCTTATTTGGTAAGCTAGAAATAAATTCTTCTTTAGTTCTTTGACTATTCTTTCATAAAGAAACAACATTTCTTCAATAATAGGTTCACCTACACTAGCATGGATCGATATGTTAAGGAAAAAAAATTACTGTGGTATTACCTGGAGTAATAGACATAGCAGCTTGGATCCATTCCCTCAATATATAATAGGTAAATAGGTTGAGCTATATTGGTATGGATATGTTAAGGAATCAGGAGTATATTACTACTTGGAGTACCAGGCGCCATTAACTCTCAGACATGTTACTAATTTATTTTTAGCTCCTTAGCTTCTTTCACTTGTTTTGATGGTTTTCCATCCACCAGATGACGAGCTTAATAAGATTTCTCGTCTTTCATCAAAATAAAATTGATTGATAATACTAGACCCAATCCCCTAACTAATGAAAAAACCAAAGTAAGAAAGAAAATATCACCTTGTCCGGCCTCATCAAGCTTCTTACTTCGGTACCTCTAATACGAACAATGAGAAAAGAATAAGCAAGGAAAACGAACAATGGCAAATCAAGATTCACTAGTACACAAGGTAAAACAATGGTTATAGCAAGTACCTGTAGATGGCTCTTTACATGGGCAATGCTAAGTTCCCTCACATTCATTAACTGAAAAACTAACTTGGGAGTTGCTTCTTCACCAATTCAAAGAAGGTGTAAGGATGTACAGTGAAATATACAATTGGTTCTTATCAAAGTATTATGATCCAATATTAACTATTATAAATTTCTATCAATTTTAACTTACTCTCTTGTCCACCAAGCCTTTCAACAGCATGCACAAAAGAGAGATGGAGATCAGGAGTCCATCGTAGCCGAGGCATTTTTGATCTAACATATTGCCTAACTGTAGGCCTGAGTCCATTTCTCTCTGCAGATGTAGCATTATTAGCAGAATTCCCTTCTGTTCTCATGTCACCATCAGTATTACTAACTTCAGCAGTGCCATTATCCTCTGCGCTGCTTGCTTCTTCATTCAAATCGTAGGATGAGCACTTTTGGGACGACATTAAGGAAATGTTTTCAGCTTGGCCCTCGCAACCATCAATCTTTTCTTGAT
>Ga0307509_10006838_pt1 | contig 15178 bp, 19 predicted proteins | sample 10_EM_MG_FD_202245 | JGI IMG/M metagenome (GOLD analysis project Ga0307509, IMG submission 202245) | Populus trichocarpa ectomycorrhiza microbial communities from riparian zone in the Pacific Northwest, United States - 10_EM | ecosystem: Host-associated > Plants > Roots > Unclassified | place...
TATACCTCGAGGAACCCCAGGTGTTGATCGTCAAGCAGATGCTGGGCCCCATTCATGAGATGGCTGCAAAAGAGTTCATGGACGTGATGAAGCTGAAGATAAGGGAGGCTGGTCAGACATCCGAGATATGTAATATGGCAAGTACAACATACAAGGGCAAACTATGTGCAAAGGAAGCGGATGGGTCCTTGAGACCTCTGGGCGCCCGCCCCGACCTCCACGATTGGCCGACGATTATTCTAGAATGTGGTGTTTCCGAAACCCCCCGCCGTCTTACTGTTGATGCACGTTGGTGGATAGAGAATTCGGGAGGAGCCGTAAAGGTCGTTTTCCTATTGTTCGTATCGGTAAAGCGCAAAACCATTCGGATTGAAGTATGGAACAAATCCACGGTTGAAAAGCAACAGCATACCGGCGAAAATGACGAGGAAATAACCACAGGACCAACCCCAAAGAACACGATCCTCATCACTGAAAATTCGGTAACCGGTGCCCCGCTGAAATTAAAGTTCAAAGAAATATTCCTACGCAAGCCGAAGAAGAAGCGTGGAGAAGCCAACTACATGATCACCGAGCATGACCTCAGAGTTTACTATAATCGCATTTGGCTACCTGTCCCTGGTAGTTCTCAAGACGAAGATTGTAAGTCAGCCTTGGTGACCTCTGGTGTTAATTGCAGTCAAAACTAATTCTACCAGCCACAGATGATGAGAGCGAATCGAGTGAATCGAGCAGCTCCTCAGAGGGGTCCGTTGAAGATGGCAGCGAGCCTCTATCAGTCATTCCTTAACCCTCACTTCGGGCGCAGATCCCCTATCTTCACCATAGTTATTCACTCATTCATTGCCGACGAAACCACCGTCCATTACTCATTAATTCGTTCCTTGCACCTTTTGCCGGTCACGCGTTCTTTTCAATTCTTGACGTCTCTCTAAGCTTTCAGTCACGCGGTGAAAAAGAAAAAAAAGCAGAAAAAAACAGAAAAAAAGGTGGGATTGTCTACCTTTGTTCTTCCGAATTCAGCACATACTTGCAACAATAGTACATCGCAGGCTCAATTGCAATTCATCCGATATCCTGCATTGTGGCCGTGTTTTTGCTGTTTGAGGGAGATTGGTTTGTTTTCCGTGAATGGTGGGGCGGATAGGTCAAATGGGCGTAACTAGTGCGATACCGGGGGTGGAAACTTTGTTCTTTGGAGGAGCTAGTAGGGAGGATATGTATTTTGCTTTGGCTTCACGTATGATACACGATGAGAGGATGCTTTGAGAACCTTTTGTGCGCCTTGCCAATTATAAACAAGTTGCACAAACCTTTTGACCGATGATATACCTTCTGTGTTCTCTTGGAAGTGATTGTTGTGACTTGTTTCCCAACCCCGATCCCAATGCAAAGGAAAACCCTGCTCGACCGCTAAATAAAAAGTCCCTACACACCTGTTCCCCCTGCGCGACCACAAAATTAACAGGAAGAAGTGTCAGAAATAATCCCTGGCCAGCCGGACTCTCTAAGCGGTGAGTCGAATGAAGAATTTACACCACCGCTTATGAGTGTAGAAAGTATAGATAGCTTTACTGAAAGCGAGCAGGTGAGGGATTAAAGGTTAAACAAGAGTTACGTTGAGACAAGTTTCATTGCATTGATTTATGGTTGAGGGAGAGGGCCGTTAAGACACGAGAAGTAAAGCGAAAGGAAGGAAAAGAGAGAGAGAAAAGACTACAAGCGAGCACCACAACCAATTACAACCAGGACGACCTTATGACGAAGCTTTGGCTAACAACCCATGATATCCATCAAAAAGCCCTATCCACCTGTGAATCAATCACCGACCAATCACACCACTGCCCTACCAAACTTCCTTCACTTATATGCCCCTGAGACCTTCCATAATAACAATACCGCCTAGCTGCAAACAAGACACAACAAACCCGAAAACCGCACATATACATTTTACAAAGCCCGCTTTAACTGATTACAAATTTTAAGTAAGAATGGCTATACCTTACCATCTCGCTGAGTAATAACTCCCCCCAGATCCCCTCTGCGTACTTCTCCGAAATAGCTAATTCATTGCAGTCTCTTGACCAACTCAGACACCGATACCGACGCAGGGGGTGTTTGCGTCAACGAGGATGGCCTCCGAGTCAAAACTATACACAAGCCGGCCTGGAACTCGAATGAGATCCTGCATGGGGATCATGGTGTCAATTTTAAGTGCGAGAAGTGTGGCGTCAAGTTTCTGGATATCCAAGATGAGCATATGGTTGGAGGGAATGGCAAGAATGGCCCCAAGAAGCATTTTTCCTGCGGCAAGTGCAGGGTTGACTTAAAGGGCGAGGGGGAGTTGGAGGGGCGTATGGTGGAGAGTTCCGAGAATGTGGTTTGCCGTGAGTGCTCTCACATCGTTGAGGCACTTGAGCTTCATTGGAAGCAGGTCTATTTTCCGCCCTTCCCCTTCACTCTTGGAAAGTGTTTGGCCAGCTAATACTTCACCAGGTCCACAAGCCCAAACCAACTACCACTCACCAGTGTCTCCGCTGCGATGCAGTATTCAACACAATTTCTTGCGTCGCCCAGCATATCGAATCTGGACAGTGCAAGGGTGGCCTCTCCCCCTCTGGCTTTCGCAAGCTCATAAATTATGCAAACACTCCCTGTGCCAAGAAAGGACTCCCCGCGGAAATTCTGTCTGATATCACTACCACTCACACCTGGCGTTCCTGTCTCCTTCCTGAGCGCGTTGAATATGCCCTTGCAGAGACTAGTAACCGGCTCAAGCCTGACGACCCTGCCCCGAAGGAGTTTGTCGGCGTTCTGAACTACACCCTTCCAGCCGAACCAACAAATTCTCCCATAGAGAATTTGTTGGACTGTTGGAACGGGATACTTGGAGCTTATGTCTGTCCCCGGGTCCTCAGATGCGGGAAAAAATTCACCAGTGCTTCGGGGCTTAGAGATCACCTTGAGAGTATTACCCATGACAAGAAGGCTTTTCGGTAAGACCACCTCAGTCTCGTCCAAGCCCGCTTGAATGTTAACATGTAGGTGGGTAGTTGCCCTACTTGCATGGAGTGCTTCGTCTCCTCATCTGCTCTCCTCCAGCATGCTGAATCGGGTTCCTGTGGCGTTAACCATTCCCCAGCTTACGAACAACTCATCAAAGGAGCCACCGGTGGATTGGTGAGTGTGGGCAAAAAGGTGGAGGTAAAGACTAGTTGGTAGGAACAGACCGCCAAGTAAGTGGTACGGCAGAACAAAGTGGTATCGAATCTTTAGTTACACTGTGGGATGACCGTGGGATGGAGGGAACATTTTTTGTCCTCGATACTTCCGAGCTACTTACTTCGTTTGTATTCTCTCGTTTTCACCAAAGATAAAATTTTTTAAGAATGATATTCTTGAAATTCCGGTAACCTGGTGGCCAGGTGAAGCACTGCCTTTCGCGTGATCTTCGGTGATTTTTTTTGGTAACATACTGAGGATGGGTAAAAGGGTCAATGTTCCTCAATCTCTGGCAAAAATGAGAGAAGCACTATGAGAGAGGATGCAGATAGTTCAAGCGGTTGTAGAGGGAATCTTCATTTTTGATAACCCTTCTAATAATTTCTCATGGACTTCATTACCAACTGGTGGCCCTGCATCATCCATATAATTAGCGAACTGTAGTGCAAACACGAGCACCACATCCACAACATATGAGGCAAAACCCACTGCCGTTTGCTTCTGAGAATCGATATGGGGGAGTTGTGAAAATACTAAGCCGGCAGGACGAGGTCTATTCATAATGCGAGAGTAAGGTCGAGCCAGGCTTGTCACAAAAGTTGCAATTTTTCCCCTTCAATGCTGCTTCTTTCCCTATTTAGGGTCTGTTTGGCATGCGAGAAAGATGGCATTATTTTAACTTTTATGTCATTTTTGCCGCAATTGCAATATTGCGCCCTTCTTCATTATAGCTCAACTTACAGGCCTTTTTCTGCGCTATTCTTTTCATTGCAATAGGCAGAATTGTCGCTACTTTCCGGATATGAATCTTTTTATACCAGTTGGCCAAACAAGTTTGAGCTTTAGCAAATATGAAAGTTTTTAGGAAAATTCTCATTTTTTTTAAATGGCGGCGTGCCAAACATGGTCTTAGATATGTTTAAATAGGGTCCTGCCCAGCTTATGTATATCACAAAAATTGAGAATTTTATCAGATGGGGATAGAATATACAGTTATGCATTGCTTTTCCCATCCATATTTACAAACCCTTAATTAAATTTATATAAAAAGTTTATGTCTTTTGTCGTTGTTTTGGAGGGGCAAAAAAACCAACAGAAAGGGCTAGATTCCGGAGGTTTTTTACTTGTTATTAGATTCTAGCCCACCTGTTAATCTCTCCACCCCTACCAGTACGACTCTGCTCCAGATAGTGTCCTCAACACAGTGATGACTAACCAAGATAGTAGCCTAGCGCTGCATTCCGTATTGCGTACACCAGTAGAGTCACGGTCCGTTTTTTCCCGTAATTTTCAGGGACGGAGCTGTGCAGAGCGCTGACCTATAGTGGATGGTAGAATGGCAGACTGCTGGGTGAGTATATAAGACTGCTATTCGCCTGACAAGGGATGACTGGTTAGTCAGTCATCTCACCATCCAGATCTGGCATCGTGTATTGCAGAAATGTGTGATAACCCCGTATTATTCTCACTTTGTCTTGGGGCAACCAGTTCAAACCCAGAATGACATCCCAAAGGCCACCACCTCATTACATCCCGAATCGTCGACCTGTTTCCATTCCACCATCTCGGTCTCGATAGGAACCTGCAATCCCTCTGCCAGGTTATTCAGGATCACGTGAGTGAACAGCTGGGAGCGATCCTGGACCATGCATACTTTAACAGAGTTGAGTTCGCACGATCTACAGTACAAAACAGAGTTACACGGAGGCACTGTCTTCGCCTGGTGAGGGTATTATTCATCTTGCAGTAATACTTCCATTTTTATGACGAGTGATATGCCGTGATCGCACACCATTCCCGCCACCCCGCCTGGGTGGCTGACATGCTTAGTACGGATCCGCCCCGGGGAGCCTGCACTACATTGGCCGAGAGCCAGCACCCCTGTAGAGGATGCACTCTAATGACAACTCATTCATCTCCCAAGAGTACAAATTACACACCTTAGCTTCTCTACTCCTGCTTAACCTGGCTCTCAATACACATTGAAACCCACAAGAACATCCTGGAAGACTAGGTCCCGATTTACAATCCAATGCCTGACCCACCGCACAATGAGATCCCGGAATCGCTCCAAAGTGATGTTGGCCCTTCGGTATGCCCACTTCATTTTATCAATCAACCCCTCTCGATCGGACAACGTTAACCTTAAACTAATCTAAGGCGGAAGATAGACTGGGCAAGTATATTAGGCTTTTGCTCGGGGCAACCCAAATCCTCGATCTTGGGTCTAGGGGTATTTCCGGGAATGGTGTTCCGACTCACCGCGGCAAGGATGGAACTGGTCTACGGATAATAATCGCGTGCGCTTTCCAGGACACATAAAAAATGGGGTTTGATACAGGGTGGAGCTATTCGAGAGAGATTCTGATCACACAGTCAATATACAATTAACTGGCTGAAGAGGCATGGTCCTAAATTGGGATCAGCAAAGAAGGGAGAGACCTTCATTGATACCAAATTCTCTCGGTTGCATGGGCGGCTGTTGGTTACTGGGATGACAGCTTGTGCCGCCCCGTGGTACTTTATTGGGCCAACTGTGAATGCCAGGTATCAGATTGAATTAGCTGGTAAACTTTATAATTTGCGCAAATTTTGCACAGCCTGTGCTGACGCAAAATTGGCAGATGGTGGTTATTACAACGGCAAGGGTGTCCCCGCAACTGTTCAGAAGATGGAAAAGAAGACAACCCTTAGTTCTGGTATCACTGCTAATCTTATCTATACGAACCCCCGAGCTATGGAATGGCAGATCCCACTTCCCCAGCAGCATTGCTCCGCCGGTGCTCCGATTGAAGGGTTGGCCGTTGGCGCATGGGTACCATCAATCTAGGTTGTACGCGAGTACCTTGCGGTGATTAGGTTGAAACACATCTTCTGTCAGCCCAGTTCTGTCAATGCTGTCCAACAAGTCATCGATATTTCAAAGAAAAAGACAACCCAAATTTCCCCGGGATTCCGCAGTGAACTGGAGGAATAGGTGGCGGTGATCACTCCTCTGAAGATTTCCAGCAACAAATCCTTCAGACCTACGCACGCATCCGAAGATGTGGTAACATTGCCCTCGCTGCGCTGGATTTGGAGGAGTGGAGGCTATATATCTTTATTTGACAGGAGCTTGGCCCGAAAAGTTTAGTATCCTGCAATCCCTTTGGACTATGTTTTGTTCCATGACACAATGATGCCTGCAGAGGAGGTACATACGGAAAGCGTTCCCAGCAGGACTGCTATCAGCTGTTTAAACTCTTCTCACATCAAATAAGTGTCTGCAGTGGAGCAGGCTCATTTTTCGAAAGATACGTGTATCCCTAGTTCAGGATGGGCGAAACCTTCAGTGCAGATGAGATTCCGATCAGAGATAGCAGTCTCATAGATTTTAACTTTAGGAATGAGAAGTTCAAATCCCTCGGGCACAATTACTTTACCACTGTCGAAGACCTAGCAGACCTGGTTAAAAGCACCTAGGGGCATGATTTTCCAAGATAGAATCATAGGGAATTGCAAGCTAGTGGATCCCATCGTTGATCATTGATGCCAGTACTCCGACTCAGCCGATCTCGAAATCCTGGACACTGAGAGGGATCCGGTGGTGTATGCGCGTAGTATTACCATGGTCTGATTCAACCATCATGCAGCATTCAATGCGTACAGTAAACGCATCCCTCTCCATTTTAACGAGAATCACGAATGGTTCCCGACTCCTAGAGTCGTGGAGCCACCACCCTTCACCCAAGTCAATGAAGCGCATTCCTTCAGAATACCCAACTGCAACTATCGCCCCACCAACAAACCCCACCATCAGCGCATATATACCAGCGTTTACCCTGACCGACCCAGCTACTAGCACACTCTCACGCTTCGTCACAAAGCCCCCGAAACCCTGGAAGACGTGTTAAAGACGACTACCGTCGGTCTTCTGCATCTAAGGGAATTCAAGAAGCGTCGCGTCCAGCTATGATAGTAGAACAACGAGATCGGGTAGTAGGCGAGAAACTCCAACCGATTCTCAGCATTGGCAGTGGAGGTAGGGAACCTGTGAGCTCGTCTCGGGAAGGTAGTGAGGGACCCACAGGCAGCGGCGGTAAGAAAACGAAGAAGCGCAAGAAAGTGGTTAAGGGGAGATTATCATTCTCGGGAGAGGATGACAGACTACCGGCTCCGGAGGTCTTGAAGAAGAATACACTTCTGAGGTAGGCTCGGGAGCGCGAGACTTTGGGGGGGGAGTTTTTGGCTTTGCAGGAGAAGATTAAGAGTGAGGAGATCAGTATTCCGTTTGTTTTTTATGATAGTAGGTGTTGTGCATTCTCCAATTTCAAAGTTAACATAAAACTAATCCCCCCTAGGCACCCCTCCCACAGGAGAAGGAATGACGGTTAAGAAAGGCGAGGTTTTGGTGCAAGGAGTGGCTCAGGGTATCGGCCGATGAGTGATAATACTATACCTCACGTATTTCTTCCACCACTTTTTTCCTTTTCGTGATTTCTGACTCGCTAGGCAGCACTTTGAATTCTACTACTTTATCGTCAGTCACACGATGGGGCCTTACGGATTATTATTTGATTTCCCTTCAACCCCATCGCCCGCATCCTAAACCTGCACTCCGGACCCCGCTAGAGGTGATCCTACAATGGCTAAAGTGGTGGATCGCCGCTGGTACGAACGGAATAAGCACATATTCCCGGGGAGCGTGTGGACGGAATTTGACCGCAATACAGATTACTCAAACATGGTACGGCAGGATATGGGTGAGAATGCATTCTTTTTCGGTTAAACCAGCTCCTTCTCAGCAGTCGACTCTGGCTGCTCCTGGGTGAGGGATGTGAGAATGTACTATCAGAAGGCACTTCTGGAAACTACGATATAATACTATATATGATATTTACTTCATTTTTCCTATCTTTTGCTTGCTTGGTAACATAAACTACGGGACCTGGACTAATTGTAGACCCCGATGTAGAACCATTCGTGTGTTTAGTTGCAATGAGAAATTCTATGCAACTGATGAGTGGATGCGTCATCCCGTCATCAGAGTATAGGTTCATCAATTGAAGAACGTGAACCATGTGGCACAGTCAAATGCAACAGTGGCTGTGCCACCACAGTGCCAAGTCTGTTAGTAATTGAGGGTAATATAGTGTAAATAATAATGGATATGAAAGAAAGTAAATTAATTATATAGAACTGTTTGAGAATTTGACACTCTGCGGTGGCTCCTATAAGTTTTTGTAACCATATCTTTAAAGTCAGCAGTACAGTACTCATATCCCTTCTCTTCCTGCTCTGATCTCAAACTCTATATCTCCTAATAGTTAGATATATCAGAAAGTTTGCCTTTTACATAATCCAACTTCAAGAGGTATGAATAGGAAAAACTCACCATTTACTAGCACCTCTTGTACTTCTTCACTATCAATACTCCACTCTAGAGAACTGTGCTTCGCCCACTTGTTCGCTATTAGCTGTGCTTCTGGGCCGGCCACCTAATCTGCAAGCAGTACAACATTGTTGTATACGCTTCTTAACTCTTGTTATTGCATCTGGATTTCTGTTGCTGATCTCATTGTTTTCTTGTTCATGCAAGTCGTACATACTTCTTCATGATTGAATATTTGATTATTTTTTATTCTTAGTCATCAGAATCATGTTGCATTTTAATGCCAAGGCTACGAATATTACACCAAATTCCCAACTTTTAAATCAAGTATACCATTGTTTGTACTTGGGTTTACAAATTAAAAAAACCGTACTTTTATTCTACTAAGTACCTTCTATAACCCCGCGGTTTTTTTAAATTATTTACACCAGTACTGGGTTGGTTATACTCGTTTGAAAATGCTTCAAAATGAGGTTCACACTTATCCCTTGATGCACTATAGTATTTCGGTTAAGCGAATAAGGAACTGTGGCGACCATGGGAGCGATGGACAATTTCAGTACGAAGAAAAGAATCGATCTGATTGTGGAATTCAAAGTTCGTCCATCGAGCAGATGCCGCATCGAGCAGATGCCGCATCGAGGTGAGCGCCGACACGTACTATAAGTTAACATGGAAGGCTTTATCCTCCGGTGAAAAGACCTCCGATGCCGCGCTCAAACTGATGGCAGCGCCGTTGTGACTACCTGCGGGTATTCGGCTCCCGATTTTATTGAATAAGCCCATCATACTGCTTAAGTCACCGGATTGTAGTTGCGTTTCCTCCTGGTGTTGATGCACCGGGAGCGATGAAACTCTAATCCGGCAGCTTGAGCGCTTGTGCTCGAGGGTGTCCATAAAAACCGGAAAACTCCCTCCTTGTCCTAACAGAAATACACACTCGTATGGGATAAGCAGAGATTGTCTTCCGGTTCCTCACTGATCATCCGAGTATGTTCATCCCACTCTTGGAGGGCCTATTCCTCAGGAGCCCTTAACCGGATACCCTTTCCTCACGTCCTAGTCATATTCACTGCTTTCCAGGTGATTCTGCTCTACAGCATAGGATATGCAAGGTTTGGGGAAATGATATAGTTTACCAGCTAATTCGATTTGATGCCCGGCATTCATAGTATCCGCAACCAAGTCTCAATGGACAGTTCAAGGTGTCGTCCCAGCAACCATTAGAAGCGGAGGTCCAGGCAACCGAGAATATTTGAAATCAACGAAGGTCTCTCCTTGCTTTGTTCGTACTTGTCCCAGGCAATAAGTACCTGAGCATCTGGACGGAAGATAGGGATAATACAGTGATATTCCGGAGGTAAGGCATATCTGAGAGGTCCTTGTACACTGTTTGAGAGGCGATCTGGGCGAGAATTACCCAAAATTGCGTTAACCCCACCCTATGTTCAGGTACTTCTCGTTGTGAATCACCGGCGCTTTGATTGATACAAACTTATTGCTAAAAGAAAAAATATAATCATGGTCAGAGGAAAATTTATATCTATTAGGCAAAAGCCTTAGGGGCAATGACTTTACAAAAAAATTCCATTCTGAAATATATATTCCATTCTCAGCTCTTATAGTGATTTATTTAGATTGGTGCGAGCCAAACGGAGCCTTAGAGATTGCCAGTGCTATGATAGGGATTGGGCCACCCTAGCCCACCAGCGTCACATTGTCGTAGTTGCTAATCGTGTAGGGGAAAATTGCGGCCGGCCTTCGACAGAGGGAAATTGCGACCGATCGTCGCGAGAGGAAAATTGCGGCTGAAGCTAAGCCGAGGAAACGGAGAAGATGGGAAGATGGAGGCGCTAATCCTCCGGGAGTGCCTTTGGGCACGGGGGAGGGGGAAGGTAGAGGAATGATTTCTGCTTTTTTATCCTCTGTAAGTTACTAGAGTTTTTAACTGTATGAAACGCTTTCTTTTGCATTATAAAGGGAGCAGTCAATGTAGCTGCTCCCTTTGTATGTTTTTTCCCCAATATGTTTCTTTTTTCCCCTTATCCTTTGGTGACTTAGCGTGAGTAGCTTGTATGTGTGTTCCGCGGTTTTTTTCCTGTGCGAAAAATTGCAACGTGGCACTAGTGCTGGAATTGAGTACTTAAACTCCGCTTGCCTCCCCGCTTCCCTAGAAACTTCCGACCCACAAACAAGTCATCACTATATCGCACTCTTCCCCGCAAGCTTCCGAACCACAAACATCATAATATTTCTTTACTCCTTCGCATCAAACGGACACAATGCTAGACATATTTTTTGGTATGTTCGAGGAGTCTAGGAGGCTTTGAGGTGCATTGTTTACTGATTGCGTGTTATTGTCTCCCCTAGCGGGAATACTCGTACTTACAATGTTCTCAGCGTGTTTCAGCGGAATTATATTATTAAAGAGGCAATTTACCAAGCATAGTAGTATGTCACGTTAGGGCATACAGGTGGGATAGTTGTCAAGTTTGGTGCCCTGAGAGGACTGGGTTTCCGGCTTGTGTGATAGCGGGTCAATTACGAGGGTTGAATATTGCGGGGTGTGTTTTGTTCATAGAGATGCCTTCCTTTCACTGTAGACGAACATAAATATATTGAACATGAGAGTACCTTGCCAGTCACATTGCACAGCAAGTATTGTTTTAGGATGCCCTATAATACCGCCTCTCTTTCCAGACATTGTGATCACCGGATAGATTCGGCCCTTATTCAGCACCGATAGTTTCTGATTTTTAATATACTTCCCGAGCATGATACTGCAGTAACCGCACTGATCCCTTGGCCTGTACGACTGAGAATTTGAAGCCACAGCGAAGCCACAGGATGCTATATTGTACTCTTGGCTATGATACATAGTCGGAGGCTGCGGATACCACACTCACTTTCAAGAAATGACATTAAGGTCATTTTTCTCCAAGTTATACTTTAATGAAAATTATATCATAGCTATGTCTAATGCAGGCATGAACTCGAGGGGCTTATGCTAGTTTCTTGCGTTAAATCTAAATATTTTTAATGTTTTCCTGGAAATGATTGCTGTCACTTGTTTCCCAACCCTAAGCCCAACGCAAAAGAGAACCCTATCCGCCCTCCAAAAAAAAGCCCCGACACCTTGGTTCATCTCACGCAGCCAAACGAACAAAAGAAAGAGCCACAAAATTAATCACCTCTGAATTCACCACCACTGCCCTACCAAACTTCCTCCACTTACCTACCCGCAGCCCCAGCAAAACCCAGAAAAAAACCGCCAATATCATCTCACAAAACCCTCTTTAATTAATTATAAATCAAGAATGGCTATACCTTATTACCTCGCTGAGTAATTCCCTCCCCCGAGTCCCCTCTTCCCACCGCTTCGACATAACTAATTTATTGCAGTCTCTTCACCGACTCAGACTCAGATACCGACACCGGAGGTGTTTACGTCAACGAGAATGGCGTCAATTTCAGGGCCATGTACAAGCCGACATGGAACTCGAATGAGATCTCGCATGGGGAGCAAGGCGGCTACCCCACTTGCGAGAAGTGCGGTGTCAAGTTTTCGAATACCGAGGATGACCCTATGTTCGGAGGGAATGACGAGGATGATTCTGGGAGAAACCTTTACTGTGGAAAGTGCAGGGCTAGCTTTAAGACAAGGGGGAGTTGAAGGGACATGTGGTGGAGAGTTCCGAGCACTCGGTTTGCCTTGAGTGCTCTCAGGAGTTTCACATTGTTGAGGCGCTTGATCTTCACTGGAATCAGGTCTGTTTTCAACCCTTCTTCCCTTCCATTCTTGAAGCGCTTTTCGCTAGCTAATACTACACCTAGGTCCACAAGCCCAAACAAAAAACCACCCATCAGTGCCCCGCCTGCGATGCCTTGTTTTAACTCTATTTCTGGCATCACCCAGCGTATCGAATCCGGACAGTGCAAGGGTGACCTCTCCCCCGAGGACTTTCGCGAGCTCATAAATTATGAAAACTCTCCCCTTTCCAAGAAAGACCTCCCCGCCGGCATTCTCGCGGGTAGCACTACCACCCACACCTAGCGTGCTGGTATCCTGACTGGACGCGTTAAATTTGCCCTTGCCGAGACCGGTAATGGGTTCAAGCCTGAGGAACTCGCTCCGAAGGGTTTCGTCAGCAGTCTCGACTACACCCTTTCAGCAAAACCAATCGATTCTCCCATGGCGGACCCGGAAGACTGTTGGAACAAGATACTCGAAGCTTATGTCTGTCCTCGGCTCAGATGCGGGAAGAAATTCACTAGTCCAACCGGGCTTAGGGCGCATCTTGAGAGTATCACCCATGACAAGAAGGCCTTTCGGTAAGACAACCCCAGTCTCTTCTAAGCCCACGTGAATGCTAAGGTGTAGGTGGGTAGTTGCCCTACTTGTGTGGAGTGTTTCGTCTCCTCATCTGCTCTCCTCCAGCATGCTCAGTCTGGTGCCTGTGGCGTTAAACGTTCGCCCGCTTATAAACAACTCATCAAAGGGGCCACCGGTGGGTTGGTGAGTGCGGGCAAAAAGGTGGAGGTCAAGACTGGTTGGTAGGAGCCGACCACCACGCAAGTGGCCTGGTGGAAAAAAACTGTATCGAATCTTTAGTTGCCCTGTCGGGTGATCGTGGTGGGGGGAACACTTTTTTTTCCTCTTGATGCTTTAAATCCACCTGTTTTGTTTGTATTCTTACATATGCTCTGGGGGCTCTCCTCATTGTCACCAATCAAAAAATAAAACTCTTGAAATTCCAGTGCCCAGTGGGGAGATGAGCCTCGAGTGATCTTCCGTGATTTCTCTTAGTAATGGACAGGTGGGTAAAAGGTCTGAGATGTTCTTGATCTCTGGCAAAAAAGACAGAACCACTCTGAGGAGGGGCGCTCCTGGTTTTAACCACTATTGAGGGAGTCCCCATTTTCGGCACTCTGCTAATAAACTCCCACAGACTTCGATCACCAACTGACACCTCCGAATTCACCATATAATAAGCGGGTGGCGGGGCTGCCGCGCTCATAATTAGCTCTATCTTATAGATTTTCTACGGACACTCAATAGGGGCGAGCAAAAAATATTCCATAACCCAAGGGGATAAACAGCAAGCCATTGTCCGAGAGAAATACTTAATTACTCCCCCTGCGAGGTGTCTATAATTACGCCGAAACAGAGTTAGGTCAAAAAATCAAGCTTGGGTCTCACGCTCAGTCGCCAACAGAGTGGCTTTACTGCACTCAGAATCTTTCCACCTTCGTCATTGTGGATGGGGTATGAGCACCTATCCCTTGCCACTAGCGGCGGGTAGAGTTTAACCAGTATCACCTAGGCGGTCCGGAACAGTAAGGTTTGCAGCCATGCCCAGTCACTCCAGATCTTGTTGGATTGCCTATAGGGAATGCGGGTAGAGGGTTGTGCGGATATGCATTTATAGGATATGCGGCTTGGAGAGAAGCGGTTTAGGGCAGGTGGTTTCTTGTTCTTTCGGTGGTTAGGTATTTTTCCACAGGTTGTTGTTTTCACATCCTATGCTGCTGGGCATAAGGATATTTCCTTTATGGGTTGGTTGATGTGCTTAGACATAGGGTATGAGGTATCGGGTATTTGGTTTTATTGTTTCTTTCATAATATCCTTTGTCACTAGACATACGGGAGTCAGCACACGGCAGGGCATAGGCCTTAGGATCACAGAGGATCATGGGATATCAGGAGGGGTCTAGATTGTTTGTGATCATCAGGGATCAGGTTTAGTTAGTTGCGTGTGTTTCTTTAGAGTGCAAGTTTCGAGAGTGCTTTGTGGTTGTTAGTTAGACGGAGAGATATATCTCCTGGCTTGTCCGTAGCTAGAGAGGGGGTAGCCATCCCGACAACCATTTCGCCCTCCTTGATCGCTCCACTCAGCATCTGTCGTGATCGCACTTTCGTTTCCTTCATCTTTTGTGATTTCCATTAGCTTCATCAGATCTGTCCTGTAGTTAGAGCAGTCACGAAGCCCGATCGGGCCCACAGAAAAACTCCGTTTAGTAGTTGGCTTGGCGCACACACTTTACCTTATAAATATAACAGGCCAATCAACAAGCTTTCCTTTCCTTCACAATTCGTACAAGCGCTTTAGTCTTTGTCTCATCCTTGTCCGGGCCTTTAGGCAATTCATCATCTAGTTAAATTCCCACAGATTTACTTTCTGGTTTATCAAGAGATCACAGCTACACCATCCAACCACCTCACCCGCTCCCCGCCATGGCCACACAGCAAGCCGACACCTATCCAACCCCCCCCGACAGCTCCCAGGCCGTAGGGCCCGAGAGACCACTCGATATGCTTTCTTATCTCACAGAAGGGTTAGAGGGTGTACAGCATCATGAATACCATGATATTCACTCGTTCAAAAAGGCGGTTGATGCACGAGCTGATTTATGGCGTTCGGGTAAAGCTGACGAACGCCTTCCTCCCTACTTAATTTTTTCCCCTGTAACTCCACACCAGCTTGCCACAATCGATCATTTTCGCGAAAGCTGTTACAAACGACTCCGCTTTCTATACCTCGAGGAACCCCAGGTGTTGATCGTCAAGCAGATGCTGGGCCCCAT
>Ga0307509_10006840_pt1 | contig 15175 bp, 15 predicted proteins | sample 10_EM_MG_FD_202245 | JGI IMG/M metagenome (GOLD analysis project Ga0307509, IMG submission 202245) | Populus trichocarpa ectomycorrhiza microbial communities from riparian zone in the Pacific Northwest, United States - 10_EM | ecosystem: Host-associated > Plants > Roots > Unclassified | place...
CCAAAAGCGAGATACTTGATTGCAAGCTCTTCACGGAACGTCTCGTGCTGAGCTTGAAACATCGAGGAAGGGACTGCGTAATCGAGAAAAGGAAGACGACAAGGCAAAGTAAGCCTCGGAACAGTAGTATTGCATTGCATATGTGGACGCAACCTGTTAAGGTAGGGCTCACAATTTCATCCAACGTCACGTGATAAAAGTGACAAAATGCGTTACAAACACAATTTTTCGAATAACTTTCCAAAACAAATATAAAAAAAAAAAACGCCTTGGCACAAAGTTGGATAATTAGATTCAAGTCATTTGTGCTGAGGCCGATTTTTAATAAAAATTTCATTGAACGAATTATTCAAAAAGTTGTGTCTCCCATGGCGGACCTGATGGCTTTGGCGGGTAGATCCGTTTGAATTTTTGAGTTCCGACGGCATGGCATGGCGCCACTTCAGACTTCAATTTGTATCACATGACGTATGGGTGATAAAAATCGTATTGCACCGCGCGGAATCGAACCGATGAGCCTCCCCTGCTCACTGATGTAAGCAAAACACTATAACCACTACACCATCAGGGTCTACCATTGCTCTCCATTTTAATGATACTTGACTAGCAGCCACAGATGATAGGTAATATTTTTGAAATACAGTGAGGGGGAAAAAAGGAATGTTATTGGAATAGTGGAACTATCTGATATTTGGTAGATCAATGATTGGAACCACAATACCCTACCTGACACTGGACATAAGGTTCAGGCACTTGGCAGACATTAAAATAGATTGGCCATAGGTGCGCAATTGTAGCGGACCGTGACAGGTAGAGTCACATCCCATAAAAGGAGTGTTTCTGGAAGTTTGGTTTTCACTGCGACAGCTGTCAGACTACTGTCAGAATTTTGTACTCAGCAGAATAAAATGATCTCAGAAAATTTAATGTAAGAAAAACAAACATAAAACATGTGCCGCTAAGGCACATTGTTGTTGAGTTGAGTGGGGGAGGCCCAGGGATGAACAGACACATGAGGGCATTTCTGGGCATTATTTCAGCCCAGAAAGTGCTTTTTGGGGAGGTCCCCACATGTGCAAGCCTTGAATCGGCGGAGGAAGGGGGCGCAGATGCAGGCCCAGTGGAAGTGGCCGAAAGTCACGAAAATGCACCTGCAGGTGCAGCACTTGAGGGGGGATGTGCAGTTGGGGCCACTGCGGACAGATTTGCACAAGTGGAAAGGCATGTAGTGGGGTTGGCTGGTGCAGTGGAAGGGGACGCTGTTAAGGTCCAAGGGCCTTAAAGACGCGACGTGCATGAGTTGGTTTGGCGATGACTTGGGATTGCTCAGTGGGTTGTCCTCCTGAGGCAATGATCACATGAGTAGCACAGTACCGGTTGGCTACACAGTATAATGAGTAAGTCCCCGATGATAAGGGCGACTCCTGAGTGTTCTGATAGAAGTAGAGAGGGGAGAGCTTCAAGAGGGGATTGAAGCGACTGAGGGTTCAGGCTGTTTGACTCTGAGAGTCCTGGGTGGAAGCTACAAGTCTTGGATTGAAAACCAAGTTAGGCTTAGGGCCTAACTGCTAAAAGTACAAGCGCTTATATACAAATGAGAAGTAACGGGTCACAGGAGTCACAAAGAAATATGGAAATATTTAGTAAGGTACATCATGACGTGGCAGTTCTAAGTATAGCTCCATCATGAGCTGGCAGTCTAAGAATAGCGCATCATGAGCTGGCAATCCATAAAGGGTTAAATGGTGATGCTGCGGAGTGCTGCGGACTGCAGAGTGATGGCATGTGATAGTCAACTGCGGAATAGTCAGGTGATCCATCAGGTGACTTGTCAGGTGATTTGGTGGCGGTCCGAGCGGCGCGTGAGAGAACAAGTGGGGAATGAGTGATCAAGAGCGCAGAATAAAATGGTAGAAAATGAGAGAAAATTGGTGGTAGGGCCCAGGATCGTAACAGACGCGCAGTCGGGGGCAAGCACAGCGGAGTGAATGCACATGATGCCGGGTGCCTGGCGGTGCCCAGCCCTTCCACCTTCTCAATGAAATATCGACTTGTACAATATTTGGTGTCCGTGTCATGCATCCCGACAATTGGACCGCTTCGTGCTGCTGATATTATTAATTTTTGCAGCAAAAAAAACTTGCACTACCACAGAATCAAACCAATGACCCACCCCGCCAGGACATGAAACCACAGAGATAACAACCACTGCACCACTTTTCCCTATCACTAATATTCCACTTATAATATATGACTAGCTTTTACAAATAAGGAACCCTTCCTCTGCCAGTTCAGGGGTGCACATGTGAAAACAACAGCGCTTTCCGGGCCTAAATAATGCCCGGAAACACCCTTGCGCTCGGTTATTCTCTGGGCCTTCCCCCACTTGACTCAGCAAGCAATAATGTGCACATGTTTTATGTTTGTTTTTCTTACATTAAATTTTCCAAGATTGTTTTATTCTGCTGAGTACAAAATTCTGACAGTAGTCTGACAGCTGTCACAGTGAAAACCAAACTTCTGGAAACACTCCTTTTATGGGACGTGACTCTACCTGTCATGGTCCACTACAATTGTGCACCTATTGGCCATGCATCATGTAACACAGTGTCACACTCATGTGACATTGGATGAAACCTTGTGAGCCCTACCTTAATCAAAAGTGGTCATGTCACATTACCTGTCATGGCCCTGCACAGCATGATCAGTAGCAGTGATAGAGTTGCTGGAGTGCAAAGCTTGGCATAACCAAACCCAAATTCCCACCTAAGTGTTATACTTAACCCAGCAACATGGCAGGTGAATGTGTGTTGGTGCTGGTGCACAGAGGCAGGGGATCAACTTGAATGATCCCCCAATCCCCCAGCAGTTCGCAGCTTTAGTAAGCAGGGGGTAGTGCGCGAGCTGACTTTGAAAACTGCAGCTTTCAGACACGGCTTGACTGACACTCTCTTGTTGTAGTTTGTATGCTACAGTATAACGGTTTTCTCTCGAGGGTTGGCTTTTTAGAAAGGTACTTTGTTCATTCGCTGGAGTTAGGTTTGTTATCGGTTGGTGGGGGCTTGTGGGAGCTTTTCTTCGTTTTGTACTGTACTAATGAGATGCATCGGGGTATCCCGTCGGCCATCCTTGAATTGGCTCGCTTGGCAAACCTCTTGTGCTCCTGAATATGGTTGATCCCTCTCGTAAGTGAAGCGTGCGGTTCACCTCCAATGCGGGAATAGAGTGCACAGATCAGAACGGCATCAAGGACCCCGAGGGGGAAGCTCAATGAGAAAAAAAAAAATGGAAGGGAGAGGAGGAAATATCAATCAAATCAAACGCAAACGGGTCTTGTTCCGACAGAGTCTGAGACGCATGGCAAAGCAAAGAGACGTTTAGGGGCATCTCGGTGTTCAGTACTTCAGTGTTTAATATGAACTTGTTGATTTTTGACGGCAACGTTACCTCCAAGCTACAGCAATCAACACGCCCCGCGGCCGGACCACTCCAGTACATTTATCTATCCCCTTTCAGCTTGTACTCCTTCCCATTCGAAACAATCTTACAAGAAAAGCAATCGTCCTCGTTTAAGCTCTCACTACACGCCCACTATTCGAAAAAATTTTATTAGAAAGGACCTTGGCCCTTTCCTTTCCCTTTCCCTATTCTTTTTTTTTCTTTCTAGAAAGACCCACAAGCGACGGCGACGCCGTGCCTCGTCGGTCTCGTCATCCATCCGACGCCATCGGGTAGCCTGGCCCACAGACCACTACAGTCAGGTCTCCAGACCTTTTGCGCAATAACCAACGGAATCACAATGGGCATCGCACAAGCACAAGCACCGGCAGCGCGACAAGCACGATAATGCCGATGTTCCGTAGGCGAAGTGCTGGAGACGCAACAACGGGCAAGCGCAACAAACACTCGCAGGGCCGCGCTTCGACTCCACCTCTGATTCCTTGGTATCGCTTGATGTACGTAGGCTTTAACCTTTCGTTCGATTCTTCCCCCCTCTCCCTTCCAGTGGCCCCTTTTTGCCTTCTTCACCAGCCGACCCTCGTCCGCACCACGTTTTCTGATTCGCTGCCAATGCCACCCGCGAACAATACGCACGCTTCTGAGTCGAAGACTTCTTTCCCACCCCATTCGCTACCGCGTGCAAGCCTACACGCATGCAAACCGTATGCCCCAGTGGTCACGGTGGCCTCTTCCCACACCCTCAGACCTATCTGTCACTCTGATCGGCTCGATCATCGTCATCGTCGTCCGTCCGTTCGTTCGTTCGTCCACCCATTCATACATACTCACACATACGTGCATACATGGATCAACCTCTTTTTTGGGGCACTCCTTACACAACCTCCCATCGAGCTTCAACTTGGGGTGGCCGCCTCGCCCGGTCCCGCAAACGCCCGGCCGCCACACAGGGCCCTTTGGCGCCGCAGACGACAGAGGCGCTGCGGTCTCTCCTTCCACTAAGACGCCAAGAGCATAGCATCAAACAAAAGACAAACTGACAGGACCCTGTGTAGGTTCAGAACGCCCGACTTTTCCGTGCTAGACCTTGAAGGGGTGGGGAGGGTCGAGCAAAATGGAATGGGTGGGAGTTCTGGCCGGCGTGCAGCGCTGACCGTGACTTCGTTTGATCATGAATCAAAAGACTCGTGTTCTGGAACCCGTGGTTCTGGGTCCTTCTGTTGGACTTAACCCATCATCAACTTGCCTCAAGGCCCTTGCCATCTCTCCCTCCCCCTTTTACAGCACTGATCTCTATTCTATTCTTGTGCTCTTTCCCTGCCCTTCTATCAGAACGTTTCTAGTTCATTCCACACACTACGCCCTCTTCTCGTCTTCTCCCCTCTTCTATATAACTGGCGGTGGCGGCGGCCCCACCACTTCACGGCACGGGACCGGCCTGAAGACCACATGCCTCGTGCAGTAACTTCATCTTTCTCTTGGAGAGGGGGAAGAGAAAGAGAGGGCGCTCCGTCATCCATTAAGCTTTCCAGCGCCGGGTGGGACAGTGGGTGCAGTCCTTTAGAACGTGTTTTTTTCAAAAGCCCCTCCGCCCAGACTAAATGTATTCATCTCCGGAATCTCTTTCCTTCCTTTCTTTGGAAGAATACATACGATTCATGACCGTCCCTTGACTTGGCTATGGATATTTCAAGTTACGATCGCCATGCCTTGCCACGCCATGTTGTCGCTTAGCGTATATGACACCAGTTGAACGGAAAAGCCTGGGCTCCGAACCCACCTTCGGATGGATCATAATCCCCATTCATTTCATGCGGTGCATGCCCCCTCATTGTGGAGCGCGCCGTGCCGTTACTGCGCTGCGCGTCGAAGGAAAGGATCGGCCGGTGGCGCGCTAATCTAGCTGGAGGGGCTCAGGCTGGCGGCGGCGGGTCAGCTGTCAGCGGTCAGCGCATGGTTGAGTGGGTGTGCGATTTCATTATGATACGCGAGAGGCCTACTGTACTGTACTGTAGTCTGTAGTACGTGTGAGCTCCGCGACCCGTCACAACCAAGATGAAAATCGATGTGCGCCATCTCACATTTCATAAACCAGTGCAATCCCGGGCTCGTTTTTACGAAGTATTATCATACAGCAGCACGAGTGCAACGATACTGCATGGTACGGCCGGATCCCCCTCTGGCCCCCTTCCCCTTCACACCTAACTTAACCACGTTTCAGCCCCAGTTGGATTCGCCTGGCCTGGCTGGGTTGCTTGAGCCACCCGACCCACTGGTACCGACCGGTGAACCCCTGCCGCCACTCCAGCACGTTGCGTTGCGATAGATGATACTGTATAGATTTCGGATTCGATCGGTTTTTAGTACCCGTCCCGTAAAAAACCTGACGACCCCTTCTTCCGGGGCACGATATCCCGATACAGTACCGATATCGGGATCGGGGTGTATGGGCTGGGGGCAACTCTCGAAAACGTTTTGCTTGGCCGCCCGTCGGCGTCCCTGTAAAAGAAGTAATCGAATTCAATTGAATCGAAGAGAGTAGATAGATGAACCGAGAGAGGGGTGGCGCATCAAAACAACAATAACACGATGGGCCGGTCGGCGGCGCAAAGCTAATCCCACTTTGCTTTGTCCTCCTCGAGTCAAGCAAGTTTCGGTTTCGATCGATGGAACACCTCGTCATCTCATCGACTCAAAGTACCCCCTTTGCGGACAGCGTTCCAAGACGTCCATTTGTCTGTAACGTAGCGTAGCGATTATTGGTATCGACACTAGCAGTAGAAAAGGCATGGACGATCGTTCTGGATGCGAGTAGATAACTGGGAAGCGACGTAGGTAGGTAGACGAAGTATGGCTACATCTCCGGGACCAGCGGAGAAGCGATAAGACAAGCGATATGAGTACAACAAACTAGTGGGGAGTGGGGCTATTGAAATAACTATGACAAAATCAAAGATCAAAAAGGTGAGAAGTAGTGCACTGGTCCCCTAGATGGCCATAACGATAATCGGAAAAAACGAGTACAGAAGACTGAAAAGTACCATGATATGAGAAGAAATTGCAATTGTGGTGGTGGAGGGGTATTGGTTTGGAAATGTATGCATGAGATGAAAAGGGATTTGAAAAAGAAACGCGAGCCACGGCGGAGGCACCGGCGCTAGAGGAACACTGTTCGGGTGATCATGGGGGTGGGAGGGATAGGGCCTGGCCGTGGGTCCGATCCGTAAGAGCTGGGCGCTATTACGGGGATAGAGTGCCGACTTTGAGACACCAGCATCCAGTCGGATAGCGTGAGTCAGACGTTCTCCAATCGAGCCCGAGGAATTGCGTTTTTCCTTCGAGAAGGTCGCGGCGGCGCACGCCCTTCTTTACGCCCTCCGGTGTCGGCGGACGGCGCCTCTCGATGTCTCGGACGCGAGCCAGGTGGTTGGAGCGTTCCGTGCTCGTCAGCACCACGTTGTACGTGTCGCGGATGGCCTCGAAGACGTCCACGCAGCGGATGCCCGACTGGCGTACGACGTACACGGGCCAATCTGGTATTTCCAGGCAGTGGATGACCATCTCCGTTAGGCCAGGCTCGGCCGCCGACTTGTTTCGCTCGAGGGTGCTGAGTGGTCGCGAGCCGCGTTGGCCTTCGGCGAGGATGATCTCGTCGACCTCGCGCGCAAAGTCGAACTTCAGCTTCCCCTTTGAGCGTTGGGCATCGAAGGGTAGAAGCTTCCAGTGCAACGTCGCGGGCGGTTTGCTGGGATCTGTGGGGCATGTGAGCGCTCGTTTGACATGCTCGGATCTAGGACGCACCAGTAATCGCCGTGCTTGCGATTTGAGGGGGCTTGCTTTTCGATAACCTGCTGGAAGGTGCTTGCGAAGGTACTTGCGATGGTCTCAGCGAAGTTCCTTTTTCAGGCGAGGAGGCATAGCCGTCTCGATCCTGTTGAATCAACGACGCCCTCAAGACCACAGAAGACTCGGAACTGCCTGCAATCATAATCAATGGATATGATTACATCAGCGACAATAATGGATCTTCGGGTCGGTTCCCTCACCTGTCTTGAGGATTCCCTTCAGAGGCAGCGCCGGCACAAGCGACGTTCGCACGCCCTGGGAGGGGTGCCGTGGGCGTCGTACTGCGGAGGGCTCCAGGGCTGAGGTATAGCCGGCTTCATCGGCGGACTCTTGACGTCGGTGACGGTGGGTCGTCGATGGCCTGGAAGCCGTTTGGGGTGGTGATATCGCCATCTGAAGAGGTGGAACCATCAGTGGGCTCCTGATGTCGGGCAGAGGGCGAGGGTTGATTCGAGGGGCTGGGGGAAGGGGGACGGCCACTGGCCCCCAAGCGTCGTAGCTTCTCCTGGTCATCGTTGGGCGATCGTAAGAATAATCGTAAGAGCGTGGTTGAATAAAAGTGAAAAAGGGTGGCTGCGAAGATCAGCGGGCTATGAGTGCCGAGTTAGGGGGAGGGGAGGGAGGATGCTACCAGCTACCTGTTATTAAGAGGGGCACGTCCTAGGGATAGCTGCGGAGGGTGCTTTGGATCGTCAGCCGCGGAGCCCCCGCATTCGAGAGAATGCGGCTATATGAACCTGCTGCGAGCGGGGAGAGTGAAGGGGCGTGGGGGGAGGAGTGGAAGCCGTAAGGTGTGATGCAGAGAGATATATGTCCTGCCCTTAGGCACGAGGCAATGACCCCGTGTACAATCTCTGGTTCCTATATCCCGGGCCGTAGGTGCCCTCAAGCGAGAGACCAATCGCAGGGTTTCTCCCTAGGGTTAATTGGGGGCGAATTTGACAGCTTTTGTCACTTGATCCAAGGCGATTATCTTGAGGAATCGTCTAAGCGCCCGCCATGGCACCGCTTCCTCCAAGCAGTGCGTAAATTTTTATTGAATTGTGAAACTACCAGTTGCACTGGTAGGCCATTGTTCCGGACTTGGGTGGGTCTGCGGAAGAAGGGTGGCTTCCATGGGATGTCATTTACTGCGAGTGTAGAAAAGAGGACTCGTGGAGGGAACGAATCGCTGGGAGATCCAGGCCCGGGGCATGAGGCACCAATGTTGGGTTTCGGAGAACACACCGAACGGTGGAACGTTTCTTCGGCTACGATGGGATCTCATCCTCAAGGAGCCAATCAGACGGGGGAAAAGTAGACTAGGAGATATCGTGGTGAACGGCGGTGGGGCTAGTAGGAAACGTTGCTCTGGGTGAATGGGTGAAAAGAGTGGCGCGGGGTCCTTTTTTTTCTTTTTGCAAAACGCACGTCCAGCAGGTGACCTGGCTCGGAAACGGTTCGGAAATGCCCCTGCTCTGAAAATAAATCAAAACCTATGCAACATGACGGAATAAAGAAAGCCCACGCACTGCTTCATCGGCTGAGGTTGACAAAGAGGGACTCATGCACAGCTGGGCCACAAACAGCAGTTATTGGAGTGGTTACGAAAAAAGTTACGACCCCTCAAGGCTGTGTCCAGTTTTGTGGTGTTGGTGGTGTTGAGTACGTGATTATGTAACACATTCTCGCACGAGCCTGAGCCAGTCCGTCCATCCGCCCCAAACGACGCCGACGACCTCGAATTCATCAAGATGGCGACCCACATATTATTCGAGTCGGCGTCGGGGTATGCCGTCTTTGAAGTCAAACTTCGGGAGGAAATCGCTGCCATGACAGAGGCCGTACAAAAATCCATCCAGGATCTGGGAAAATTCAAAAAAATGGTCTCTCTGGTGAGCTTTTCCCCATTCAAAAGTGCCGCGCACGCGCTGGAGAACGCAAACGATATATCAGAGGGTGCGTGAACAAGTCTTTCCTCATTGATAGTCTATCCTCATACTGGCTGTTGCTGACAGGCACGGTAAACGAGGACCTCAACGCGCTCCTCGAGCTAAACTTATCAAAACCCAAAGGCGGCTCTTCTATCGTCCTCGGCGTCGCAGAACCGATCCTAGCCAACTCCATCAAAAGCGCTCTCAACATAAAGTGCGACACGTCCGAGTCGACGGCCGAGCTCATCCGTGGCATCCGCTTCCACGCTTCAAAACTGCTCAAGGCTCTGCAGTCGGACGACCTCACCAAGGCGCAGCTCGGCCTCGGCCACTCCTACTCGCGTTCGAAGCTCAAGTTCAACGTGAACCGCGTCGACAACATGATCATCCAAGCCATAGCCCTGCTCGACCAACTCGACAAGGACGTCAACCTCTTCTCGATGCGCATACGCGAGTGGTACGGCTACCACTTCCCCGAACTCGTCAAGCTCGTGCCGGACAACTACGAGTACGCGCGAGTCGCCAAGTTCATCGGCGCAAAGGAGAAGCTCCTGGCCGACAAGCTCACCGACCTCGCCGCCCTCCTCGGCGACGACACCACGCGCGCGCAGAACATCATCGATGCCGCTGCCGGCTCCATGGGTTCCTCTCTATCCGACATTGACATGCTCAACATCTCCGCTTTCGCCACGCGCGTCATCTCCATTGCCGACTACCGCAAGTCCCTCACTTCCTACCTCGCCGAGAAAATGAATCTTGTCGCACCCAGCCTCACCGCTTTGCTTGGCGAGCGTATCGGCGCACGCCTCATCAGCCACGCGGGATCCCTGACCAACCTTAGCAAGTACCCAGCCAGCACGGTACAAATCCTCGGTGCAGAGAAGGCCCTTTTCCGTGCCCTCAAAACTAAAGGCAATACCCCCAAGGTAGGTTCTCCGTCATCCCTCCCCGCTGTTGACCCGGCCACGCCACTCACCTATCTCATTCCAGTACGGTCTGCTCTACCATTCGACCTTCATCGGCCGTGCAGGTCCCAAGCACAAAGGTCGTATCTCACGCTTTCTTGCCAACAAGTGCTCCATTGCCTCACGCATCGACTGCTTCTCCGGTAAATGTTTCTCATTCACACCCCTTTTCGTCTCATCTGACAACAACTGCACCCCATCAGAGACACCGACGCCTAAATACGGTGAGGCACTACGCCAACAAGTGGAAGAACGTCTGCTGTTCTTCGAGACCGGCGCCCCGCCGGGTAAAAATGCCGATGCGATTCGCAAAGTCCTGGATCAGCTTGCCCTCGAGAATGAAGACGAGGACGACGATGCGGAGATGGTGGTGGATGCTGATGCTGAACCGGTGCTCCCCCTCATCGAAGCAGAGCCACCGAGGAAGAAGGACAACAAGAAGAAAAAGCGGAAGTTGGACGAGATGGACGTGGACGAGGAGGATGGCGACGGAGATGGCGAGCCGGTGAAGAAGGTTAAGCTTTCGAAGGAAGAGAAGAAGGCATTGAAGAAGGAGAAGAAGCGCAGGCGGATGGAGGAGGAAGCTGCAGTCGAGGTCCGTCATATGTCCGTCATTCATCCTCTCCTAATCCTCGCGTAGCAGGACGGATCTTCAAAGGAGAAGAAGGAGAAAAAGGAGAAAAAGAAGGAAGAGAAGGAAAAGGCAAAGAAGGAAAAGAAGAGCAAACATTGATGACGCCCACCCTTCTACCCCACCTCCTCCTTTTCCTCTGTTTCCTTGATCATATCTTCGTGTCTTTGCATATCTGTAAATTATGCTCACTGCATGTAATATCGCTCCTTTCCACACCCCGAATCCTGGCCCTGTCGGCTGGCGATAGACATGGCGAAAAGGGTGGAATTGTGTGTTGTGATGGCTACAACAGTGCCAAAAGTTCGTGGGATAGTTGCGCACCATGATGATGAAGAAACAACTTAGTTCAGTTCGTGTAGACGACTTTCATGACCCATTCCCTGTGAAATCCATATTCCTCAATAACACATCGGATTTTCAATCTGGAATTCCACCTTGTTCGTTAGCGTGTTGTTAACATCCTCCAGAACCCATATGCCCCATATGTTCATAACCCAGACCACTGTTGTAAGTGAGTTAGAGGACTCGCCAGTAAGTTTGAAGCGACCAGAGTAGGGAAGCGATCCGAGAGGGGGAGCAAGCGAAAAGGGAGTAAATTCGGAGAAATCGACCGGACAGAAGAGACGCTGAATTCTACACTAGGTCATCCGAGAATATCGAGTCAAAAATTGTAAGGATACGCATACGTTAGAAGGAGAGAGAACAAAGGGATGAAAGGAAGTCGAAATGTGAGCGATGGAAAGGGCCATGAGATCGAGGCTATGAAACTGCGTGTCGTTCCGCGGTCAGCGGCCACGCTCAACACCTCACACAGTATATAAGAGCCGACTGTCCCGATTTTCAGTCCACCGATTCCGAGTGAGTGCCAGAAGAATCCTGCATCACAAGCAGATTCGCATCGATGCCCGCCATCACAAACGCCGTCCCGACGTCGCCGATCGTGTTGCACACGTCCGAATGCACGGGCGCCGCCCCGTGCTCCCCTTCCAGCGCGCGCAGCTCCGCGTGGTATTTTTCCTCCACCGCGAGCCCTCGCGATCGCCCGACAACGACGACGACGACCGGGCGCGGCAGAAGGCGCACGCGGTGCAGCGCCGCGTGCAGCGGATCGGGGCCCGCGAGCTCCTCGAACGTCACGCGTGACAGCGCCTCGCCATCCTCGCGGGTGGGAGCCGTGGACGGGGCGGCGTATCGGGCCCACGCGATGCCGTCGGCCGTCTGGGATTGCGGCTTTGGCTGCGTCGTCGCGTTGCCGTACATATCGTTCGGGAAGCCTGTCGTCATCTGAATGCCCCGCCGCCGCCGCCGCCGATATCGCTGTCAGCTATGGGTCGTATGATACACGTGAGGTAAAAACAACATACCGATTTCAAAGTGGGGACGATTGCCGCGTTCGCCCGCGTAAAGTCCTCTGCCTTGTCGTCATCGCCGACGATATACGCCGCCCCGGGAACCGAGACATCGGCCTTGATGTCGCATTTAGTTATGCGCACCACCGTGGCAGACACCCGCGGATTGGCACACAACTGCACTACAAAGTCCAACGCGAGCCTGTCGTCGGGTCCCCCGAAGAAGGGCAGGAACAAATGGGTCTGCTCGCGAATGCCGAATGGCGCGTGCCCAAAAAGTAGTGCGACGTTCGTCCCAGCCTGCTCAAATACGCTGCGCACGAATTGCGAGTGAACCAATGAGGTGGAATGATCTGCGCGGATGTGCAAGTCGAAGGGAGAGCCGTGGTCTTGCGTCGCGCTGGGGGCGCCTGTGTCTGGGATCTCTGGTGCCTGTGTTGAAGGGAGCCAGGGAACCAGCACAAGTTGTGTGCTAAATCCACTGACGTGTTCGGCGACGCTGGTCGCAAGTGAGTTAAATGGTACGACAGACAGCGCAGTCGATACTGGCAACCCATTCAGCTCTGCGAACGCACGGAAGACTGCGATCAAAGGATCTGTGTGCAAGAGCGAGTCCACGGCGGAGGACTTCATGACGTCCGATAGCCGATCAGCCAGCTCTATGAGGCGTAGCGCGCCAAAATGCGTCTCGGCTTGGTTTCTGGGGCTTTTGCGGGGATCGCTTTTCGTCTGAGAGTAAGGAGGTGGGGGCTGAAGCAGTTGTGTGATCGCCAATATGCTTGGCAGGTGTTCGAACTTGTCAAGAACCACGGTGAAACGACGCTTCGTAACACCATCTTCGTCGTGTTTAATGCTATGCTTACGATCGCCCGCGCTGCTCTCATCATCCGTGCGGTCATGAACAATCGCAGACGATGGCCCGGAGAGTCCAGCTTGGGTGCGAAGACGAGGAGGATAAATGTAGCAGACGGTGGGTGTAGTCGCAAAGGTGAGGACGAGGGCTTTGAGAACGAACATAGAGAAGACACGCTATTCGTCATAGATGTGACACGTAATGTCATAAGAGAAATTTCTACTCACCTTCGTCAAAATACCAGCTGACAACCCGACATTGAGAACGATCAGTTCAAGAAGTCTGGAAGACAGCAGTTAGCTAGAATGATGTCGTAATATTTGGCCAGACTGACCCTTTGCAACTCATCAAGGACCCAATCGCGCTGGCCTCACGCCAACTAAAGCCAATGCACCTTGCCGCTACTGCGCACCCACCAAATTTACCTATGAAAGCTATAACTATGACAGCAATTGTGAATCCCCAGGTTTTCCCTGACAAGAGAATTTCAATCAGCCAGTTCGGAGTCCTTGAATAGATGGACTCGCCCGTGTTTAGCAAGCCAAGATCGGTCGAGAGGCCAGAGAATGTGAAATACTGGAGACTATCAGCTCGTGTAACCATATAGAGACCAGGGAAAAACCTCACTAATGGAAGGAATATTGCCGTGACAATATCTTCTAGTTTCTCTGCCAGAGCGATCGTAAGGCCACCATCGCGCGGAACTATAACCCCGGCGAGGAATGCGCCTATGCATCACATCGGGTCAAAGATGGCAACGGGAATGTACCAACGATGGTGGAGAACATACCAAATATGGCGTGGACCCCGATCACGTCGGTGAAGAACGCCGACCCAAAAAGGATTACCATCGTGAAGGTCATGAAAAACATCGTTGGGCCATTCTCAATCGATCCCGTCTTGCGGGCCACCCAGAAGACCACTTTGCGCACGATGAACAGCATGAAGATCGTCCATCCGATGCAGACAAACAAGATCCACACCGCAGTGAGCCCACTCCCGGAATTTACAAGCGCAACGCTAAGGGCGAGTAAAATCCATCCAATGATATCGTTGCCAACGCCGGCCGAAATGACCACTACCCCAAGAGTCGTGTCGAACAGCTTGAGCTCCGTCAGGATGCGGCATAACAAGGGCAACGCCGTGATCGAGTACGCGACGCCGGTGAAGAGCATAAAAGTCGAGTACGACACTTGAGACGTATCGATGAATTGATGGTAGAGGGAAACAGAAAGCACAGCTCCCAATCCGAACGGAATGATGATTCCAGCGGCAGTGACGACGATGGAGGGACGCCAATTGCGGCGGATGATGGTTGTGTTGATCTCGAGACCCATGAGAAAGAGGAAGAAGCAGAGTCCGATGTTGGCAACGAGAGAGAGGTATGGTAGAGACTGAGAAGGGAAGATGTGCTTGGTGAAGCCGGGTATGCGGCCAAAGGCAGTCGGGCCTGCGTGGGGGTCAGCAGAAGGATATCCCAAGAGAGTGCGAGTGTCTCACCGAGAATGATGCCACCAAGCACCTCGGCGATGACACGAGGCTGTCGTATCTTGCGCAACCCAATGCTCAAGACCTGGGACACAATGACAATGATACCTGTGATGAAGGCATGAGAACCGTGACAGCCTCGAGAAAACCACTGGAGGCGTAACTGACTGACCGACTTGTATGATCCATAATCTGAGAGGATCTGCCGTGTCGAACCGTGTTGGATCTGTCCCCGTCAATAGACCACCCTGACGCAATCCACCGCGTTCAGAGGTTGAAATGAAAACGAAACAACGAAGTGGAACATGCCTGGTCTGGAGCGGTCCGCGCATGCAGGGCAGAGTTGGAGAGGCCTATGATCTGTCTGGAGAGTTGAGACATGTTACAGTAGCAACCAGTCGAGTGGGTTCAAGATAAATAAGACCCGGACGAACCTCAGAAGTGCCCAATTGACCGTTCATGGTTATGGATCTAGGGTGGAATATACGTGTTGTGGAATGACATAATTTCTTCAATTGAATTTCAGTTCCCAACTTGAAGCCTCACCGATCCGGGATTGGAGGTTCCATCCTCAGCTGCCCCGGGCCAAAGATATCGTCTCGATTAAGGTTTGTGTTGCCTTGGCTAGCCGGATGTGGCTAATTAAACAGCGCCATCGACAGTACTAC
>Ga0307509_10006841_pt1 | contig 15173 bp, 13 predicted proteins | sample 10_EM_MG_FD_202245 | JGI IMG/M metagenome (GOLD analysis project Ga0307509, IMG submission 202245) | Populus trichocarpa ectomycorrhiza microbial communities from riparian zone in the Pacific Northwest, United States - 10_EM | ecosystem: Host-associated > Plants > Roots > Unclassified | place...
CCGGTTTAGGGTCGTGACTGCCACTTGGGGGTTTTTCCCGTTGTGTGGGTTTTTCCTGTTTTGTGTGTTTGTGCGCTCTCTTCTGTATTTAGTCTGAGCTACCAGTAGAGAGCTTCCTGTATCGTATCATCGAACATCCACATCGTTATCATCACATACCGGAACCACCACCTACGTGCTTTTCTCCGTGCTTCGCGCCGTTACCTACGCTACCCCAGTTATCATTGGGTTGTGAGCGAGCTGCCATCAAAGTGTCGCTATCAGCCTCTGGGTATTGGAGAGTGGTCCCTAGATACGTCCAGAATTGTCACCTGTGCCTTACTGTCCGAGTGATAGTATTCACAAATACCGTAAGAGCTCGGATGAACGATCCTTGTGCTAGAACGTTGGGGCTGCCTTCTCTTAGCAAGGTCTAGTACTTTTTCCTTTTTTCTTTTAGTCTCGGGGGGGCAGAGTTTTGATGTTTTTTGCCCCCTTTCTAGAGGAGGAAATTTCGGACTGCCTAGCACAAAGATCGTTTATTCGAGTTCTTACAGTACTAGCAGCGGTAATGTAGTTCCTATAAATACGCTTGGAAAACATTCTCATATATGTGACTTAACTTGTGAGCAGCGGTATTATCATGGGCTATAGTGTTTGTGCTACGATCCCCAGGGCAGTTTTTGCGCCGACGGGTGTTTGGGCTCTAGTGTTGGGTGTTCGAGAGCCGGAAAACGTGGCGAGGGATTCTGGTGCCTGATTAGAGTGTTCGAGCCAATGCATCTTTGTGTTTCTAACTCACTATTTTCCGATTGTTATTTTTTTTATTTACAGTAGGCTGCAGAGCTTCCCATGTGATATTGCGTCAGATAAACTGCTATGCTCGAGCACAATCCCACCCGTAGTAACGCATGACCAGGTGTTCGTAGCGCGGCCAGCCCGGGATTGCCGGGGTAGGAGGGAAATGAACAAATTTTCCGTTCCCCGATGCACCTAAACATCCGGTAATATCTGTGGGTGATTGAATTGTGTGTAATGTCGTTCGGGTTGCCCCCTCTGGTAGGGCCCGACGTCTCTCTTTTTTTCTCTTCCACTTTCAGAAGGGCTGAACGGTGTTCTCCCTCTCTTTCCAAGGAAAGGAATTGCTGACTGCCAGTGTGTTAGACGGATGTGCTTGGCTTTGTTACGGGAGTGGGAAGGATAGTTTAGGAGATATGCAGAAGGAACGGATACGGGAGAATGTTCTATAGAGAGCTTTATCCGCATGTTCTTTTCTTTGTTATCACGGGAGTGTACGGAGGAATAGGGACATGTAGCAAACACAGAGATAGGTGTGGTGATCCATAGGTGGACCAGTATGTGGTATTATGTTTTACTTATACATCTGTCTCCACCTTTAGTTTTATTTTAGAGAGGAGGGCAGTTTAGAGCAGAGCGAGTGAGAGCGAATGAACGAAGTATTAACTTATAGGCGGTAAACTTACGTTCCACATCCTTCCTCAGAGTGCCTAAGTTCCAGGTCAAATCTCTTAGTCTATTGGCTACTTCCATGCGACCCTCATTTCCCCATACATTCGACACAGTGCCGTATCTGGCGCATTGTGCACTACTATGCTGTTCTCAACGCATGAATCTAATGCCCTAGCTAACTTAGTGCTCTCCGGTTATGGCCCGCCTGCAAAAATATCTCAAGTGGTGAAGTGGGGGTGTGTAGTAGGATCGCGGCGGGTGGTATGTCGCTTTTGCAGGTATGTCGGGAGCTTGAGTACGCGGAGAATGCATGCTGGCACTGATACAAACGCCATCGTGGGTTAATCCATAAAACACCAAATCTGTGTCATTAATAGTAAGTGCGAGCTATTCCTGAGCACTCGAATATAGACTGTCTGTGTACCCAGTCTCCCGACATACCTTCCGAAGCGGCATACCACCCGTTGTGACTATGCTTTTTTATTCAATTTTGAATAAGATAGGAGGTAGACGAACAAAACTATCCTGTTGACTGGGGCTAGAGCTATCGCATAAGTTTTCTTAACAGGTTTCCAATACAGCTAGCTTGTACCCTTCCGCAAACCTTCCAACTCCAGTCCCCCTGCAAAGAAATATAGTTTTCACAGCCAAAATCTAGAAAACCCGTGCCATCGATCAAGCAAATCCCAACCAACGTTCCAAAATCTCTCAACAGAGTCCCTTTTTAACTTCATAATCCCGAACCTAACGCTGTAAATACGGGTACGACAACAATGAAATAATGATTGATCTTTCTGAAACCTAGCCCAAATTTCCATACCACTTCACGATCCCGCCATCCCTGATGCGCAATCCAGCTCTCCAGTTTCCTATAACCCCTCCACTCACGTCTCTAGTGTCGTTTTCTTAGCCTGAACTGTATTTGGCTACTAGCATGTTTGGATATTGGCTGAGGTTTCTATTTCCTCTGGCGCTGGAGTTGAACCCAATATTAGGATTTCCTCTAGTCCTAAGTTTCTATCCAACATTATGATTCTGGCTAGGGTTCGGACTAGTATTGGAATTCCAGTTATGATTCGGGATGGCGTTAGGATTCTGGTTGGGGTTCGAGTTAACATTAAGATTCCAGTTAGGATTCGAGCCAGTATTAGGATTCTGGTTAGAGTTCGAACCAGCGATATTTTGGTCAGGGTTCGAACCGGCATTGGGGTTCCAGTTAGGATCCGGGCCAGCACTAAGATTCTCGTTAAGATTCGGAACATGGTTAGGATTCTGTCCACCGTCAGGATTCTGTCCCGAATTCGGGCTTTGCCAGATGTTAGGATTTCCCATGGGATAGATAGTTGTGCTACCCCGATCCTTGATGCACCCCCTCCCACAGGCGTTATGCGCAGAATTCTGCAAACCTTCGCCCACCAACGCTCCCAGATGGTCTGCTGACTATGATCTGAACTAGATCCGCCGGCAGGGCAGATTTGTGAGTGCTCAATTTGTCCCCTGGGTGCATCCAGAATGGGGGCGGGGGCTTGGCGCTTTAGGGTGCGTCCTACCTGGCCATTTTTTCCCAAAGCCAATTGAAGGCTATTGCTGTCATGCGGGTCTGGGGTTGGGGGACTGCTTGTGGGAGGTCTAGGATTTGGCAACCAGCTCTCATTAGCAACATGTTTTATAGATAGGTTGAATTTGGTATTTGGGGTGCTACTTCGGGGACATGTTTGTGAAACATTGTAGATCCGTCTTTTCATCAGCCTCTTGAGATTCTTGGAATGAGTCGCCTGGTAATTGTGAGATATCTGCCGTCAATCCCAATTTCATGGATCCCTTCCGGATCAGTGAACTCTCAGTAGGGGTGACACCTGTTAGTGTCATTATAGTTGTGTCAATTGTAGATTTCGAGGCGGTAGGGTCGCTATCCGGTTGCAACCCCGGGTTCGCCCCTAATGCTGAATTTCCTGGGGCGTACTCTGAGTCGTCCTGGGTAATAAGATTCCTTCGGCCTCTTTTTTTCCGTTCGCCATGGGTAGTTAGTTTGCCTTCACTCTTCCTACCCCAACTGATCTTGTCCCTACTTTGTGCTGTTTCATCTTGATAATCTCCACTATCTTCGTCATCACTCTTAAGGTCCACTAACCAGGCACTGCCCAATGCATCCTCCGCAGTAGGGCGATCCTCGGGTTGAATTGAGAGCATGGACCTTATTAATGAAATTCCAGTATCGTCTGTCGGAGGTGATAACTCTTTTAGTTTATCTTCGGGAAAGAGCAAATTCCCGTAGCAGTAACGAGATACTTGCTTCCCGGAGGCGAATAATCGTGTCCCTACAAGTAACTCGTATATCACACATCCGAGTGACCAAATATCAACAGAATTCGTGTAGACCGATGTTTCACTATTAGAGTCTAGCCCTAGAACCTCGGGGGCGCCGTATATTTGGGTTGACACCTGGGTGTGAAAGGTTGTGGTAGCCTGAGGTTGGATCCGTTTTGATATTCCGAAATCCCCCAGCTTGACGTTGACGGGAGACATCGAAACCACAAAAATGTTCTACGCATCGATTAGTATTTTCGCGATACAACAGGGCTAAGCGAGGTGTCTGGTAGGAATGATACAGCAGGCTTTAGATCCCGGTGGGCTATCCCCTTTTCATGCATTACTTTGAGACCTTCGAGTATCTGCTTTGAAATAGTTTGAATGGTCTCTTGTTGCAGTGGCGAGCCGAGATGCTTGGTGAGATCGCCTTCTGGGAGATTTTTATTTTTTTTATTTTTATTTTTATTTTTATTTTTTAAATCATATGTTCATTGTTTCTACGGTACAAGAAATGACATGCATCTTTAACGATATGGCCAAAACAAAACCGAAAATCAAAATAACAATCAACAAAGGAAATAACCAAAACCATATCCCCCAACGCGACCAATAATCGTCGCAGCGCAGCCGTAGCTAAAATAAGTGAAAGTATAAAACCGCTTAACTAGTCTCGAGGTCCAGGGGCGGGCAGGGGGGTAGAGGGAAAGAGGGGATTCGCGGGGGTGTGGAGGGAGGGAGCAAGCGGGGGCATCCCAGGAGGGAAACCAGTGGCGGTGGTGCGGATGAACTCAGCCAGAGCAATGAGCAGCTGCTGGTCGGACCAGATTGGGGCCTCAGGAGCCAAGTCCGAGACGCCTTGGAGGAGGCGAGATCTCTGACGGGCGGAGGAGGGGCAGGACAGGATGGCATGCTTGAAGGTCTGAGGTGCCTCAGAGCATAAAGGGCAGGAGGTGTCGGCATCAGGATCGCCCCATGAGGGGTGAGCCGAGAGATAGCTTTTCCCAGAACGCATCTGGTGTATTCTCCCCGCAACAAACTTGCCCAGGCCCATGAAGGGATGGGGGCGCGTTGAGGGCGGATAGGGGTAGTATGGTGGGGCTGGGGTGGAAGACCAGTCCGAAAGGAGGAGTTGTTTAGCCCTCAACTTAAGGCGTGTGTACGATGGGACAACCCCGGGTACCGGGGGTAGATAGTCAGTCAAGTGGAGGGAGATGGGTGGTAGGGTGGCTACGTCGTGGACGAGGGGGGTGGCTGCGTTGGCCAAGGCTGTGATGGCATTGTGTCGATATCTCGGATTCTTTAACTTGTCCGGGGCAGAACGCCAGTCGAGGTTAAAAAAAAGGTAAGGTTGGGAGGTAATCTTTCCACGCGCTATTGAGGCGGCGCGGTGTGGTGAGAAGGTGGGGACAGACTTAGGGAGGCGTGCCGTGGCAGGGTTTATTTCCGGAGGGGAGCAGATGAGCCTTAGGCCAGCAAGGCGGCGTTGGTGGCGTACAAGTATAAGTAGCGGGGGAAGACAGGCTTCCCTGTGCAAACATGTCAGGTTGGTGGAGGAGAAGCAGTTGGTGATCCACCTACAGACCCGATGCCAAAAAACAGACATTGGGCCCATGATAGACGGGGGAGGGCTCCAGACAGCGGACCCATACAGAAGGATAGGAGCAAGGAGCGAACGCGCCAAGGAGAGACAAAGGTAGGGGGGAAGGCCCATCCCAGGGGGGGAGAGGCGGCGGATCGTGGCCAGGGCGGCATTTGCAAGCGTGTACCTCCTGGAGAAGTGGGACCTCGGGTCAAAGGCGGGGGTGAAGATGAAGCCCAGCCATTTCAGGCGGGACTATGGATAGAAGAGCTGATCTTCCAGCTGTACCGGGAGGGAGCACGGCGGCTCATTGCTCCTGGCGGTCCTCCAGTGGATCAGTTCAGTTTTTGGGACAGAGAAGGAGATGTTGATCGGCGAAGCTTTCCTTTTAAGCGCTGAGAAGGACTTCTGAAGGAGGCGAACGTTGGTTCTATAGGAGGGCGAGGCAACCGTGACAGCAAAGTCGTCGACATAGGAGATGATAAGTGACCTGGGGACTTCCAGGTGGAGAGAGGAAACGTATATGACGAACAGAAGAGGGGAGATGGGGGATCCTTGAGGGACCCCGACCGAGACGGGGGCAAAGGAGCGAGGGGACCCTTGGAACGTCAGGCGACAAGTGCGGTCTCTGAGGAAAGAGCCGGTCCATTGGACCAGGTACGGGCTGACCCCTTTCTTGCGGAGGAGAGAGAGGAGAGAGGGGGACTCCACGTTATCGAAGCCTCCCTTAACATCTAGAAAGAGAGTGGAGACTTTGTATCGGAGGCGGTGGAAGGACTCAACGTTATGTTGTAGGACGAGGGCGGCATCGGCGGTGGACCTTCCAGGGAGGGAGCCGCATTGAAGGGGGTGGATGAGGGAGCATATGGTCGCCTGAGCCGAGAGGTGGGTGGCTACCACTCTCTCAAGGATCTTAGAGAGCGTCTGGAGGAGGACGATGACCCTAAAAGAGGTGGGTGAGTTATATGAGGGTTTGCCTGGCTTGTCAAGGACTATGCCGAGTGCTTTCTTGAGGGAGGGAGGGTGAAAACCGTGGGCTAGTAGGGGATCCAGGAGGGAAGGAAGAAGGGAGGGCTTGATGTGGTGCACGGACTTCCACACGGAGTACGGGATGTGGTCGGGGCCAGGGGCGGAGGTGTTCATCGCCTTCTGGGAGATATTCCATTGCTATATAGAGAATCTCAAGTTCCTCGAACCATCCCAGGAACTTCACGAACAATTCCGGACGCTAAAACGGCTAACCGTTAGACCACAACAAAGCAATCACAGACGGGTAGCCAACTGGGGTAAATCCCCTCGGGAGCGGGGAGTCAAACCTTTGCTAATATGGCCATCACAAGGAGCTCCCTAGAACAATCGAAGTTAGGGGGTAGTCTCCTCTTATCAATTGCCTTTAGCGCACGATATCGGCCTGTAGTTCCCTGGACTTGCTTATAGACGACACCAAAACCTCCTGCGCCAAGTTCCTCACAATTTCCCCAGTCCTCCTTCACCCTCTTATACTTATTCCCCCCCTCCATATATCTTGCATGTCTAACGCGATCCTGAACGAATTCCGTCTCGAGTTTATACCATTCAACCAAATCAGATTGACCCGTGTTCATTTCTCGAATCTGAGGCTCTTTGAGCACTGAACTCGCGCTGAATTAACTGAGGAAGTGAGAATTGGGGCAGAATGGCCGCGGGTGTTGAGAAGATGGTGAATATTTGTGGATCAAGCGTCAAGAGTGGTGGAAAGGATACAACTTAGCTCATCGCGGAAAGTCCGGCAGCTCCAATATTTATATCATACCGCCCCATATTGGGCGGTTTCACATGGTAGTGAAGGACAGCGAGCGGAGGCAGGCGACTAATGATAGATGAAAAACCTGGAGGCAAGTACCAAACTTATTCAGAGAAAACTATTCGCGGTATCCTTATCACCCACACCCGGAAGGCCGGACAAAGATGATTGCGAACGCAACTACTGATGCACAAGGCTAGCCTTCTACTCGAGTGCCGTAGGCCACCCGAGTACAGTAATCGTACGTACAAGTACTGTACCTTAAAATCCGCTGTCGCTGCCGATCACGGATATCCCTGTAAAAACATCACATCAGACCACGATAGGTTTAGTTTGGGAGGTGAGTCCAGCGCGGCGGTGGCTGAGGCTACTAGTACTGTGTCAGGAAGGCACTAGTCCCTCTCAGGAAGTTTTTTTTTTCTGAACCTGAGATTGGCGACCTAACGGCGATAGAGAATTTAGGGAGTTTTTACGGTACTCGAGTACTCGAGTACCGATGATCTGGGCGGTATGCAAGAGCTGTTGTCGTCACAGATGCCATTATGAGGAGGAGCTCTCGGGGTGGCATTGCTTCCATATCAAAAAATTCCAAGCAGCAGCACCGATCCGGCCTCCTGCGCTGAGATATCTTCTAGATAAAGTAGCATACCCCCTTCTAAATTGGACCCATCGACGTTCCTGGAGGGTAAAAGCAACTCAATTCAAGTGCCTGAGTACCCGAGTACCGCTATTCATTCTGCTGGGGCTTATAATCTGCTGGCTGGGTTTTCTTAATCCTTGTCCACTCGTGGCCGCAAAGTTCCCGTAACCCCAGGTGAATGCGGCGGGGTCTTAGAAGCAGAGTTGGGCTGTGCTGGACCTCCGCTCTGAGGTTTATCCACTGCCTCGTTGCTGCCAGGATATATCGTCGAGGCTCAAATAATCGAACCGTTCGCTGTCGTTAGAATTGCCTCCTCTAGGAAGATCTGGTATTTTTGCTTTTTTGTCTCTAGTGGGATAAGGAGCTCTGCTTTGCGGTGTTTTTCCCTCACTTTCTTTCGGTAATGTGAGTAATTCTGGCCAGGATCGCACATGGTATAAACTGGAGGAGCTCAGCGAGGCGACGCTCTCAGTGATGCTTGGCACGGGTCTGCACCAAAGTTCTGTGCAAATAGAGCGTTTTGGCCACTGTCCTGGGGAGAAAATTCGAGCTCAAAACCTGACTTGAGCTATTCCTTACATAGTAAGGAAGGGTTGATACACTCCCTCTTCGGTTTAGCCTTCCACTAGTTTATTGCCCAGAACTCAAAATTTGAACTCGGATTTTCACTTCCAAGGGGTGGCCAAAACGCTCTAATCAACCAAAACTTCTTGCCAATATCTGCCAAGCCTCGCTGAGGTCATCTCCTCTTAGGGGCTCCCCCATTTTAAGTTGGTTTAAACAAGGAGTGGGAAATGACAGCTGTACCGACACGCGGCAGCCGCGCTCATTCTCGCCATGTGCTGTGATATGAGCACCGGTCCAGTACAGCACCTTCTTGCCGGAAGCTATGTTGAGCACGGGGAGCTTCGGGTCTCCCTATTGGATCACTTCCTTCGGTCATCGAGAGCGAACCTTTCGGAGGGCAACCTTTCGTATCTCGAGGGAAAATGTGGCAAAAACTTACTTACTAGTCGTATGAACACAAGTTCTAGTCACAAAGAATCCGAACACAAGCATCAGCAATTTGTATGACAACTTATCTGTGAGCATCTGAGCCCCCATACTAAATCCAGACTCAAATGTTCGGGTCCTTTATGCCTGGGACTTGTATATACCGTATAACCTGGCGAAATTCGTCTCCAAACTGGGGTAAAATAGAGCGTAGCCCAGGATTTTTTACAATGGCCGTTCCTGGTAAACAATTGCCAAGGAGATAGCTTGTTATGTAGCCCAAAGCTAGTACCCTACAGGGATTCTCACCCACCAGTTCAGATCTGGATATCTGCCACGGCTTGAATGGTACCAGATCACGGGTGAGGCTTCTTGGTTCATAATCTGAATTCGGTGATGGTCTAATGGAATCTAACGTTAGGGACTAGAGACCAGTTCTACTAAAGAAAAGCTGGTGTTGTTAGTTCAAGTTCCAAAGTGCGAGATGGTATTAACTTGGGGGCTTTTCAACAGTGATTGTTCATTTTCTTCACAGATCTGATCTGCGCTGGGACTGGGTGGCCGCACATGACAAAGATGGCTATTTCTAGATTGGGGCTTGCTTTTCTTCTGTAGTGGATTTGTTTTTTCGGGCTGTGGGCAGGTACGTGAGCCTGGTGGTAGTTTATTTTGACTAGCTGAGGGCAGTTGGTATAGCTAGTAAGTTATAATATAAATTCATGAGATTGAGGACCTTTGAATCGTTAACCTTTACCCTATCAATTTGGGTGCCCAGAGCTGCATAAGGAAGTGAACACCTTGAGCAAATCTTATGGAGCTCTATAAGCACTTAGATCATGTTGGGCGGGGGTTGTATGGTATTCTAAGGCGTCGTGAAACAGCTAATTAGACTAATAACCTCTGCAAATGTGTAGGAGTTCTATCAATACAGGTGGCTGTAACGATCAACACCCGTCCAACCTTTCCGCACACTTGATAAAGTAATGATACTAATGCATCGTCAATAAAGAGCAATTTTGGGTGTCAGTGGAATAACCCCCCCTTGGAGATCAATCTCTAAGTTAGCGGTCTCAGTTGACGGTGCCCTTAGCTGTGGTATCTGAGACTTCTAGGTATTTGAGAGTGGGTCCGTAGAAGTAGGAGAGGAGACAGGGGGTGACTCAAGCGGTCACGAGGTGTCACTCGTGAGGGCAGGAACAGAGAATATCAGAGCACGACCAAAATGGCCCAGGTGTGAGACTGGAGGAGTGCAATAACTTTTTATTAAATCTCTTATGAAATTTCCCAGCAGGCTTCCAATGCACCTAGGTAGTGTGTATCCGCGAAGCTTTCAACCCCAGTCCCTTTGCATAGAAATATAGCTCCCACAGTCAAGATCCAGAAAATTCGGGTTAGGCATATGCCTAAGTCAAGCAAATCCCAGCCAATGCTCCAAAATCTCTCGACAGAGCGAGTTCCTTTTTAGCTTCACAATCCCGAACATAAAGCTGTAGATACAAGTACGACAACAGTGGAATCATGATTGATCTTTCCAAAACCTAACCCAAATTTTCATACCACTTCATAATCCGGCCATCCCTGACGCGCGAGCCAGCTCTCCAGTTTCCTATAACCCTCCTCTCCCGTCTCTAGTGTCGCTTCCCTAGCCTAGACTGTATTCGGCTAATAGCATGTTTGGATCCTGGCTGGGGGTTCGATTTCGGCTGGCGCTGGGGTTGAACCCAATATCATTTCCTCCGGTTCTAAGTTTCCATCTAACATTAGGATTCTGATTAGGATCTGGGCCAGCATTGGAATTCCAGTTATGATTCGGGACGGCGTTATGATTCTGGTTGGGATTCGAGCCGGCATTGGGATTCCAGTTAGCATTTGGACCAGCACTAAGATTCTAATTAAGATTCGGATCGCTGTTAGGATTCTGTCCGCAGTTAGGATTCTGTCCCGAATTCGGGGTTCGCCTGGGGTTAGTGTTGGAAATGATCCCTTCCGGTGGCAAGTCCGACCCGATAAGCAGTAAGTGGGACGAAGAATTTACACGGCCGCTTATCGTGTATGCGGAAGGCGAGAATGTGTGAGAGATTAAAGGTCAAATAAGAGTCGTATTAAGACCAGTTTCGTTGAGTTGAGCTGCTGTTAAGGAAAGAACGCGACGAGCCAGAAAAAGAGAAAAGAAAAGGGAAGATGAGAAGAGAGCCCTGTAACCAACAATAGACGAGACAACCTCATGACTAAGCTTCCATGAACAACCCATAATATCCAACAGTTAGGATTTCCCATGGGGCAGATATTTGTGCCACCCCAATCCCAGCCGCACCTCCGCCTATTGGTGTTAGGTGCAGGATTCCGCAAGCACTCATCCCCCAATGCTCCCAAATGGTCTTGCGACTCTGACCTAAGCTAGTTCTGCCGGCGGCGTAGATTTGCACGTGCGTAATTATTTCCCTCTATGTATCTAGAACATGGGCGGGGACTTCGAGCTTTAGGGTGTGTCCTACCCGGCAATTTGTCACCGGGGCCGATTGAAGACTAGTTCCATAGTGAATGTGTGGTGTTGGAAGGCCTACGGGAGGTCTAGGATTTAGCAACCAGTTCTCATTAGCAACATGTTTTATAGATAGGCTGAATTTGGTATTTGGGAGGCCACTCTGGGGGGGGGGGTTTGTGGAATACCGCAGATCCGTTTTTCCTTAGCATCTTGAGGCTCTTGAATGAGTAGACTGGTAATTGTAGGGCATCTACTGTCAATTCTGTTTTCACGGACGCTTTCTGGATCGGTGGACTTTCAACAGAGGCGACATCGGGTAGTGTCATTACAATTGTGTCAGTTGCAGATTTCGGCGCGGAGGGTCTCTATCGGGTTGCAGCCTCGCGTTCGCCCCTAACGCTATATCTCTTGAGACGTACAGTACTTTTGAATTTCCTTGGGCACCAGATTCCTTTTGCCATTCCTTTTATTCTGTTCCTCGGGAACAGTTAGTTCTCCTTCTCTTTTCCTGCTCCAACTGATCTCGTCCATACTTTATACTACCTCATCTTAATCATCTCCACTACCTTCGTCGTCACTCTTAAGGCCCACTAACCAGGTCCTACTTAATGCATCCTCCCCAGTAGGGCCATCTTAGTTGAATTGAGAGCATAGGCTTTATTAATGAAATTTTCGCATCTGTCGGAAGTGACAACCCTTGTCCAATTTTGCCAAGCTGACCAGTACAAGTACATTAAGATTATAGCTAATATAAGAGATAATAAGAAACCAAAGAGTGCACCAAAATCCTGAAGCCAAGCACCATCGTAGCAATTCCCTGTTTCCATCACTCTTCCTAAGTCCACTGTCGGAGGCATTGGGGGGATGTCGCTGCCCTTGTCGGCTGAGATCGTTGCCACCGATATCTCCCTAGGTGACAATGTGGCGCAAGATAAAATGTGGGGAGGCGGGTGGGAAAAACAAAGAACGCGAGCTGTAGCGAGCTGTAGCAAGCTGGGAGATGAGAAGGCGAGTTGTGGCGAGCTTCAAAGTCTCCCACTCCCGGGATTTTTTTTTTTTGTTTAAGTCATGTATTCGTTTGTTTAAAGGTACAAAGAACTCGCATGCAGCGGTAAGCTATGGCGTAAACAAAACCTATAATAAAACAACCAACAAAAGAAACTCCAAGCCACCCAATTCTCCAAAGCGTAGCTAAACCTTGACGCAGTTACCAACCAAGGGAAAACATCATAATCTTGTAAAGAAATATCCAAAACCACCAGACCTCACGATCTCCGTTAAGAAACAACAAGTAAAGAAATACCCAACAACATCAAACATCCTCCACGGGAGAAAACCTGAAGCGGGGCGAGGGGGAGAAGGAAGGGGAGGGAGTAGGGCTGTGGGCAGTACTGGGAGTAAGGCTCGGGGGGAACATGTCGGGTGGAAAACCGGTTGCCGTGAGTGCGATGAAACTAGAAAGGTTGGCGATATCGTGATCGGAGGACCATAGGGGCGAGGCGGCATCAAGCGAGGTGAGGGTCGGGAGGAGACTCTCTTTCAAGCGGCGACGGGCTTCGCAGTGGAGGATGGCATGCTCAAAGGTTTCCGCAGCGGCACGGCACCTGGGGCATAGAGAGGGAGTGTCCCGATTAAACCAGGAAGGATGGGCTGCGAGGTAGCTTTTACCAGACCGCATTTGGTGGAAGCGACCGGCCATGAATTTGGGGAGGCCCATGAATGGGTGGGGCGTGAGCGAAGGTGGGTAAGGATAGCCTGGGGGAGGAGGAGCTAGCGAGCGCCATTGTAGGAGAAGAATCGCTCGGGATTCCTTTTTGAGGGCGATGTACGAGTCCGCGGGAGAGTCCGCCGGGGGAAGGGACAGGGTAGGGACCAGTTGACGATTGTGTGAAGGAAAGAAAAGCCTTCCTTTAAGCAGGGGAAGCGCCCTGTGGGCGATCTCATCGATGGGGAGGTGCTTGCCGATCGTCACTTGAGGTGTTTTCCACATAAGAGGGCGATAGGCGGGGTTCAACTTGACCAGCAGGGAGCGATGACAGAGCGGGGAGCGGTAGGAAGACCGGTTCGGGACTGATTTGTGTAGCCTGGCCGACGCAGGGCTAATCTCGGGTGGCGAGCAGACTACCCTTAGGGCCGCCATGCACTGTCGGTGTTCAATTAGGAGGACCAGAGGGGGGAGGCAAGACTCGATGGCCAACACGGGGATCGGAGTGGAGGAGAAGCAGTTGGTGACCCATCTCTGAACGCGATGCCAAAAAACGTCCAACTTATCCTGCATCCCCACGAGGGGAGTGTAGAGGTCTGAGCCGTATAGGAGAACAGGGGCGAGAAGGGACGAAGCTAGCCTATGGCAGAGGTACGGGGGGAGACCCTTCCCCGGAGGAGATAGTCTTTTAATCGTGTCGAAAGCGCCCTGGGCGAGGGACAGTCTCTTGCTGAAGTGGGCACTCGAGGAGAGAGGAGGTGTGAACCAGTATCCTAGCCACCTTACCGTGTCCTTGGGGGAGAAGTAGAGGTCGTCCAAACGGACTCCCGCCATTGAGGGAGGTGAGCGCTCCTGAGGGGTGCGCCAGTGAATGAGTTCAGTCTTGGGGACGGAGAAGGTAAGGCCCCTGGGCGCCGCGATCCTGCAAAGAGATCGGTAGTGGCCCTGGAGGAGTTGAACGTTGCGTCTGTGTGAGGAGGAGGAAACCGTGACTACGAAATTGTCCACATAGGAGATTACTATACCCTTAGGTATAACAGGATGTAGCGGGGAAACGTAGATAACAAAGAGGAGGGGGGAGATGGGAGAGCCCTGGGGGGTACCCACGGCGACCGGCGAAAATGTTCTCGGGGAACCTTGAAAGAGAAGCCTACACATGCGGCTGGTGAGGAAGCTGCCAACCCACGCAGTGAGGTATTTGTGGGCCCCTTTGGCCCGTAGTGCCGACGTGAGCTGGCCAGGGTCGACGTTGTCAAAGCCGCCCTTGATGTCTAGGAAAAGAGATGAGACCTTGGAACCAAGTCTCTGGAGGAGGCGAACCTCATGGGTGAGGGTAGATGTGGCGTCGTAAGTGGAGAGACCCGGAAGTGACCCCGTTTGGTGAGGGTGGAGTAGGCATACATGCCTGGCCAGAAGGGAGAGGCGCGAAGCGACGACACGTTCCAGTATCTTGGAAAGAGTTTCGAGTAGAACAATGACCCTAAAGGAGGCAGGGGAATCATAGGATGCCTTGCCAGGCTTATCTAAAACAATGCCGTTTGCTTTCTTCAGGGAGGCCGGGTGGTGTCCGTAGTGCAGTAGAGGGGAGAGGAGTTTGGTGAGGAGGGTGGGACATGATCGGTGAACCTGCTTCTATACGTCGTAAGAGATCGTATCAGGGCCTGGAGCGGAAGTGTTAGAGGATTTCGAAAGTGCGAGCGCGATTTCTTCCTGACTGAGAGGAAAATAGTCAGGATAGGGAGAGAGTGTGAGGGGGGCGTTAGTCGGAGAAGGGGTGGAGGGGAAACAATGTGAAAGTAGGGCTTCGTTGATGCCCTCGGGAGTATCCTGGTCGGGAAAGGAGGGGAACCTTGAGGCCTGCCTTCCAGAGGCGAGCTTCCTGGCCTCCCAGACTGAGGAGGGGGTAAGGGACGAAAGGTATGTAGACCAATGGGCGAACTTAGCCTTTTTAATGGCAGAAAAATAGGAACGTCTTGCCGAGCGTAGAGCCGACTGATCATAAGGATCCCTGGAAGACTTGTAAGTCCGAGAGGCCGAGTGGAAGACAGATCTTAGGTGGGAGAGAAGAGGGGACCACCACGGCTTGGATCTGGGGGACGGGCGTGACACAGGAGTGTTGGAGGAGATGAGGGTCTTGACCTTATTGGCATGGGTGTCAAACCATTCCTCAAAGGTGGAGGAAGAGCAAACAGGCGGAGGGGGGGAAGGTACCAAGGAGGGGAGGGCGGG
>Ga0307509_10006842_pt1 | contig 15172 bp, 17 predicted proteins | sample 10_EM_MG_FD_202245 | JGI IMG/M metagenome (GOLD analysis project Ga0307509, IMG submission 202245) | Populus trichocarpa ectomycorrhiza microbial communities from riparian zone in the Pacific Northwest, United States - 10_EM | ecosystem: Host-associated > Plants > Roots > Unclassified | place...
TTATTATAACCTCAATCCTCTCCTGAGTGATAGACTGAATATAGATATATGAGGTCAAGGTGTATGTAAATCTTCCGAGTAGAAACTACAACTGGCAGTCATATTGTCATGTAACTGGTTAGACTACGATGTACTTTAATCAAATAATATTAAAGGTATAATAGACTCTTCTTGCAATTAAAATTGAACTGTTATTAAATCCTGGAGAATTACTTTCAGGGAAATATTCAATGTAAAAACAATACCATAATAAGTAAACTTTGTTCAAGACTTGAACAACTGACCTCCAGAAATGATTTTTGCCTTATTAAATAATCTAGTCCTAATTATGATACATAAAGCATTACATTTTGCAACACCACTGGTACACGCTTTAGACGATTCGCACCATACACTAAGTAGTATTGATAGATAAGAGATATTAGGTTTAAATATGTATGATAGTAGATCAAGTAAATGGCTCTAATAATGTCTTACAAATGACATATTATATTTTACTAGATCTATGAATACTATAAAAATACCTTTTAGGCTGTTTGGCAATTTTATTTGCAAACATTGCTGACAGTTTAGGTACTAAGATGCAAATCGCAATCTTGGATAAACACTTGGGCATTAAATGTTAAAAACATCGATGATTAGCCTTAAACTTTATGTAGAAACTAAAATAATGATAATAAAGTATATTACAATGAAATAGAGTTATTGGTTTACTTAATAACAAGATATGTTACTCTGAAGAGCCTTGAAGTTGTTTAAAGCTTTCAGCAGGTTATTAGTTACTGTAACACTGAAAGATAGTCATGAATTTGATTAAAAAAACACCTGACTCAGAACATAATAGCCTTATGCAATCTTTCCATATGCTTACCGAAATAGACTTTGTAACTGTTTTAATTTTATCCTCTTTAGAGTATTAAGTGGTTTGTTATGTGTAATTGGTCATAAAATGATTTTTCTAGGAGCCCAATTTCTTATTGTCAAATATTAAATACATATTTAAATTCTCCATACTCAAAAGTACTTGTTGATTAATTTTCAAGGTTGTATCTCAAGTATTAACAGAGCTAATTAAAGGGAAACTTGGTTTTCCATGGTTGCCACATGTGGGCGGTTTCCCGGTTGTGGGTGGTTACCTGGTGTGACACGTGAGTTCACAAAATCGCCAAGTAGTCTTCCAGCACCTGGAATAATCTCGTGGCTGGATAGACGCCTGCGAGCCAATGGTTCGGAAGTGTTCTCCGTATCTGAATCGTCTTTCCTATCATTTTCTATCTCGTTATATGCGCCCTAGGCTTCAATCTCCAGCGCTGAATCAGATTCATAGTCTGAGTGGTCCTGATAGACGTTTTCATGCGGTCTGAAAGCGGTTGGCTGCGGTGTGTCAGCGTCTGCCATGACACTAACCTGGAGGGATAGAACAATATTAAGATGCATTATTTGAAGGTGCTTTTCATATGCAGTTGCCAGTTAATAGCGTTGCCTGCAATAAGGATACTTGGTTGAGTTTGAGGTCATCGGGTTCAAGTGTGGTGTTTTTCTTTCAAGTTGTGTGATGGTGTGGAGGTGTTCTGATGAGGTGAGATGGCCTGCAGGTGATTTAGTCTGTCAAGAACAAAAGCAGACTTCTTTCAACAGGCAGGGGGTAACTTCAACCTTGGTTGATAGGATGGCGAACTTGAACAGGTCCAGACGTTCCAACTGTCATTGAGTACTATTCACTCTGATGATCAACTTGTGAAATTGAGCTCCGAGGTTGACGTGCTGCTGTTGACTGATAGTGCGGTCGTCTTCTCAATATGGAAGGTAGATGTTTAGGAAGGTCTTGGCTGAGGGTTGCAGCTCCGGTGTGGCTCCGTTGCAGCTTAAAAGCTTATCTTGAACTTACCCCCCCTTGGAGTGTGTATCTCGTGAGTTTTCAAGATCCCAATATTCAAGTTTATTCTGGGCACGATCCTGCGAACCCACTGTCCTCACGCTGTCTATGAAGCTACCCCCCCCCCCATCCATCCCTCCCTTCCTCCCTTGCTCTCTCATTCATATTCTCTCTATACTCATTCACTGAACCACAATCACATCCTTTATCGATCTGCAAGTTCATCCCAATAGCACCCATTGACATCAAGCTCAATCCAACTTGTTACTTGTCAGCGGTATGGTGGAAAGCGCTTAAAAGGTGTACGAAGAAGGTGCAATTTTGTAATGCTTTTATTTGGCCAGAGTAATGGGTTTTAAATGGCAAAGAATAAATTCCGAGATTGCATGTTCAACTCCCTCCAACATTTGGTTTTTTTTGTAGTCTGTAGCTTAATTTTAACCTTCATCTTCTGTCTATCTTATGAGAGGACAGAATTCTGATGATTTTCTAATAATATTTCCCATCGTAGAATATACATATATCAGTGATTAAAATTCCAGAAATAAGTTCTACTGTTGGGAATTGAACGAGGGGCTTCTAGAAAATATTTTTGACATTTATAACCCCTAGCCCGGACTGAATAGAGGCATTACAAAAATGAACCCCTTGGTACACCTTTTAAGCGCTTTCCACCATACCACAAATATATCCTCAGCTGAATTCAGCACAACCGATTTACGTTTCCCAGAGTAATACTCTTCTCGCAGCCATTTGTCGTAACAGAACCTATTTTATCATCTTCACATTCCGCTTATGGACCGACTCCCTTTATCATCCGCAGACTGCTCTTATCGTTGGCAGAGTTCCCCAATTGTGGGCAGAACTTCTCTTCTCATTCCGCCGGCCCACCCTATTGGCATTTCTTTATCAAGGTCAAACTACTCAGGTATTAAGCTAATATGGCCCCCTCGAACGCTGCATTCACCAAGAAACAAACCCCAGGCCATGAAAACTATGGTGATGTTTCCTGGTGTAAGTAAGTCTGTGGCTTCCTGAATCCTGGCATTACGAATCAGGTTTATAGTACCTGGCGGAATGGAATAAAGTGTGAAATGGTGCAAGTCAGGATCCCAATCTGGTAGCAGAGGACGGACACCCAAGGGGCACCCATTCAGGTATATTGTCTTACTCTCGCACCCATTGCTACTCTAGGCGGAGGCAGGGGTGCACTCTGGCATACTGATACTGTCCAAGGCTGCCGTTGTACAGACTGTATCGATCTTTGGCTGAAATACGTAGCAAAAAACATCCTCACATTCTGGAAAGCCTAAGGAGAGCAAGAGGTGCTCCGATTCTGGCCGCTCCCATTCTGGCCAGAAATTATTGTAAGTTGTCTCAATGAGTCAGCATTGAATCTGTTTACTGTATGTGAAGAGGGCACAGACAGGTTTGGCCAGTCCGCGCAGTGTCAGCCTCTGGATAGAGGCGCTGTCCAGTTCAGTCCGGGGTGCGCCCAACTCTCCTGCATTTGACAAGGTCCAATAGCAGACAGGGGAGCACATTTACTGGCTGGCAATGGCTGATCCCACCTTCGACAATATCTTGTAGGAGATAGATAGGGTCGTGGAAAGCGGATATGGATGGCGGTTGCTTGTTGGTGCAACGCGAGAAGGTACTGCAATTCTCCGGAATGATACTCATGAGCCGCTGCCCCTTGGTGAAATCGTACCATTCCTCCGTGACCAGGATATCGCCATTTGGTGGTCAACAAACACGCTGAACGAACCAATGGATTTGCTTTTTTATGGCCAATGTCAAACACCGTATGAAGATGAGAGTCCTTCTCCCATCCACTGATCTTTCTCATGTCGAAATAATAGAGGTCCTTCTCCTGACAAGTCATAGAGTAGCGATTGTGGTAGCTCAGACCACGCCATGGACCGGAGTCATCCTAGCAGGCTGCCAAGCGAGGCACTAGGTCCACCAAGACGCACAGTATCAAAGAGAATGGAATGGTGCAGTGCAGTGGTCTGCCAGACGTTGATGGAGCAGTATCTGACGACGAATGTTGTTCTGTTGGCAGCGCCAATCCGGCCAACGCTGCGATTCGGGCCTGAGCTCCCAATTCCATCCCATCCCCTGGTAAGCACTATTCTCACCCTCATGCTAACTTAAACAACTGTCCCTTGCGGCCTAGCCAACAAACCGCAAGGGAGACCAATATCAAGGAAGTCTCTGAACTCGAGACCTGGACAGTCAATAGCAATGGCAAGCATGACCAAACAGCAATCGCCGAATATGATGAGCCAAATCCTCCGCCTAACACTGTGGAAAGCCTGAGACAGGTCGTCCCTCCTGTGCCTACAATTGATCCTACAATCATGGTGGAACAGGAAACACCCCAGGGGGAGGTCAACCAAAGTCCGCTATCTATAGTGAGGCCTGATCCACCTGATAGCCCTTCTCTGTTGGCTTCCAAACTCAGTGACGATCTCGCCATTGCGGCCACTTAGGAGATCGTGGTTGAATGGGAATTTGTCATCAAGTTGGGGGTGACAATGATCAATTCGGTTTGAGTTTCGTGAACCACCACCTTTGATGCATATGGTTACTCCCGGGCATACGCAGCGTTCCGGCTGGGGAATTGATTACCCCAGAAGAAGAGCACCTGTCCCAGTCCGTGTTAGCCAAAACTGTCTCACACCCGCAATCTGCGCTTGCCCACCTACCATCTTGGGTCCACTAGTGACACAGGCCATAACTCCGAGCCTCTCAGGTCCAACCACGCCTAAATTGGATAGTGTGGGTGAGTAACACACCAGCAGCTGATGAAAGATGGCCACACGACATGAGCGTAGCATTGTGCTCAAAGCCCCTGACCTGATATAGGAGTGGAGAATGTTTGTAAATCTGTTTCCAGATGAAATTGCCCTAACCGAAGCAGTCCGCAGGTGTTAGCAGGATGCCCGGAAAGAGCTGAGCCTTCCAAACTTTGCTGATACTCCCCCGGCCTGCAATGATCTGGTAAGTTACCCTTCATCAGTATCTTATTTCTGATCGGTCAGATTAAATAAACCGGCTGACGGCCTGGCTTTTTACAGGTTTGGGCAAAGCATAGTCGATGCAGATCCGAGTACTTCCATACTTCAAAGAGGTGTATTAATCCCGTCTCGAAGCTAGATATGGAGGATGCTGCAGGGTGTGCACGAAGGATGGCATACCTACTAGAGGAAGACCGATTTCTTTGCCCAAAAGCCAAATATGAGGGATAGTAGTGCAACCATTTTGGCGATTGTCTCTGACCCTGGCTAAAAACTCCATCCAATACACTAGACAGGCAGCTTGTCTTAGATTCCTAGTGCCACAGATTTCAAGTGTGATTTTTGCCATGTTTTATTCTAGCCCTAAAAGGAAACGCATGAGTGATTCAAGATTGCTGGGTAACATTGACAGTCTATTTATCTGTCTGACTGTGGCCATGCTGTGGCATTCGCTCCAATGCTGGCACACTGGAATGTTTATCGATAAAGTGGGTTTCAGGTGTTCTAATGCCGGAGGCAAGATAACGCGTGTGGACTTGTTATTTTCAGCACTGGTCTGATCCCTTTGGGACAAGGTATTCGGAACTCTGAAACCCGCAAGTACTCAAGACCGGTCATAAGTGAGCTTATAGAAAGGCAGGCCTGCTGGAACGTCAGACGCCGATAGGCCGGAATACTGGACAGCCCTTTCAGGGTTTAATCATTCCTCAGATCAAGCTTGGGTCGGGGGGCAAGATGGCCGCGGAGTGGGGAACGCGTTCTGAGAGAACAGCAGATTATTCCAATAATAATAATGGGTTGAGGTCGGAATTGGTGATTGATCTGAAGCTCGAAGGATCAGAAGGGGAACCGGGCAGCCGCCCGGACCCAGTGGATGCTCTGGGAGGACTTTTCGAGTCAGCTCGGTTAGAAGAACTTGCGTATGCCTGAGGGCAGGTTGGAGAAAATGACTGAGAGGACTTGGGGGATTGTGTTATTACAACACTATTATCATAATATCATGTATACATAGAGAAGTAATAGAATAAATAATACACATAACAAAGGTGCCCAGAAGCCCAGAAGCCCAGAAGTAACAAAACTGTATTAGTATATAGGCTGGGAGATCGTGGTTGAGGGCAAATGATATGCGGGTATCACGTCGTGATGTGTAGGATGGGTGATTCGAAGCTGCAGAGTTATTGGCCGGTCTTCTGGTGACTAATTGTAGCTTCTCTAGGTTCAGAAGGGGTGGCAATGTGTCAGGGGGACAGTCAAAAGCCAGGACGACAACATAGGACATCTAGCTGAGAAGATTGGGTATATGGGATGTCTGGTTGAAGAGATGGGTACCACGAGACATCTGGCGGACGAGAAGGGTTGTAGGTGACGTCCAGCAGACGTGATAAGCTGTAGGCACACGTGGCCAAATAGATGGGTTGAAGGGGGTATCTGGCCCCGCAAGATGTGTTGTTGGGGGCGTCCGCAGGACACTCAGGAATAAACATCAGGATAGACAGGTGGTGAGGGAAAAGGTCAAGGGCTAGAGCACCCTGGGTGGATGGATGACATACACGATGTGATTGAGAGGTGGAGAGTAAAGAAGAGCGTACCTGGGGGGGGTGCAGGACGGCGAGGAGATAGGGAGGGGAATTTAGGATGAAATCAGGAGCGGGTACAGTATTATAGGAGGAAACCCGGTAGTGGGGAGGTTGTGAGCCTTGTTAGGAAGAAGGAGATTGAAGTCGCTGGACATGAGGAAAGTGGTAGCATGCAGGGGGGTGCATGGGGTGTAACCGGACAGTATGGTGGTCCGAAGGGTAAAGGGATGCTGGGGGGGACTGCTTCCTGTTGTGTCCGGAGCCTCTAGACGGATGCCTACCATGTCCACACGCAGAACCAGACTTTACGTTGGATGCACCCGCAACATCCGGCGGACAGGGAGGGCACGCCACAGCCGAGCACGGCTTGATCTTTTTGCTGATGGATCTCGTGATTGCAGAAGTTCAAGCTATTCCACACTGGGAAAGTGAGACCAAGTGTGCTATGTTCAATGTTTTGTATAAAGTTGTACAGATACAGAATAATCACCAGTTCCCCTTTCCTATTGTTAACGGCATCACCGCTAATGAGCTTATAGCATTTCTCAGATAATGGATTCTGGATCCAGATACTCCTGATTTGGCACTCATTGGTAACATGGGGTAGTGGGAGAGGTAGGGCCAGCCCATCGTGGCTGGTATTCTCTCTCATATTAGGGTATTTGGAGATTTCCCCGGGCAGGGGCAAAATCTATCAAAATTATAACCTGTTAATTCAATATATATATTCTGGTTGAACCTATGAGGCATTCACTAATATATGAGTAGTGATTGGCAACCAGCTTGTTAGTATTAATTATCTGTATTTTGTTGTTCCATTTCTCAAACTAGCTCAGACTGAGCGGATACTCCTGGCACCTCATATCGAGGAAAACCGCTTGGCTTAACTAGTATCCCAGCAAATACAGAAACAAAAGAATTTGATCGTTGCATATGATATTCTTCTGGTAGTGGAAGAGTTCGCGAAAACTCGGATGGAAGCTTTCTTAACCAACCTACAGGCTAATGCAAGTATTGGAGAAGAAGGTAGGAAAGTTCTAAAGTGCGTGGTATATTAATAAATAGATAATTTACTGGTTTGAAGAGAAGGTCAAGCAGGAGAAGAAGTAAATGACAGATATCAATGCAGTCAGGAGTTCCGAAGAAAGTTTCCCTGCACCCGAATATTGCACGACACAAGAGGGTGCCTCGTCTAGAGAAACTACTGAAGAAACTGTGAAATATTTCTCCGTAATTATCAAAAATGATTGTTAAAGATACACTGAAAGTGTTATAAGGCTCAACAGAGATTGGACTATCATGCACTTTGTGAATAACAGCAGGGTTGCTTATCTACAATTCAGCATAGTGTAGCTTAATTTCATACCTCGTGACCCACTAACATTGGTATCTGCCTTGACACAAACTGGTTCAGGGGCAGCACACTATCTATTGCAATTCTCCGACTAGTTTATCTGCATTATGTGTCCCTTTTCATCTAAAACTACACTGGAATCGTCTAGTACATAATGGATGTCAGAAATCTAACGAACCCACCCTCCAGACCCCCTAATCACTGGCCCTATTGGGAAAAAAGCTTCCGTGTCACTGTTGGCCAAGAACTGCCCTCTGATTCTCATCTACCTCAAGCCGTCTACTCCTGTTTCTGTTTGCTCTCTGCCAACGGTAGGTACTCTCATCAAGCTTTCTCAATGGTGGTTCCCAACATCTGCTAATCGCACAGCCTAAGGGGAATCCTATCACTAGAGGGTGTATTTGGGAGACTATTGTGCTATTATTCCAATTGCTGATGGGTTGCATTTTCTATCCAGTTGAGCAGCTGACAAAATTCAAGTTGATGATCTGTAGTCTACCACAAATGACAATCAGAGAGTTTAGGTGCACATTTGTTCATAATCTTAACAATTCACTTGTATTCCCAAAGTATAAGATGTCAGAAAGAGTAATTATCTTTGAAGGCATAGAAGAATCACTAAGCATACCAAGAAGCATATCAGCCAAACACTAGCCTAAGCCGTATATTGTGATAAAGGTTGCAGGGCTATCAACAAACCATTTTTGAAACAGTGAAATATCAGTAATCACATCTCTAGAGTTTGCAGCTTGGTTGCTAAAATTAATAGTGTTATTATCACCTGAGCTAGTACTCTCGCATGGCAGAATGTTGTAAAGAAACAGCCTGATATATGTACCGCAGCCTCGTGCTATGGTCGCAGCATCATCCACTCCTCCTTGAAGGTCCTGATCTTTTGTTTAGTCTATTGCTTAAGGGCCCTGGTTGCTTGTTTCCCTTCTACGCTGAGGGCACTGATGTCCCGTTCGGTTGCTTTCTTGCAATCGTTAGACTTTCGTACGGTCCTTGGCTTGAGGGCCCTGCTTACTTGTTTACCTTCTTCCTTAAGTACCTTGATCTCCCTTTCAATCTCTTGCTTGTAGGCCCTAGCCTTTGCTTTGGTCTCTTGCTTGAGGGCCCTGGTCACTAGTTCCCCTTGTTACTTGAGGGCTCTGATCTGTTGTTCCCATTCTTCCTTAAGAGCCCTGATCTCGCGTTGTGTCTCTTTCTTCCATTCGAGAAGTTCTGCATGTATTCATTCAATCGAGTGGAGGTCAGAATGCACAGCTAAATTACCATAAGCCCTGTTGGGATAGGGAGAGGTTGGTATCCGGACCCGAGATATCATTCTAGACCCTTTTACCAAAGCCTTTCGCCCTTGATAATACCCTCTCAGTAGATTTCAACACCTATCAACCTCATGAACAACGCCTATTTCTATCTAGAAAAATAATAAACAATTAGTTAAGACCACGATACAGGGGAGATAGGAAGAACTATTCCATACCTTGAAGTTGGGGGAGATGGAAAAGTGCTATCTGTTATTAAAGGCTATAAGCAGTTGAAATATTGTGGGAAACTTGAGAACCCAACTAGGTTTAACAAAGAAAATAAGAATACAGATTCAATACATATTGCAAGGAGTTTAGGATTTAGAACGGTGGATGGAACACTTTTTTGAAAAGTCCAGGTTGGAGAAGCAAGGGAGCAAGCCAGGGGAGAAGGTGAGAGAACAGTACTTTTTTTTCACTGTCAAAGAGGAAGCTGAGTCCGCCACTCTGTTGTGAGTGTGAGTGCAGAATGCATCGCTGAAGATGTACAGCTGTACCTAGCTATAATAAACGCCAAGAATTACTAGTTGGTGATAGGTTCACTAATCAGTACAAGGGGCGTTAACTATAGCAAGTTATTTCCAGAGTAAATTGCTGGCAAGACCTAGTTTGAGACATTAATTCTCACCATTCATTATAGCCAGGGGCAACTGTAATACTAACAGAGTGTAATGCAGGTCACCTACCTGTCTTGTGCACTTCTACCACAGAAATAAAGGAATACAAGTGTAAGTTCCATAAACTTGATCGATTTCAGACTCCTGTAAAAATCCTATTGTCTGTTCATTATATTGCAACAGGTAACGACTTTTCTTACCCAAGTGGTTACCACCTGTGTGGATAGTATAGGGTTGTCTTGTCATTAGTGTTCGTTATGGGGCGGGGCGAGGCGGGTCTTCACTCGCCAGGCCCCACCCTTACAGGGGGCCGGGGGGGTATTTTTAAGGTAATCCCCGCCCCGTCCCCGCTCGGGGCCCACCAGCACTCATTCCCTGGACGGGCCCCATTTGTTAGCACCAATTTTTAGAGGGGACGCGTCCGGGGTATGGGCGGGGCGGAGGCCTGAGCAGTGACAGGGGCAGGGAATGCTGAAAAAGACACCCCGCGCCAGGCCGTTGAGCAGGACAGGGCGGGAAAGGGTCAGGGGCCCGCGTTTTCTGTGGCCCCGTCCGCCCCATAAAGAACTCTACATGTCATATGTGGACGTTACTATCGCATCACATAGTAGAGTCCTGTCTTCCCATTTGCGATTCTTGGATCTTCTCACATAGTAAGAGACTGTCTTATCCGGATATACGCCTGTCCTAATAGTCCAATATTATCGTCGCGCCTCTTCAGATTCTCATAACAGTCATAGGGTCTCAGAGCTTATCAGTAGAGTATTCGTAATATTCAATAGCGTACAGGGCAAAGAGAATCATATGGCAACTTCTTAGTAAAGAAACGTACGTAGATGGTTGCGTGAAGATCCGATCTCTTGATAGTTTTTTTCTTTCTTTTTTTTTTTTTTTTTTTTTTTTGTAATCCTGCGTTATTTGTTTCTAGGTACAAAAAGCCTGATGCAGCCCGAGCTATGAAGAGCAAAAAACGTATAAATGCAAACCCACCACCTACTTCACCTCCTCATGGGAAAAATAAGACACCCCAAGTCCATGGGAAAAGTCACCCCTGCCTAGCACCAAAGATAATATACCCCAGACAGGTAAGGAAACAATACATAAAAACCAACAGGTAGAAAGACCAAACCCTTCCGCAGGCTCCCCAAAACAAAAGAAACTGCCTGTTCGAGGACCAGAACCGTGGGCCTCAGGGAGTGGATAGACGATCATCGAAAGGCGAAAATGCAGAGGCTGTGGGCGCACCAAAACCACTCCCCCGGTCGTGCTGGTCATTACATCGATGCAAGGCGTTGGACAATAGCCACGGAGGCAGTCAGGGTGGTATAGCACAACTAGGTGTAACCGAGGAAAGGTCAACCGATCGGGGGAGGAGCAGTTGGGTGCCAGCCGGAGAGAAGCAGTATGGTGCCACCCGCTGAGTAGCAGTAGGGTGCCAGCCGTAGGGGAGCAGTAGGGTGCCAGCCAGGTGGGAGGTTTAGCAGTAATGCGCCAGGTAAAGGGGCAGTACGGTGCCAGCGGACAGAACCGGGAGGGGGGAGGAGGAAGGATTGCGAACGGGCTAGCCACCGCCGACCAACGGGCCATAGCAAGGGCTGTTGGGACAACGACGAGACCGGGACGAGACCGTGATGTTACAAACCGAGGCTTTCCCCACCAGAGGTACAAGCCCAGCAAGCCGAGGCTTACTTCGACCGAGATTCCGACACCGTAACGCCGACCGTGAACGAAGCGTGAAGCTTTCCGACTGTGCCAAATGCTAAGCAAGGTGCAAATCCAGGGCAGGGTAAGGGGGAGAACCGAACTTCGTGAGTGGGTGTCAACGATGAACAAGAACAAGAATCCCAAGGAGGGGAGGCAGGCGTGCCTCAGGCGAGGAGGGGAGATGGCTTAACGTCAACCCCTAGACAGTAGCCATGATGGGGGAAGAGAGGTGGGTGGGGGAAAGTGATGATGATTTCCAGTGGTGTTGAGATTTCAATCGCCGGTGGTGGAGGAAAGATGGTTCCTGTCCGATCTCTTGATAGGAACCAAGCTCCTTATATAAGCATCGTCCCATAACCCTAACCCAGGTGAATTATCACCTTGTCTAACTTAACCTCAATGACTCATAGTGTGTTATCGCGTGAAATACATCAGATGAATGAAATGAGTCATCGTGCAATATACCATTAACAAATCAAAACCCATAAACCAACTCATGCACTCAAGTGAGTTATATGCATGAAAACCATGACTCATAATCTGAGTCATGTGCCAAAGTCATTACATCATATATGGTCACCATCGTTAGTCATGAAATTATCAACCAATCATATTATAATGATGACTTGCAAGTGCTTAGTCATGTGAGAACTATTAGTCAAATGATGTCATAATATAAAAACCAACATACCTTACGACTAATATGTATTAGTCATGTAAAATCTGCCTTGGTTAGTCACGATTTATGACAATTACTCTAGAAATAAATTAGAAACACAGGATTTGAGCGAGAATACTCTCGTGACTCCCAGAGTGAATTTCCTTCCAGCCACTGCCACTGTAACGACCTTACAGATATGTAGCTACAGTGTACTAGACTCAAGCCCATATGGTATACCAGGGGATAACCAGAGTGAGAATAGACCAGTATGCTTAGTATATTATCGGTAGGCATAAGTTGGTACAAGTGCCTACAAAGTGACTTGATGACATGGGGTTAGACAGGGTAACCTTCGGAGAGCATGTTGGTGTAAAGTTTAAGAAACATAGTACACATTGCACGGGTCTTGAGGGCAACATTATATGTAGTTGCCTGGATTCTTGAACAGAATACACAAATCAAGGGATGAAGTTCCCCTACCATGGGAACATCATTTGCCTACCCTCGGGACCGAGTTACCCTAATCAAGGACTCTAGTCGGCCTACGTTCACCAACAAAATCTTCTGCAGACTTGGGGGAAACGTATCCCACTATGGTGGGGCTCTTAGATGTTCATAGAACCCCTTCGGATCACATGAAACAGGCTCCAGACAGGGCGGGGGTAGTACTAGTGTTCGTTACGGGGCCTCCTGGGCCACAAAAAACCCGGGCCCCCGGCCCAGCTCCCCGCCCCAGCCCGCTGAACGGCCTGGGGCGGGGAGTGATTTTTTAGGGCGCCATGCCCCTGCCCCCGCCCCCGCCTGTTCCGCAGACCGGTCCCCGTTAAAACAGGTGCGGAGAAACAGGGCCCAGTCCTGGGAATGTGCGGGGACTGGCCCTGGACAAGGGCGGGGCAGGGATCATACCCAAAATAACCCCCCCGGCCCATTGTAGGGGCGGGGCCTGCCGTTGGGAAACCGCCCCGCCCCGCCCTGTAACGTACTCTAGGTAGTACACACTTCTTTTAACTTTGAGGTGAGATGGCTAACACCCACTTCCCCCCCCAGCTTTCGTACTGTGCCACGGCACAGTCTTGCTGTGTAGTTGTACACTTCCTAGTAAAGGGAGATCTATCAGAAAGCTCTAGCAACACGTATGAGTTGTGGCCGTCCATCTGACCAGAAGCTGTTCGCTGGATATATAATGGGTGTAAGGGGGACCGCCTCCTCGGGTGCCATCAGGATACCGCCTGAGAACCACCTACAGGCATACCTTGAGCTCAGGGTAGTGGTATGGTTAATTGTAGAGGGCTTGGGGCTAATAGGGGAAGCTGTGAGGCTTCTAGGACAACCACCCCAATGCCAGTTCCTGGCTACCCGGTGGACTCTAGTATTACCATGGGTTATTAGTGGAGTCTCGAGGTAGGTGTCTTGGCACAACTTTAGGGAGTCCTGGATGGTTGGCCGTGGGTAGTGCCCATGCAGTCAAGGAGCTGGAGATATCTTATCGTGGGAGAATGAAATCAGGTTTACAAGCTTAGTATAGCCAAGTAGATTTGCCGATAGACTGCGTAGCTTGTATAGATAAAACCACTACTGGGCCAGTGAGTCCCGATAGACATTATTTCTATAGTGCGCATATTGGTCAGCCACTAATATGCTACCGATATGAAAGAGTTTTGGCTCCTCCAAATGTGGCCGGAGAGAAATCCCTGGAACAATTCCTATTTGTGGAGATAGTTAATATCCGCGCGGTGCGACTGCTTATGGGTGCACTTTAGGCAGAAGGGTTGGAAAGCCCTGAGCTCAGCAGGGTGGTCGCAAAAGGTCAGAATGGTTGATGGGTATCTTCTGGCTGTACATTATTCTACCTTACTAAAGTGAGAGACACCCTATTCTGATAACCAACCATCCTTGACAGAACTTATTGAGTGAAGCTTTCAGGTTTAATGATATTAAGTTTTACCACTTGATTTTACTTTGAATTATCTTTATCATTTTTGATCCTTACTTCAACTTGAGTCTTTGATGTGGTCGCAATCTTTGGATCCATCTTCCTACAGAGTGCCCCTATTACACCCACCGAGTGCTATATCTCGCCCAAAACCTTTCCCACTGGTTTAGTGATCGCCTCGGCCGCAATTCACAGTTCCCACTGAGCCCCTGTGCACACCCCACCTCTCTCTGATGTATCCTCCCTGTTCGTTAATGAAACTTTGTGCCCTCTTATTGAGACATGATCATAGCCACAAGCCAGGTTCCCATGGTCGCAGCCTAGGGGCGACGTTCGCCTGGTATGTTGTGATCCTGAACAATCTTGTAGCTATGTCTGACCATATGATGATTGATGGGATATATGGCGATCAGAGTATCACACTCAAAGAGAACAATCCTGATTGTCCACTCCAACCGAGGCTGAACCTCCGCCTCAAATCCGTAATCAAAAGATCATTTTGCACCTGGTCATTATGTTCCTGTGCCCCCTTGGCTATTGAGTCCTATTTGTAAGAGGTTTATTCCTGTCTAACGAAAGTACAATAGGACCGGCTGTAGACCTGCTAGCGCTGGTGCTAAGGGAGGCTTCAAGGGAGCGGTAGCTAGAAGGATAATAGTTGAAGGACAAATAGAACTCAGGGATTGCCGTTCAACCAAGTGTATTCTGGGACGGAAGGTCTGTCGAAGTCTGCTGTCTCCTGCTAGCCAGTAGACTGGTTTAAATACAAAACCCAAGAGCGATAACCTTCCTGCAATCACGATCATCACCAGTAGCTGCGCACATACCGGAATCCTGTAATCCTGCAAGACCAAAGAAAGAAACAAACAAACAGTGCTCAGCCTTCGTCAGTGTTACATGACCATTCCATACCCGGAATCCTAAATATAAACTTCCAACAAAGCAAACTAAACATAGCAATACGATAGCATAGCCTATCTGACTCAGAGACAGTGGCGGAGCTAAAATCAAATCAAATAAACCAAATATAAATCAACTAAACATAGGAGATCCTGCACTGCCCGCTCCTGTGTACCGTTACCGGAACATGTACACATGTTACATTCCCTTATTC
>Ga0307509_10006843_pt1 | contig 15171 bp, 17 predicted proteins | sample 10_EM_MG_FD_202245 | JGI IMG/M metagenome (GOLD analysis project Ga0307509, IMG submission 202245) | Populus trichocarpa ectomycorrhiza microbial communities from riparian zone in the Pacific Northwest, United States - 10_EM | ecosystem: Host-associated > Plants > Roots > Unclassified | place...
TTGCATCAAGCAACACAATCTTTCCAACATCCAAACCAACTGCAATGAGGTTGTTCCAGCATGCAAGAACTTGAGGGAAGCTGTCAAACCAAACTGTACGGAGACATGCCCCCCATCCAGTCTGGAGTCCCTTGACCACCCTAACTCCTTGCAAGAGCTCTGTTCTATAGCACTTGTGGAGCCATGATGAGGAAGGAGAAAATGGAACAGCTTCATGGTAAATCTTGGAAGGACAGTCAAGGATTGCATCAAAGTTTTCCAGGATCAGATGCTGACTATCATCTGCCCACTTGCAGATCAAGCCTGCCTAGATGAAACATGAATACAGGTTTCAGTACATGAACCATTCACAACTTACTGAGTTGTACCATTGCTGAACATTATTCACAGCATAAACACTGACATCAAGACTACCCACAATTATGAGGAGTTCAATCCAAAAAAGCACGTGAGTTGTGAAGAACTTGTCAATTGCCCCACATATCTCCTCAATGTAATTGCCATCACTGGGAACCTCTGCAAGGTGTTTTGTCCAGAACTGACAAGAGTACTCCAAAGCATCCCCAATGTACTCTTTCTTCCGAGTGGGAAGATCTTGAACCTCTGTGAGGATGGCATAGTGATCCAGGCCACAGATGTTTCTCTTTAACCTCTCCTCCATCAGGTTGAGGCATGAAAGCAGAATGGTTTGATGGTGCACTGATGGATTTACAAAGAACCTTATATCCTTGCATCTTTCCTGATCCATAAGAAAGTCAGGGAATGATTTATGAAAGACTCGAATAGGGTCAACCTTGCTGTCTGGAACAAGGAGGAGAGAGTGGAGAGAACGGAGGGTGGTAGAGATATGGGGTGTCCTGAGGAGAGTGGAGAGTGTCTCCATTGGGAGGGGGTTGAACACAAGTAATGCTGCCCCTACCACAGACCTAAAACGGGAGTAGAGGGCCTGTCCATCCAAATCCACATTATGGAATGCTTGTTCCAGGACCTGAGTGTAGAGTAGATCAATCCCTGACCTCCCTTCATGGGCTGTGCTTTGTGGGAGTGAAACAATGAGGGTGAGCCTCTCAGCAGGGGCATCATGCTCAAATCCAACAAATTTGATGACTGTTGAGGCATAGATGAACAGCCCTGCTGCCTTCTTGCAGAGAATATCAATTTCATATGGACTTGGCCAATCCTCTGTTGGATCACAGTCACTTCGGGCCTCAGCAATATTGGTCAACTCAGTCCTGAAAAATAGCCTGATATCACTGTCTACCAAGGAGCGCTCAACTTCATGGAGTTTGAGCACTTCTGTAATGGGTTGAAGTGATTTCAGCCTAAATCCAGAACGAATCCGGGGTTCAGGACGACCAGTGATGAAGAATTTGACTTGTGGGATCTCACCCACATAGCGGGAGAGCACAGAGAGGATGGCAGATGCGGGCTCCTTGTCCTTGCACTCATCAAGGGCATCAATGATGATTAAGGTCTGAATGCAGGTGGTTTTTAAAGGGCCAACAATGAACTTCTCCATCTGGGAACAAAGGGACTCCTGTCCAACACTGGGGTTGGCTTTCAAGGCCTGAAGTAATTGATCCCGGAATAGGGGGTATCTGTATGCAAGTTGGAATGCAAGTGTTGGGAAGATTGCTTGGAGGTTACTCCTGTCCTCAAAATCTCTGGAACAAAAGAAACTTGCACCAAGCCTCCCATCTGCAAAGGAAATCTCGGCAAATGTGTGGGCAATGGTAGATTTTCCAGTTCCTGCAAGCCCATTCAGCCAGAACACCCGGTGGTCTTGTCTGTCCTCTAGCCAAAACTCAAGCTGCAGGAGAAGATCCCTCCTTGTTCCCCTCAGGCACCCTTTCCTATTTCCAGAAGAGTACCCAGCTGCATTGGTGTGTGGCATGCTGTTCAGACGGAGGGAATCTACATCACTCTACTCACAGGTTACCACATGGGAATAAACCAAAAGGAAATGAGACTCACAATTTCTTGACAGCTCTTGTTATGGATGTCTTGCCGCAATGAAGTCTGGAGAGGATGTTAGGGATGATGAGGTGGTTTTGAGTGGCAGTGCAAACCTGATAGTCCATCAAAGCATAGGAAATATCTTCCACCAGGTCATCAACCCTCTGTGCATTCTCAGGGTCGTTGAGGAAATCCACAAGATTGTCCTGGATTGTCAATGACTCCATGGCTTGGCCAACCTCTTGCAATTTTCTTGTAGTCCCCAAGGGTCAGGCTCAGCTCTCAATTCTGGAGAGAGTAAACTCACTGTTCCAGTTTGCCTTCTCTCATTCCCTCACTCTTTCTCTCATTGATATCACCCGCAGTGAAAGGGTCACAAAGTGATTCAGAAAGTTTTCTGACCCGTGGTGCCAACAATCCTATGGCTTGTAGATTCACCCTGGTTTGCTGGAGTAACTGTAAGCGGTGCAGATTGAATATGCAAGATGGCGGCCATACCTCGCAGTTGTCCAGAATATGCCAGAGATATCCCGCGACAGATTTGAGCGGAGGGTAAGCATTTCGTGATTCTTTTACTCGATAGAGAATTGATTTGGCCATGGCGGACACAGTCAACTCCCGGTTCTTTTGTGCGCCATCTGCAATGGCAAGGTCGAGACGTCGATCAGCAGAGCAGATTTTCCATAGCATCGAAATACTGACCATCCAGGCGGACACGGAGCTGTGGTGCACCCGGCGGTGCGATCTCAAGATCCTCTGGATCCGGTCCACCCGATCTCTCCCCCTTGCCTTGGCTGCCCGCGGGTGGGCGCTTCCGCTTCTTCGATGAGCTTGCGTTGGGGAATGGGGTGTTCATCTCCGTGTTGGCCGATGTAGATGGTACGATGTCGGATAGTTAGGCGCGTGGTGTCATTCAAAATTTTCGGACGGTCACATGATCTTCCCCCCCACCGACCAGCCGGGGAAATTATCAAAGACATCCTAGGACGGTTGGAATTCGGAACTAGCATCTCTATGCCGTCGAACCGGCATATACCACTCAAGACCCATCGACTTCCTGAGGGAACCTAGGACCTGGAGGGACTCGTGCCAGCTGGCTGCGTCGGACGACGGTTCCTCGTTCCCTTCAGATTCCCCTCCCATCGACGCAAACATCGTTCCCCACCTGCTAGGGTCAGCTCTACGCTCTTCGCAACTCTCTGCCTCCACTTTTTCCATCCCCAGCGATGAACACCAAGATCCACACGCGGGGCGCACCAGCAACCACGTCAATCACCTTCTAACAACTTCACTCAACCAATACCACCTTCACCAGTCCCCGTTCGCCGGTGTCATACACATCACTCCTCTCGCCATCGCCGTATTCTATTGGGGTGTTTCCCTGCACCGTTCTATCGAACTTAACTCCATGAACCATCTTCACGCATCGCGAATCCTTCACCACCCTCTCCGATTCTCAGCGGTTCGTTCTTCTCTCGGCCTCCTTTGGACATTACACCAAAGTTCTGTTCGTTGACGCTCCCACAATTGTCACCGTCGTAGAAATTGGAGCGGGTAGCTGGATCAGGGGGTTTCCCGTGTTGGACACTTGGCGATGGTTGGACAAGATTCGTTCATCTTTGGGTGGTGGATCGCGTTCGTCCAATCTCGCTGATTCATAAAATCTCTCCACATACCTCATACCACTTTTCCGCCCATACAGCTCCCCGACCTCATCCTTTTCTTCCCTATTTCCAAGGACCTCTTATTGTTTAATTGTCAGACCGCGCGTCGGTCAACGCCAACGGTTATCCCGTTGGACTGTCGACTCCTACCTAGCCCTCGAGCCTGCCCATTTTTACTGGGTCCCTCGATGCTGAACCTTTATCTGAGTGGAGGAGTGAGGCCCGTAGTACACCGGTGGTTGTCTCTGTCGGGTGGTATCCACTTCCGGAAACTCCGAGGTGGTTCTGTTAGGAAGATATTCTGGTGACAATGGCGTTGGTGGGAATGTGTTCTTATATCCTTGAATCTCTTGGCGTTACTTGTAAAAACCCGCACGGTACGTCCACTAGGCAGCTGCATCCACGCGGGAGTAGCCTGTTTTTCCAGCTGATCCAGTTTCGGCTTCGTGAAACCTCTCGAAAGCAAGAAAGCTCCGAGACGCGGTTTTTCGGCCCGGATCGCTGAGTCGAATGGATCATCCTCGCACCCCGGGTCATACCCCCACACATCGAGACCTTCGATGAATCTCGGTCGATGTGCCTCACCACTTGGCCCATCGCCGCATCGGCGAAGACCCAAGCGAGCCATTGGAGAAGGGGTTCTTGAGCAGTGGCCGGACCTTGATTGCATCCTGGGCGCGGATGCGATATTGACGAGGACGGTTGGAGGAGGTTCTGGGTGATTGCATTGGGTGTTTGTTGCCAGAGATGACGACGTGAGGGATGGCCACTTTTAACATGGTTTAATTATATGCGCTTTCGTGTCACTACAGTTCTCATAGCGGGGCCCAGAGGACTCGAACAGGGAAAATGTGTTTGTCCTCCTACGTCACGACTTGGAGACAACACCCACATCCCGACACAGTGGCCATCGTCCGGGAGGTTCTGCGCCGAACTCCTTTGGTGGCGACCGAGTGGGTCAGGTGCTTTCAGCGAAACCGATACACACTTATGTTTTGTTAGACTCGACGGTCGTACTCCAGCTTCAATTCCCGCGCTGGATCGTGGGCGGAGGAGCAGGAACCGTTGGCGAAGCGCCAGATCGGAACGGACGCTATAATATCTGAGCGGAAACAATGATGCCAAATCTCCATGGGAGTTACTGGATTACATCGTTGACCTTCTACATGACAGCGAAACCCCACTCAGAAACCGATGTCTCGTCTCCAGATCATGGGTCGGCCGTACCCGAAGATACCCTTTCGCCAGGGTCGCATTCCAAACCGCGAAAAGCCTGGAATCGTGGAAGACAATGTTTCCGATCCTTCAATTTGTCCCGCACATTACACGAAAGCTCTGGTCATCGGCAGCCCCACAGTCGTCACTACTGTAGATGCGGAAGCGGGTAGTTGGATCAAGGGGTTTTCTCGCGTTGTACACTTGGTGATGGCCGGACAAACTCAGTTTGCCTTCGGGTGGGGGGCTGCGTTCATCCAATTCTGTGGATTCTCACCCATCATCAAATCTCTCCTGATAAATCGTGTTGCCTTTCCACCCACACTACTTTCCAATCTCATCCTCTCATTCCCTCTCCTCGAGGACCTCTCAATCACCGATTGTTACCGCATGTTGGTCAACGACGGCAGTTATCCCGACGGACTGGCGACCGGCATCCAGCCAGCGGGCCTACCTGTGTTTACCGGATCCCTGCAGCCTTTTATCAGGGGAGGGATTGGGCACATCGTACATGGGTGGATGTCACAGCCAGGTGGTAGTATCCACTTTCGGAAACTCACTTTGACGTGGTTCTACGAGGATATCTCGCTGACGATGGCGTTGGTGGAGAAGCGTCCTCACACTCTTGAATCTCTCGACATCACTCGCAATGGTACGCCCACTGGACGTCTGCACTCTCATGGAAGTAACTCGCTCCTTTTCCAGCCGATCGGATGTCAGCTTCGTTCAACCTCCCGAAAGCAACACAGCTCTGGGATGTGATTTTTCGGCCAGGTTCGCTGAGAGTCGAATGGATCACCCTCGCACCCCAAGTCGTAGCGCACAAAAGTCGAGATCTTCGACAAATCTCGGTTATTGTGCCTTCCTACTTGGCCCAGCTCTATGTCAACGAAGTCCTGAGGCAAGCCATCGGAGAAGGGGTTCTTGGGGAGTGGGTGGACCTTGATCGTATCCTGGTCCATCTCTAGGAATCGTTTCCGATTCGCGTGGATGTAATATGGACGAGGGGAAGATTGGAGGGGGTCCTGGGGGATTATGTTGGATGCTTATTGCCTGAGATGACGGGGCGAGGGATGGTCACCGTTAACCTTGTTGAATGAGATAGACTTTCGTGTAAGTATATTAACCGTCGTCCCTTCCTACCGTTAACTGAGACGTTATTACATCCGTCAGATACTCCCACTCCAGTTCTCACAGGCCGCGCGGAAACCGCGTTTGACCTCCATAACGTCGCGGGTTGGAGACAATACCCACACCCCGACACGATGGCTAGGGTCCCACCCGCCGCCTTATAATGCGGTTTGGTATCTACTTGGATCCATAGAAGCGTACGTGATGTAGTCGTGCTGGCGTACAGTTTACCGTGGAAAGGCACGTTCAGGTAATGGGGTAGGCCGGGTCTCGAGATCATTGAACTTCTGCTCGACGGTCCCTGTCCCGGGTTTTGTTGCCTACTACCCCGGGAGGTTCTACGCCGAACCCCTTCAATGGCGACCAGGCAGGACTTTCAGTGGGGAATATATACGCACTCGTTGGTTCATAGACCCAGGCTGGAATCCAACCTCAAGTTCGGAGGGAGGTAGCTCGGCCATCACCATGAAGGCTCGAGTGGACACAATGCACTGGCGAGCAAATGCAGATGGGGGATATGCCTTTTCCTACTCCAAGATACATTCCAGAACGCGTCTGTCTAAAAGATCCTCACGACATAACCCGCCGTGATAGACATATCTCTCATTCAGACTCGCACTTGCGCACAACCGACCATCGTACGCGTATCACCAAGACGTGCTTCCTCACTCTGACCTTCTTGGGCGGCAACAGTTATGCGTAACCGCTGGGGCGGAGCAAGCCCGAGAGCGCCCAGCTTTCGCCAGTCCACGACCTACTCGAATGGGTTCGAAAGTCTCGAAGACAAAACGTCCCGCCCCTACAAAAACCAAGACCGTCATCGTCATCATGATCCCACTCGATATCATCAACGAGATCTTGGACCACCTCGCCAGGGACTCAGGCCTTCGATCCATCCGAACGTGCGCTTTATTATCCAAATCATGGGTTCAACCGTGCCGGCGTCACCTCTTCCATACCGTCACCTTCACTCCGGCAAATGCGCTCGAATGGCTCGAGACATTCCCGGTGCGAGAAGAGAGTCCCGCCCACCATGTCAGGGATTTGAGTCTCGAGATCGGACAGAGCACCCGCATCCCCGAGAGGTTTTTCGCATTCATCCCGTGGTTTACAGATCTTGGAAAGGATGTCATTTTTGGGATACGGGACAAGTCCGCTACGATATAGATGGGTTTCGCCGTTGCGGGAACCTTCGTTCTGGAAGCTACCGAAAACTGTGACTTCCTTAAACATCAGCACCTGTGCGGTTACTCTCGTGCGGGTCCGGGACATTATGGCGCAGCTGCCGAACTTGAATGATTTGGTGTTATCAGGGTCCTTTGCTGCGGTAGGCGGGAGAAAGTTGGCGGGGATCGGAACAGTCCTGAAGGGGGAGTTTGGTGGACGATTGCTGCTTCGTGGCGCATGCGCCAGCGAGGATGCCATCAACATGTTATTGGAGATCCCATCTGGACTGCGCTTTGCCGAGCTGGAGATGTATTGTACGCGCAATCGTCTCCCCTCGGCGGCCGTTAGACTCGCAGAAGCGTGTCACAAGACCCTCATGAAGCTGTCGCACACGGTCGGCTACCATTGTGAGTCTTACCCCTTCCCCGGCCCTGGTCCGGTTGGTTCCAGCAAGAAATATCGATGCTGACGCCATTTCCAGGTCCAAATCGCCATCGCGCCCTCGAGCATTCCTGGGACTTTTCCAAGCTCCCGAACGCTCAAGAGGTGACCTTTGGCTTTAGGGCTGATTCGAGGGAGGGAGGTCTGCCCTGGATCCCCGCGGCCCTTTCGACCTTCAGAGCCGCCACCTTTCCGCGTTTATCTGTTATCAGACTCGACTTCCGCTCATCCGCCAGCCAACCCGTAGAAACCATGATCGCGACCATGGGCAACGATCTTCAACGGATCGCAGGCGAAGTCGCCCGGATCGAACACGAATTCAAGGGAGCAGTGAATTTCACCGTGCTCCGGGACCCAGGCCCAGGGTTTGGGGCGGTATTGGACGCTCTCAATGTAAGGTCTCCTTTTGTTGGGTGGAGGTGACCTCGTGGTCATGTTGATTCATCTCCATTCGTCCCTTGCAGATCCTTCAGAACCACATTCATTGAAATGGGCGGTTGTCACTCCTGCCTGCATCTCTCGATGGGACATTGAATATTCGTGGCGTTGGATCATTCTGTCTCACATGCCGCCAATTGGCTCGCCTGGACGCTGCATATCAGATGCTTCACGAAGGCGTAGTAGGTAATGTGTAATCCGTGGTAAATTCCATTCTGAATACGCTGAGGCCGGTTCGCTCATCGCGCCTCACTCCAATTCGTGTACCGAGCCGTGAGCGAAGTCGTACGTTAGGAAGAGGGGTGTCATCTATTCAGTACTGTTCAGAGACTGTGATCAAATTGCAGCGTCGGTCGGTGCTCATCAGATCCAGACCACCATGGCAGTAACCCAGTCGCCCTGACGCCATATCGATCATCAACGAGCGCTTCAGCGCTTCAGAACTCGCCAAACGACGCCTTCGTGTCTTCCCCGGCGCAACTTCCGGGCGGAAACCACGATGTCCGACCTCCCGTGCGAGCTACTGGACTACATCGTCGACCTCCTGCACGGTAGTCAAACCCCACTCAAGAACTGCTGTCTTGTCTCCAAATCGTGGGTTGCGCGCACCAGAAGACACCTTTTCGCCGAGGTCCATCTCCGAACTGCAAAGAGCCTGGAATCGTGGAAGGGGATGCTCCCGGACCCTTCAACCTCTCCTGCGTGTTACACCAAAGCTCTTCTCATTGGTTGTCCTCAAGTCCTCACGGTCGTAGGTGCGGAGGCGGAGGCGGAAGCAAGGAGTTGGATAGGGAGCTTCTTGGGTGTTGAGCGCTTAGAGCTGGGTGGCCGGGATTTGTATGCCTGTGGGTGGGAGGCCGCTTTCGTCCTACTCCACGCATTCTCGCCCGTCATCAAATCCCTCCGCGTGACAATTTCTTCCTTTCCGTTCTCGCGCTTCCTCCACCTCGTCCTCACGCTCCCCCTTCTCGAGGACCTGACGATGATCAATTGTCACGATGTGCCACCGATCGACGGTGATTATCCCGATGGCCTGTCGACCGTTGTCCTACCCTCGAGCCCACCCAGGTTTACCGGGTCGCTGGAGCTTCGTCTGAGGGAAGGGCTGGGACCCATCGTGGACTGGTTGTTGTCCCTCCCGAGCGGGATTCACTTCCGGAAACTCGTTTTGTCGTGGTTCCGGGAGGAAGATTTTTCGTTGACGACGGCGTTGGCGGAGAAGTGTTCCCATACCCTCGAATCCCTCGACATTATTTGCGACTCGCCTGGTATGTTCGTTGGACATCTGCGTGCTACACACCGGACAGCTTACTCCTGTTTCTAGACGAGCCGAGTTCGGCTTCTTTCGACCTCTCGAAAGCAACGAAACTCGGTGGAGTCATCTTCCGAGTCGGTTCGCTGAGAGTTGAATGGGTCACCCTGGCGCTCCAAACCGTTGGACACCAGCATCGAGACCTTCGACGAAGACGTGCCTCCCTACGTGACCCGCAATGATCCCGATCCGGTCAGGGCAGCTTATAGAAAAGCAACTCCTGAGTGGTTGGACCTTGATTCCCTCCTGGTCCGTGTGTGGGAGTCGCGCTCGATTCGCCCCTGTGTAATACGGACGTTGAACTGGGTGAATGACACGGGGGATTGTATCGGGTCGTTGTTACCCGAGATGATGAGGAGGGGGATGATTGACCTGGCTGTCGCGGTGGGCAAGGACAATCCCGAGCCGAGAAGGAAATGTCTGATCCGTCTTCTTTGAATCTTTCGAATCGGACTCAAAATCTTAACTCGATTAGAAGTCGTGCATTGCAGAACGACCACTGCAGTGTGTGGGTGTGGCTATGTGGACAGCCGCCCAGTTATGATTTCTTCAAAGAAGGCGTCAAGGGATCCCAAGATAGCTGAATTCGTGGCCTCCCAGCGTTCTTTACGATGTACTAGAAGAACGGGGTTTAACGATGCGCTTTCGTGTCACTGCAGTTCTCATAGCGGCCGGAGGACCTGAACAGGGAAAATGTGTTGACCTCCAATTGCCCGGGAGGTTCTGCGCCGAACTCCTTTGGCGGCGTCCGAGCGGGCCGGGTGCCCTCGACGAAAATGATACACACTCATGTTCGTCAGACTCGTTGGTCGTAATCCATTCCCGTGTACCGTAGATCGTGAACGAAGGCGTGGCAGTTGGCCAAGCGCCAGATCGAAACGGGCGCTATACATCGGAGCGGAAACCAGATGTCGAACCTCCCGTGCGAGATACTGGATCATATCGTCGACCTTCTACACGACCACAAAATCACGCTCAAGAGGTGCTGCCCTGTCTCCAAATCGTGGGTCCCCCGTACCCGAAGATACCTTTTCGCCGAGGTCGAGTTCCGAGTCGCAAAAAACCTGGAAACATGGAAGAGGATGTTTCCAGATCCTTCAACCTCTCCTGCACATTACACCAAAGCTCTGTTCATCGGCGGTCCCAAAGTCATCACGGCTGTAGATGTGGAAGCGGATAGTTGGGTCAGGGGGTTTTCTCGCGTTTCCGGGCGCGGGTGGGAGGCCGCGTTCGACCAAGTCGGCGGATTCTTACCCTCCGTCAAATCTCTCCTCGTGAAATCTGTCACTTTCTCGCCCTCACGACTTTCCAACCTCATCCTCTCGTTCCCTCTTCTCGAGGACCTCTCAGTCACCAATTGTCACGGTACTTCGAGCTACGACGCCAGTTATCTCGACGGGCTGGCGACCGCCATCCAGTCCGCGGGACTACCTGTGTTTACCGGATCCCTGAAGCTTTCCATCATGGGAGGGATCGGGCACATCGTACATGGGTGGGTGTCACACCCAGGGGGTATCCACTTCCGGAAACTTGCTTTGGAGTGGAACTGCGAGGAAGATATTTCGCTGACGATAGCGTTGGTGGAGAAGTGTTCTCATACCCTTGAGTCCCTCGACATCACTTGCAGCCACTTGTATGGTACGTCCGTTAGGCATCTGCGTCTGCACAGAAGTAACTTGCTCATCCCTCTAGATCCACGGTCGGCCTCGTTCGACCTCTCGAAGGCAACAAAACTCGTAGATGTGATTTTTCGGCTTGAATCGCTTAGAGTCGAATGGATCTCTCTCGCACTCCGGGCAGTCACAACCAAACATCGAGATCTTCAACGAATCTCGGTTGACCTGCCTTACCACTTTACCTGGCTCAGCGTAGGAGACTTCAAGCGAGCCATCGGAGAAGAGGCTCCTGAGGAGTGGTTGGACCTTGATCACATCCTGGTCCATCTCTGGGAGTCGCTTTCAATTCGCACGAATGTTGCATGGAGGAGGGGATTGTGGAAGGAGGGCCTGGAGGATTATGTTGGGTTTTTGTCTCCGGAGATGGCGAAGAGAGGGATGGTCACCTTTAACTATGCTTGAGTGATATGTGCTTTCGTGTAGGCTATGTAAGTGCGGTGGCCACCGTTACTTCCCACTGTTAACCGGAAATTATCATGTCAGACACTCTTGCTACAACTTTCGCAGCGGGGATCCGGTTATGTTCGGGTGGAGCAGCCCAAGTCTGATCTTGGGATCATTGAAATCTGCTCGACGGTCCCAGCCCTGAGCTTTGTCGCCTGCCAGCCCGAGAGGTTCTGCTCTAAGCTCCTTCAATGGCGATAGAGCGAGGAGACTGTCAGCGGGAATAATACCCTCTCGCGTTTTCAGTTTCCGGACCGAGCTTCGGTCAACTCGAAGCTCTTACTCCTTCGCTCACGAGTCGGTACACGGATTGAACGGGTGCTGTAAAAAGAGTCATTTTATATGTTCTGCTCTGTCCAGAGATACGTGTCACTCCTCGGCGCTGAGCGCTGGTCAGCGATGATCAGACTCTGACCGGTCAATTGCACTTGGAGTATCCGATCATCGATGGGCGCTTCGGTGTTCAAGTTGTATCCGCGACGACCGCCTCGTGTCTTCCCCGATGCAACACCCGGACGGAAACCACGATGTCCGACCTCCCGTGCGAGTTACTGGACCACATCGTCGACCTTCTACACGGTAGTCAAACACCACTCAAGAGCTGTTGCCTCGTCTCCAAATCGTGGGTCGCGCGTACTCGAAGACACCTCTTCGCCGAAGTCCATTTCCAAACCACGAAGAGCCTGGAATCGTGGAAGAAGGCGTTCCCGGACCCTTCAACCTCTCCTGGGTGTTACGCCAAAGCTCTGTTCATTGGTTGCCCTCAAGTCGTCACGGCCGTAGGCGCAGACGCGGGGGCGGAAGATGGTAGTTGGATAGGGAGCTTCTCTGCTGTTGAGCGTTTAGAGTTGGGTGGTCGGGATTTGCATGCCCGCGGGTGGGAGGTCGCTTTCGTCTTGTTCTACGCGTTCTCGCCCGTTATCAAATCCATCCGCGTGAAATTCTCCTCCCTTCCGTTTTCGCGCTTCCTCCACCTCGTCCTCGCACTCCCCCTTCTCGAGGACCTGACGATGATCAATTGTCACGATGTGCCACCGATCGGCGGCGATTATTCCGATGGGTCGTCGACCGCCGTCCTGCCCCGGAGCCTACCTAGGTTTACCGGGTCGCTGGAGCTTCGTCTGAGGGAAGGGATGCGACTTGTCGTGGACCGGCTGTTGTCCCTGCCGAGCGGGATTCACTTCCAGAAACTCATCTTGTCGTGGTTCCGGGAGGAAGATGTTTCATTGACGACGGCGTTGGTGGAGAGGTGTTCTCGTACCCTAGAATACCTCGAGGTTACCTGCAATTTGCGTGGTACGTTCCCAGGACATCTAAATCTACACCGGTAACTTACTTCTGTTTCTAGACGAGCCGAGGTCGGCTTCGTTCGACCTCTCGAAAGCGACGAAACTCGGTGAAGTCGTCTTCCGAGTCGGTTCGCTGAGAGTTGAATGGGTCACCCTGGCGCTCCAAGCCGTAGGACACAAGCATCGCGGCCTTCGACGAATCCTGATCGACGTGCCTTCGTACGTGACCCGCATTGTCGTCGATCCGGACGTCAGGGCGGCTATTGGAGAAGGGACTTTTGGGCAGTGGTCGGACCTTGATTCACTCCTGGTCCGTCTGTGGGAGTCGTACTCGGTTCGCCCGAGTGTGATACGGACGTGGACGAGGGGGAATAAGGGCATGGATGACTGTATTTGGTCTTTGTTACCGGAGATGACGAAGAGAGGGATGATTGACCTGGCTGAATGATGTGTGTCCTTGGTAAGCATGGTAACCACTTGTTGTTTGTAGGTGAGAATGGGAGAATCTGATGCGGATGCGCCTTGTAGTAATGTGTGTGACGACATTCATTGTGCCCGACACACTGGGGTCTGTGACCAAAGAGGGGGAGGGGAGGAGTAAGGGAACAGGGAAACTGCATTTGACCCCCACGACTTCACGGCTCGGGGAAGAATACCGATGTCCTGCAGGACTGAGCGGCCTCCCCGCGACCTACTGGGCTCTGGTAGCCTCGAGGGATCTATCAGGACCCCGACCGCTGTCTGGCGCTCGAAACAATACAATTCGCAGTGCCTGACACCGGTCATGAATTCGTGAACCGTTCTATGTAACTTGACCTCTGAAAGCCACTCAGTATGAAGGGTTTAGTATTCACTGAAGTGGATTCTGGTGTTACAGCGTGTGGCCGTGCGAACAGCCGCCCAGCTACGATCGCAAAAGGTAAGTTCGAACAAGGCGGCAAGTGATCCTGAGATATCGGTCAACTCGTGGCCCTGAGCGTTCCTTTACAATGCACTAGAAGGGCTTCTTCCCTGCATGTGGTGCTTTCCATATCGCCATCCAGGGCTGGGTTCTACCACGCTGGCCGGTAGTTGACGGAACCAGACTCGAACTTTCCGTTCTCTCGCTTGCCAAGCCCGAACACTTGGTGTACGTGCCAGAATGTTGTCGGTGAAGACCCAATTGTTCTCGGTTAGGACAAGGTTCCAATTTTCGCTCGATCCTCTATTGTCTCTTCGATCCTTCGTCGCGACTAGCGCCCAGCGATCACCGTAAGCCCCACTCGAGAAAGAAAAAGAGAAAATAAGATTTGAGCTGTTCGAGCGATGAGGATGTCATTACCGAGGTTGAGTTTGGCTTGGTTGAGATCCGCTCGACAAAGAAGAAGGGGATTGTACGTTATAGTCTGTTCCGAGATCTTTGGTCAGCTGTTCCTTGGGTTGTGGCGAACTAGTGCGCCTCCCCCTACCCGACGGAGGTTATATAAAGCGTTCGCATCGAGGCGACCACAAGGCTCAAGCGACCCTCCCTCCCCCGCCTCGTTGCTTTTCTTTCCAGCCTTATCTTCGTCCCCTCATCCCTCTCCCCCTTTCCACATCGGATCCTCACCATGAAGGCTTGGGCATCTTACCTCGACGATCACGAGCTCTACTCTTCCACCACCCCCTCATCGGTCCTACCCCAGGATCTCCCTCCATCGTCAACCCAGAGCACGATGTTCTCAAACGCTTGGACTACGGTCGTGAGCTGCATGAAATTGGTGTTTATTCACTGAGGTACGTTCCACAATTCCGCCCGGATCACTTTGAACAATGCGTTGAACACCCTACCCCCCCCCCCCCACAGTCATCGTCTCCCGCTCCATCCCATCTCCATCCACCCATGCCTCGCCAGCCACACTTTTTCGGGCGTTTCCGTACCGTCACCATCCGGCCCTCGGAACGCCTGAGAAGTAACAAAGACCCCCCGAACTCCCACCCCACCACACCCCGCAAATCTTTTTGTACCATCTCTCTCCATTCGATTTTCACCCTTCTTACAGTCTCCGAGCTTGTTGTAGTGTAACATCATGTACCATCTCTCCATCTCTCCGTCGTCTCGTCAGTGCATATATGTACTTTTGGTAAATCCACGCTGTTCTCGTCATCATCATATCTCCATCGGCCCGACACCCGATCATCCGTGGCGGACACGTGCCTCGACTCGGTCGTAAACGAGTGGGCTTCGAAACAGGTACGAACTCGGCACCTGCAGCAGAACCGGCAGGGTTCCTCAAGCAGTGGCTTCGCTGGGCGGGAGGTGTTGGATGGTGATCACGTGCTCATGACTCAGCATTGACTTCGACGGCTCCCGAGTCCTGGCAGTACAAGATTGACAGAATCATTACTTACTGAAAGTTTACAGCACGCCATAATACCCAGTGCGCTGGATGAGACGGAAACAAGGAGGTGAGTGGGAC
>Ga0307509_10006844_pt1 | contig 15169 bp, 15 predicted proteins | sample 10_EM_MG_FD_202245 | JGI IMG/M metagenome (GOLD analysis project Ga0307509, IMG submission 202245) | Populus trichocarpa ectomycorrhiza microbial communities from riparian zone in the Pacific Northwest, United States - 10_EM | ecosystem: Host-associated > Plants > Roots > Unclassified | place...
ATCAATTAATGCGGCTGTCGTGTTGTCGTAGGTGTCAGTCGTCGCCCTGTTCTGTGTTGTAAAATCACGACGGTCGGTGTTGCAAAGCAGTGCAGGGAAGGCCACTTATATAACTTTCTGGGACAGCACTCCCTACCAACGCTCTACACAGCAGTCACATTTACAAACCCTAATTATAGAAACTTGGGGACTGTTTAGATGAAACGATCGCCCAACGTATGATAACTACCTTATCCATTTTCACAGCAGAAATGGTTGCCCAACGGAATGGGACCATCGTAACGAAACAGGTCCTAACTAAAACTAACTAAACCCAGTATCATACATGCAAGTGGAAGGACGGCACAAAAACACGATATCATACCGTGGTCATTTTTCCGTCGCCACAGAACCGTAAAATTTCGTGAAATCACCATCTCCTGTCACGAATATCCTTGGAAATGGCGACATCCACCTAAGATAGGTTTAACCTACGAAGTTACAGACACCAAAATTTCCTAACCAGAGTCCTCTCGAATAATTTCCCTATATATTTACCCTCTATCCTTACACAGCAATGGCCTTGGCACACGTTTGGACCGCTTTGCACTATATCGTACCTGTTTTGGGTACAGGCCCATATATAACGTGCTAGCACCAAAAGAAGTGTAGAGAGGGACGGAATACGGTGAAATCTCGTGAAATCTCCGGCTCTTAATCTCCAGGTTTTGAGTCAAAAGTTCTTGGGAAGGATTGGTGCTTTCCTGGTACGGTATAGCCTGAGTCACTTGTGAAAACTAGACGGTTGGGTCTCAACCGTCTAGTTTTCATACCAAAATTTCCTAACCAGATGGATCGGTAAACGGGCCCTTAGAGGAACACAACGCACTGGTAAAGCACCTACGAGCAGAATTCGACGAGACGGTAAAAATCATGCCCGTCGATCACGGTTCGTTCAGAATGATTTAAAGAGGAGGAAGCCGATGAATGGCTTAAAGAAAATTCTCGAGAGATTAGTCAATATTACGTGGACAGCCTCGATCAGACTACCAGCAAACTACATGGAGGCGGTGAAACAGAGGACTATGATGAGGCCGTCGGGGAGGCAGAGATGGGTCTTATACATGTTCTTCGACAAAACTACCCTCGCAGCATTCGGGATCAGAAAATTGAGGACGGAAAATTTATTGAAGAAAAGACTGTTGATGGAGAGTAAAGGGCGTGTCAAGGAACTAATGCAAGCCCACCAGGTGATGGGTAGACGTGGAAAACAAATGAAGGGTAAAGATGGATTCTTAGAAGGCAAAAGAAAGTAGCTATCAAACATACTGTACCGTCACAGAAGCAGAAGAGAAAGCGAAGAAGCTTCCTGAAGAGCTCGAGGCACTCAAACCATAACTAATAGAGACGGAAACGCGCATCAAACAATTGGCCTTAGAGCAGGGCGAACTAGGCATAAGAACTGCGACCTCGAAGCTCGAGTTAACTCTCAACGCCAAACCGCTGCTTTTGAAGAACCCCGGTCTCGAATCAACGACGCAGAGATACCACCTCAGGCTGGCCGTGATAGAGTTGCTACCCTCCGCGAGGTTCTTACGCCCAGGGAAAGGGCGTTGTTTGATGGTGAGGAGAAGATTAGAAGATATATAGTAGTTGCGAAGAAGTGGGCTGAAGAGTTTGAGAAGAACCAAGGCTGGATGGAAGTACTGAGAGCGGTGAAGGAGTTGGGGTTGAGGTTGGAGGCGGAGAACAAGAGTAGTGACGAGGATATAGGGGAGTTAATTCTTGCGCTAAGGAGGGAGTAGAGATGCTATCGTCACTAGTTGTGGATTTTTTTTCTTTCATTCATCGCATATTTTCCTTCCCCGTTCAACATCGCGGGGCCGGGAGGTGGGGTGGAATTTACAGTCTTAACCTTACTATTCAACAACAGGCTGGAAGCTCGCAGTGGATTGCACTTCTGGTTTGCCGGACGACAAAGAACTTTTATTGTACGAACAAGAATATAGAAAGAAGGTGTAACTAAACAAAAGGACGACGATGAAAAGATGCGACAACAATTTGGTAGCTGAGTAGGGAGATGAAACGAATGTGTTGATGAATGAGATAGATAACAAATGAACAAGCAGAAGAACCAATGACCTTATATCCTCCTCAAGAGAAAGCCCACTTCCTGCGCATGCTTCCTGCGCATGCCAAATCTCACATGAGATTCGTCGACCCAAGTACCATATCTCCAGTTATTCTGCATAAGTTCCAAGGTGAGAACCGAATGCCCAAGGTCGTTCTTCTGCAGTCGACCAAGGGTATGGTGGTTATTCAGTATCTGAGATATTCACATTTTGTTGTAGGCGAACCAGTGTTTCGTGTTGTCGCATTAGATATGCAGGGTTTGTGTTTGGACAAGTATGAACATAATGGTAGTGAAACAGTTCATAAGGAATAGTGTGTCACAGGTAGAGGTGGTGGTGTTCCGTGTTCATGGTGAATAGGAAAATATGTATGTCATGAGCAGCCCGGAATATTCCAACACTTACTATAAGGTTTCTGCTGTAGGTTATCGATATGATGATATGAAAGGAACGAACCCGTATAGATTGGCACTGGAGCTCTCAACCTTTTGCCATAACCCACCACCAAGCAAGGACTGCCATTTTCTCTCACGCCCCTCTTAAAAAAAAAAACCTTTTTAAGAAAAAAGTGCGAGTGGAATTTGGTATTTTTGCAGCGAGTCTGATTCCTCGGCTACCGTACCAGAGCAAGCCAAAGTTCCAAAGAGGCACGATGAAGCCCTCTTTCCTCCCCTTGAATCAAAGACACCGCTACGCATACGTGCGGAACTGGCCCTCACCTTTTCTATTACCTACTTCCCTCATTATCCACTCATCATTAGCAGGCTATCCTCCGTAATCACCTCCTCCGCGAGTTGACGGTACCCCCTAGAGTTCCCTCTCATGCATTACAAAATTTTCTGTCTCGTTTATCTCGTCATTAGCACTTTTACCTCGCTCTTTCCTTAGGAAAATAGTAATATTTTTGGCGGTAACACCATTCATCTCAATCGTGAGTTTCTCATTTGAGCTCCGCTCCTCCCCTGGCCCCCCCCACCACCCTTCTATCTTACCCCACTACCGGTACCTACTCTCTCTGGGTTGCCCCCTCCCTACTCAATTCATAGTCTGTTGTTCTGATTATTGATTATAAAGAATCCTCATTAAACCTAACCGATTGCCTATTTCTCGGGAAATCTTTATCGTCTACGGTGCCTCAGGGACCACGATCAAGGACTCTACCCCTCATTCTGCATCCTCTCTCCGCCCTCTTATTCTCGACCACGGGCCACTTGAGCACGTCCTCCTTATCCGGACCACCGGGCAGTACTAGTATCACGCAACCGAGCTTCGCCACCGGTTTGCGTCACCCCCGTCTGACTAATATGCTCCTGGTGAGGAGCCATCTTCACTCCCGGAGCTTCTTTGCCGGTTTTTGCTGTTCGTGACACAGCAGGTTGTCGAAGGGGAGAATGACGTACGGGGAACCTATGTGGACGTTTTACGGCTTTTTCTGGGTGAATCTGATGCCGTTTTCTGCGGGACCTATGGGGTTCATGCTGTAACTGCTCGATTATCCGGCACTCCGGCCAAGGGACTGGGTGTAGTCAGATCCTACTCTAGTGCTTGCTAAGTGGCTAACCGACCAATCAAAGCAGAGGAATCTGCTCTGTTTACCGCCCTTGCCGAAAGAACCGGTGGCATTTATGTAGTCTTCTGAGGACAGGGAAACATCGAAGAATACTTTAACGAACTTGGAGCAATCCCCAACTTTATGGCGGATTGCTTGATCTTCCTCTGGTATATTGTCACCGGCTACTTTGTCACATTCCCGAGATCCCCGCCTAGGCAAGGTGTATTCCAAGGGATTTCATGTTATGAGATAGCCGCATGATGAGGGATCAACCCCTGATCTTCCCTATCGAGTTTCTGCTCCTGTGTTCTTCCGCTTAATGGTCGTGAGGGAGTCGTTGCGTTGATGATAGCAACCCGGAGGAACGACGTCCACCCCAATCTATGTGACCGTGGTGGAGAAACACCCATCCACCTAGCAGCTAGAAAAGGACATATGACAATTGTTAGGCTCCTTGTCGAAGCGGGGGTGGATCCGACTTAGTTAGCGCCGATTCTTTATTCAACGAAGGCCGAACGCCACTATTATACGCAGCGATGTTCACCTACGGTACTGTCACCATGAATTCGCCGCTGGAGCTTTGCTGGCTGCAGATTATTGTAGTGTTAGACTGCATAGTTACGGAAGTTCTTCCGAAGGCGCTTGTGGCGTCATGATTCGCCTCACCACGGCCCCAGCCAGCGAGGATTTGGCTGCCACAGGTTGCACGGCTTTTTGGCCACTTCCATTAGACGCTTCGAGGCCTCAGACTCATTCCATTGCGAAGGGGGGGGCTCCTTCCCTCAACGGCTCGTCATTCATCGTTTGATTATTCGCGCAAAGCACGGAGTCTCCATCTGATATTGGCACTGTGACATTTGTTGTTATGAGTGGCCTAAAGAGTAAAGAGGGAACGAGTATGAGAGTAGAGAGTGAAGTCAAGGAGGAAACTGTATGTTCGGAGGATTCTTGTCTTTCTTGCTTGTCGTTCTATCTAAGGGAGTACAGAGGGGTTATATAGTAAATACAAAGAGTTGTCCTCCAAGGTTCACACTCCCGGGAATCCTTCCGGAGATTCATGTACTTCGCCCATGCTTCCGATGCAACCTCCGCTTTGCTCTCCGGCTCCTGCCGGTCATAAATGCGAATCCTCACATAGAGTACACAGCCAGGTGTACCCCTTCCGCCTCTGTTATTTATAACAATGACAAACTAAAACTAGGAACGAAAACGCAATACAATAGGAGAGGTAGAAAGGAAGGTTTCTTTCGTCCGGGATGATCGCCGGTGATTCTCAACAACATTTACTCCAAACACAGCCATATTGCTCACCTCTACTCTTGGCTTCAGGGTCTGTTGGAAAGCATTACCGGTAAGTAACCGACATGTCAGGTTCCCATCATATCCTTGTGTCATCGAAGTCCTCAAGTCAGCCTTGTTCCCTGGCTCCCACTCGAATGGGAGGAAGTAGAATTCATCCGTGACCCCCACGGGAAAATCTGTGCCCCCAACGACGTTGGTGTAGACAACCAGCCAATGTCCAGTTAGCGCCGATTCTATATACAAAAAGGGCCGAACGCTACAATTATACGCAGCGATATTCAACTATAGACAGGTTATCGAAGTCTTGCTCGGACGGGATGATGTCGATCCTAACTGGAGAGACTTAGACGGGCGAACCCCACTGTTATGGCTTGCTACCTGTTGTGTCCGACTCTGGTGCGTATCAATCGGGATTCATTGCTTGAGCATTTTGAACTAACGGTCTGCAATATTTGGCTGGGCTAGATCGCACAATTTTCCTACACGGCGGGGCGAAACGTCTCATCGAGCTTAAAAAGCAATGCGACTATAAACAGAGGTTCCCCCCCAAAAAAAAATTAGGCTTCTATGATTCAAGTCTCCTCATCCGAGTAAATCCCAACCCTAGCCTTTCCTTCTTTATCAACATAACCCCTGAACACACGCCTACAATTCATGGCCAGAACGATATTCTCTTCTCATCTAATCCCATTACGTCTCTAGGACTATCCATCAATCTCCATCGCTGCCCGAAGCCCTCTGAATAAGTTATCCTCCCCGACCAACAACTATTGTTGTGTGCTGCTGCGAGACGAAGAAAGTAGTCTTCGTTTTGGGTTCCCGAAAGCGTAGCCACATGTGCTGGCGGTCGCGTTGGATGAACTACTTCTATTTCATCGTGTATTTAGAATTGGGAACTAGTAGGGGCACGTCCCAAAAGGGAGTTCTGAAAGGGGACGAAAACTAGGCTCTCGTGCTTATCGTGATTGATTATTTTAACAATAGATGGAGTTGCGAGGCAGGAAAAACTACAAACAAGCAATAATCTAAAACGAAATAATCGCCTTCCATCTAGCCTTCTTTTCAAAAGTCTCACTACCGGCCCATTCTCTATTGGCCCTCCATCCCACCCCCTGCCGACGGTATACCAACTTTTCCAAAAAGCCCCTCCCGGGCATACCTAACTTGTACGCCCATTCCCCAATATCTTAAATCCCTAAATCCTCTCCAACTCTTTCCCTTCTCTCCTTGTTCCCAGCTAGCCTTCAGCTCTTATGATTATCTTGCTCCGAGAACGGTTAGTCTTCAGGTCTAGAATAGTTTTGCAGGGAATTTTTCCCCCTTTCCGAATCACTGGTTTTTATACAGCATTTAAGCGAACAATTGTTTTTACCTCAACTTTAGTTCATTTGCGTTGCCACTACGGCCATCATTGTTCCTGTAATTATCACTATTATTCCCCTGGATTTCTGTTTTAAGATAGTGTATGACATCGCTAATCCATTTTTATCCAATTTCTACTAGTACCGGAACACTGCTAATAGTTACCTGATTCCGAATACACGATGAGAACATAGGTATTCTGTGTGGCCTGTGTCTATACGCGTGTTCAGGGCGAAGTCTGGATATACGGTGCGGATATTGACCAGTCTGTCGCCAATGCCGGAGGCTAGGGGTTCGCCATTGCGGGACCAGCTTTACACTTAATTAGACCTATCAACAACGTAGCAGGTTTCAGAGAGAGGGCACCAGAGTGTGTTAATGCATCCCACATGTCCGGAGAGCTCAGCCACCATATCCAACCTGTCGATCAAAGAACGTGCACCGTAGAAACTAGCATTGGACCCAATCCCACGGGCACCATTGAGCTCTCGATAAAGCTTTCTCCTCTGGTTTGAGAAACCTTCAGCAAAAAAAAGGAGAAAAAAAAGGACAAACAAACTATGCGGTGGTGGGAAGAAGGAAGAAGGGAAGGAAGTCGCTCAAAGGGGAGAAGAAAAGAAAAGGAGAAGAGGGAGAGGGAGAGAGGACGACACTATTTAGAGAATAAAACATAGGGAAATCATTGGAGTATGGGAATGCATACGCTGCGCACACATTTGCATTTCTAGAACAAGTATCATATATAGCAACATAACGTGGTACTAGTATTATATGTTCAAGGGCTCTATTTTTTTCCACTTTCACCATTTGCTTTCCGTCAAGGGTTTCCCTCGTTTATTTCCTTTCCCCTTCTTCCTAATACTCTGCTCTCAGTTTTTTCTTTTCTTTCCTTCTTCCAAAGCACCGGAATTACATAAGTTAAATGTCTTGACGGTCAACTTTATGAGGTAGATCAATCGAGAGGGGGAGCCGCCGCAGTACTGGGTTTCAGATAACGTTAAGCCTTGAGGATAAGCTAGTAGCGGTCCGCATAGCTTGTTTCCTAGCGTTACGCACGTGATGTTGTATTTGTCATTTTGTATCATTTGCCCCGTCATGAAAATCTCCCTCGTCTCTCGATCGGTTCCAAACGTTGGGAATTGTGCGCGCGATGGCGGGACTGAAGAGAAAGTAAAGACTGGTTGACCGTGAGAACAGTATGGTTCGTAGAAGAAAGATTAGAATTGTTCGATGTCCCTTGTACTGTACATTGCTACTTTTAGTGCCAGGCCATGGTATTTATGCATATGAGGTGTCTATAGGGGTGTTTGTGTGGGTGGCCTATGGTCTGTTAGTCTGGTTGTCCCCTGCCAGACATACCTTCGACACATTGGAGCCAGTTTCCCCACATCAAACCTACCGCGGCTTGGATGCCCAAGTGGTTGTTGCACTCCATGTAAATTATCTGTCCATGTGTCCCACCTGCCCTATCCATCAATCGATTCTCACTCCAGAGCGGCCAAGGCCGTCCCTCCCAAAACTCATCACCGATTATGTCCACGTGCTCTATTACTATCTTGGCCTTTCTCGCGCGCTTCTCTTCCTTCCCCCTGTGTGTTTTTGACTTGAATTTCGGGACGGCTGTGGTTTCCTGCTCCTCCTCATGCTGTTTCTGATGCTCTTTCCTCTTTGGCGGTTGGATAGGGGCGCTATGACTCGCTGCTGCCTTTGCCTTTGCGTCCTCCTCCTTGCCCTCTAGGGTTCGATAGCCTCTATATACCACGCTTCTCTTCCTGTACATCGCCGGCTCATTATTGTAATTAATCCCGAACCGTGAGAATAATATTTCATTATTGTCCGCCGAGGATGTGTTCTAACCGATCACCCCGTTCCCACCTGGTAGTTAGTCGAAAGTCTCCCTCCCTTCAAACGACGCAAAATATAAATACAAAATATAAAATATATGAGAGACATACCTCTAACTCATCGGCCTCCTCCTGCCTTTTCAGCCAACACTTGAGCATAAGCGCCCAAAAGTTAATATTGTATAAATTACCGATATGAGTATCAACCTGCCTCCAAGAGAAATAATGCCTAACATTCTTCACAAGCGGGTAACAAGTGGTCCGACAATCGAAGCTGGGCGGAGCCAGCAAGGGATGCTCCTCTTCCCCTCCCTCCTCGCCGGCGAAGTACTGAGACCGGAGGAAAACGTACCACCCCGTGAAGGTGGACACCACGGTGCTCACGAGCTTTCCCTCGTGCCGATCAAAGAGCACGCACTCGCGCGGGAGCAAGAAGGAGAATTTGTCCGAGTCGCCGAAGGCTACGGCTATGTCGGGGATGGTGCGCATGGTGGCGCTAGCGGTGGCGTTCATGAGGTGGAGGGACGGATCGTTGGGCTTTTGGAAGTTCTGGCTTGTGGCAAATTTGGTGAAGGAGCGGCCGTCCAGGTGGAGGATTATCTAGGTGTTAAGCAGGAGGTGGTGGGAGGTTGCGGACGTACTCGTATCTGGTTTGGGGGTTATGTGTCTGGGTGGGGGGGGGGGTACTTTGAGTTTGCCATTTTGGCTGGCGGGAAAGGGGGAGGAGGCAGGTTGTGGTTGTAGTGATTGTTGTTGTCTGGATGGTGGTGGGGGTAGTGGGGTAGTGGGGTAGGTCTGGTGATATGAGTTATAATGGACTAGCGTGATGGGGAGGATGTGGAAAAGTGTGAGTATCGCACTTTGGTTCTTGCTGAAGGAAGATAAATTAAAGAGTGAGTTCAGTAGGTGACAGGACCTTCGTACTTGTCCCAAGTGGCCAAACCCTAACCGGCCCGCGGGCTATTTTTCAACTTTCAACTTGTGCATGTCCTCAAAGTACTCCTTGGTAAGTTGGAAAGGCTTCGTGGTAACGTTAGGGATATATTGTCCTATAAGCTTGTTGAGGTCAATCTTGGGTTTGACTGTCTTTTTTATGAGGAATGATCTGAAGAGTTTGCCTCGACTACAGAAGAATGTGGAGTGGAAGGCGACGCCAATGTCACTGAGAATAATTGTGGGGAGATCGGGTTTGAGTTCGACGGGCTTCGGCTTAGCTTCAGTTTGTTTTGCGTATTCCTAGATGCGTCCTCGACGGACATCTTCGCCATGAGGACCTGAATGTCAATTTTTTGCCCCTAGAGGGAATTGAGCTCATTAATGAGGAAGTTGAGAGAGCGTAACTAACGACATGTCAATAGATTTGAAAGGAAATGAAGGATAATAAACTTACATCACCGGCGCAAATATATTTCAGGTGAATAGAGGTATAATTGACAACTTCGTGCAACCATTTCGTTCCATCAGTGATATTATTAACAACGTAGTAAAGAGCTTGATCATTGAAGCCTAAGAGGTACGACTAGGATTGACAGCAATCATAGAGTAATTGCTTCTTCCCTCGGTATTACGCTCGATGGCGACCGGCATGGTCAACCCACGGTAGAGGGTGACAGAAAGAAAAGATTGGGTTGGCATAACCTTAGCCGGAGCTGCTCCCTGAATTAATCTACGAGATCTCACATCCTCAAAGGGGGACTTCTGCATAAGAGTGAGCGCGGTCTGTGCGAGCAGGGTTGCAGATAAAAGACTACTCGGGGAGTGGTAGGTGTACGAAGTTGTGGTCTCCGTGAGATCATTGAATATCTTCCCCGAGTTGTTCGACCTGTCCGCGTCGATGCGCTCCAAACTCATTCACCTATAATTTTCACCAACAGCCTTTCCACGCGGCCCGCTAAAATGAACAGTCGATTCTTTGGGGTGGTTCACCACAATCATAATTGAGAAACCTATAATATGGTAAGTATGGGGAAGAAGAATATAAATAAGGAGACTGGATTACCATAACCGTGCATAAGATGTCTATTAGCCCGGTCCTAAACCCCGTGAGCTACAAGTGGTGTAACCCATCTCGGCTGCCAATCAGGGTTCCCAATGGTCTGCGGAAGACTGGTCTGGACCAGCTAGTCCGATCAAAAGTCAAGTCTAGTCTAATGGTGGAAATTAGACCGACTGGAGAGTCAGGATTATCAGACCTGACTCAAGCGGGATTGGTCTGACCAGGCCCGCTAAAAAGTAAGATATGCACGGCCCTCTGACAAAATTAGCACCCTATTTTGCTTTTTCCCATTTTTTATCACAATAGATCAGGTTGAAATAAATCTTTTCTTAATTAAACTTATTGTTTCTATAGATTATATTGTAGAATCTCAGGAGAGTTACAATGGAGATAGTGCCTCACTTAGATTAGGGGCGGCAAAAATATATTCTCAAGTATTAAATTTTTTCGATGCCCTAAGTGAATGATATTACATGACTATGCAATCTTTTATAAAGACTGGTCTGGGACCAGTACGGAGAGGAACGGACCAACAGAGTTAGTCAGGTCTAGTCATTGATAACCACTAGGACTGACAAGCCTGGTCCTGCCCCTAAGCCTTGACCGGTGGGACCATTCGGAACCCTGCTGCCCATGGGAGAGGTGACTTGGCATTAGTGCCGGGGTTATACACCTTGACGCCTTATTTTCTGTAAAGGTATACCATGACGTGGTGGCCATTCCCTGCAGCTGAATAGAGTAGAGTTAGGTACTCCTCGCTTGTTGTAACAGGTTTACTCCTGCCTAACGAAAAGGTAGAATTGAGGGCTAGCGGTTGACCAGCAAGCGCTAGGTCTAAGGGAGTCTTCAGTGGGCTCGAGGATAAAGAGTGATAATAGTTAAAGGACAAGTGGAAATCTGAGATCGCCGTTCAACCAAGTATATTGTTAAAACAAGAGTCTGCTGAAGTCTGCCATTCTCCTGCTAGGCAGGAGATTGGTTTAAATACAAGAGTTTCTTCAGAACGATAGTAATCAGATATCCTGCAACCACGATCATTACCAGGCAGTGCACCTTGCCCTGCATGTCCTGTGATCCCACATGAAACCTAAGAGTCATAACACTGCCTCAATGCTATCGTCAGCTTACATGACCGTTTCTTGACTTATGATCCTAAATAAAAAATTCAACCTGGAAAACTAAACTTAACACAAGCTACCGGGGCATAATGTAGCTCTGGGGCTCTACATCAGCAAAAATCATTACTTGCGTCCTGTGCGTCCTGTGCATCTGACCCTCTGGACGCTCAAAACGTCAACTGCTACTCTGGACGTGGTGCCTGCACGACGTCGCATCTGGATGTCAACACCTTTGACTCGCCACATCCAAGTGCCATCCTGAATTATATAGACTTTGGCGCCCACGTCCTGATGCTGTTCATGGCTGAGTCTCGGGGTCCTGATTACGTTCTATGCGAAGCCCTCACGTCCTGATACAATCTGTTTCTTAGTTCTCGTATTAGGATTGCTTCTGATGCTAGGTTCTCACTTCATAATTATGAAGTCCTCCGAAGATGGTCGTCTTGACGTAGTGCACACTTGATGCCCATCATTCGGATGTCATCCTGATTCTGCATGGCAGTATGAAGAGACCTGCCGGACCGCCTGTGACGTGGGCTTCTGAAATCCCAACGTCGTCCTTAAGGTTCATGTACATACTCAGAATAACGTCGAGTTCAGAGTCGGCTGTGTATTGGACATCGAGACGCTACGAGGATAGCATCATCACAATGTTACTAAGTTCAGTGCTTCATTACGTCGGCTCCCATATTATCGTTACTCTTCTAAGATGCCTCATCATTTTATTTATTACTATTCCTATTCAACTACTACACAAATAGTCAACCACGGTTACCTGGAGTGGACCTCCAGGTAACGGTTATTTCCATGATTCGAGATCTCTCCAGACTATTGCTCAGAATGCAGCTCAGTTCTGCCAAAAAAAACAATTACATTGTTTGTTATATCATATTCATCGAGGCTTTACTGATACATTTCACCAAGTCGACGTCTACACTTCGCCGGGGTGAGTTCAAAGTGTATCATCTGAGACTGGTGCAAGACAATCTGGAGATTCGTCGAGGCTCAAAGAAAGCGGGCTGGCCAGGTCAGCTCTCTGCGCGCTCTCTGGCTCAAGTCCGAGTGTCAGCTCCTGTGAGTTATCTGGACTAGGTGGACTCGAGTTGAGCATCCGCAGGGCATGCACAAAGGCCGTCTGGCTGTAGTCAAACAACATTGGTTGTCTGAGAGGTTTCCTGAATATTTGCCTGATGATCGAGGGGCGTGGTGCAATTGTTCAATGTCAGTTCTCATTTGGTAGCTCGGCGTGGATTCCTTCTGGATAACTGACGCTGAAGTTCGGCATGAACTTCGTCATGATTGTCGTCAAAACCTTCTCTCCATTCCTTCAATACTTGATGCTCTTTCTGCATCAGTTCGGGAATCGTCTCACCTAAATTCGTCTGCATGGGTTCTTGTATTGGCTTGGGCATAGCCTGCTAGGTGTTCTTCTGTCGGGATAGAAGATCTTTGATAAATGATTAGCTGTCAGATCAAACAAAATTGCTGCCAATTGTGGGTATCTTACCTCCGACGGCGTCGGCTTTAGAGTCTGGAGGGTCCTGATAAACACCAGCACTCCATGCTCTAAGTGTATGGCATAGTATTGCACATGTAAGGCATATTATGGGACGATTGATGAGGTCGACAAATTCCGGATCCTGTATTCCAAGTGCTATCTTGCCATTGAAATACATACCGTATATGGCGTTGGCAATCTGGGGTGCGAGGAATCTGAATTTTATTCTCTATGCCGAGTTCAGAGTTGGTTGTGCGAAGATGTGTGGATGGTATCGCCACTCAGATACAAACCTTATATCCGGACAGGGGGAACATGTACCGATCATGTTCAAGGAGGAATTCGACCCTATGAGCGACAGCCGTCGGGTCATCCGGTAGTTTGTATAGATCTTGGATGTTGTTTTTAATATGATGTACATATTGAGCGCACACACCGGTGTGTTTTTGACATATCTGAGGTAGTTAGTACGAGATCGTATATTTGGTGATAGCTGACCACACTTACGATGTGTATACTCTTCTCAGATGGTTCAATATTTCCTGCATCCGCAATCTCATCTTTAGCCCTATTCCAAACTCTATACACCTCCGATATCAAAGCAATTGGGTTTGGAAGTGTGTCAACAAAAAGAGTGTAATGGAAGATTAGAGTCTTCGCAATGCTTAGTATTTGCCCTTCAATACCTGTTACAGTATTTTGTCCTGAATTAATTCCATGCTGTACGGTCGGGCGTCCTGAGGAGCTTCGTTCTAAGAGTGGACTCGAACTTCTGATAACAGACTCAGTTAGAGTATTAGGGTCAGCAAGTGAGAAAGAATACCTGATTAAACTGAAGGAGAGGAAGGTCTGGGATGGGACGGGTATAGTGGGAGTTATTATCACTCCAGACCTGGTAGTCCACGGGGGAATTGCTACATCCTGTGATCCAGAGCATGTCGAAATTCTCACGGTCTTTGCTCCATTGTTTCCAGAGGCATAGCTCCGTGGTTGGACTAGACGTTGTGCTGCAGACTCGTCGTGACAATCAAGGTCTTGTTCATCGATTTCGGTGTCTGGCTCGGTTTCACTGTCCGGGAGTCAAACATGGTACTTGTCACTGCTACCATCAGAGTGTAACGGGGGCATCCTATAGAGAGGTAAACTCTAAGGTTGCGACCGCACCAAAACTCAAAGTAGAAGATAAAGATAGAGTAAATAATTCACGAAGAATAAAAACGGTTAAACTTAATATCGTTAAGCTGGATGCTTCACTCAATAAGTTCTCTTGAGAAAAGTTGGTTATCGAAGTAGAATGCCAAATGCTTAAACTTAAGTAGATATCAGATTTAAGCCTTTGACATTCACCACTACTCCGACCTTGTACGAGCACCCTGTCCTGCTCAGGGTTTGTCCGAGGTCTACCCTCCATCAGGAATTATCCTGCTGGAAGTATCGGACCCACTCGGGTACAATTGACTCCGTCAATAGGATATGAGTTTCTGCAATGGATCTCCAATACAACCGCAGGTGGAAAAACTCTTCCTATCGAAGTCATGCCAGTGGTTAACTGTGATGACAACAACCGGAGTCAATACCTAGGTGGTGGACTCACTGGCCCAGTGGTGGTTTCGTCTATACAAGCTATGCAGTCCATCATTTAATCTACGCGACTATCCAATGTGATAAATTGACATGCAAGCTCCCCCGGTGAGATGTAGCTGATGGTTGGCTAAGTGGGCGCTACCCATAGCCAGCCTCTCGGGACATACTCTACCGTGATAAGACTCATATCTCTAGAGTCCGATAACAACCCTTAGTAATGGTACAAATCAAGGGGAGAAGGTCCCGGCTGGTTACTGAGGTATTTGTCCCTGAAGCTCCCTGGCCTCCGTAGACTACCTAAGTACCACTAGGAAGACTACCCTACTACCTGTAGGCTTTGATAGACTCCTAGATACCGGGGAGACCATTTATGGGCGACCCCCATTTTGGCAGTTACCCATACTCCCCTTATATATCCTGCGTGTAACAAACCAGCCTTCCGTGAAGGTGTTCGTAACGGGAAACGACTATCTTACTATCATAGACTATCGACATAGCCTACGTAGTTTGCTTCGTCTATCGTTATAGACTAACATCTTGTGTTCGTAGTGGGTATAGTGATCGTAGGAAGTCCTATCGTGTAGGAATAGAGTTCTCGCATACAAGCGAGGTAGTATAGAAATAAGGGCATTAGGTATCTCGAACATATTGCACTTATGGAAGGTCACTGTCAATGGGCTTGGCCTGTGCCCCAGTATCTGAGTGGTGTATTACTTAGATGGTTGCGTGAAGAGCTCTAACTACTGTGACTTTTTTTTTTTTTTTTTTTTTTTTTTTTTAAATAAATTGGGTTTTTTTTATT
>Ga0307509_10006845_pt1 | contig 15169 bp, 19 predicted proteins | sample 10_EM_MG_FD_202245 | JGI IMG/M metagenome (GOLD analysis project Ga0307509, IMG submission 202245) | Populus trichocarpa ectomycorrhiza microbial communities from riparian zone in the Pacific Northwest, United States - 10_EM | ecosystem: Host-associated > Plants > Roots > Unclassified | place...
GGGACGGCAAAATGTAGTCCGTCCTCGTCCTTGAATTCCCAGGACGGCCGTCATTAGCAAGGACGACGAGCCCCACGACCTGAGACAACTTCTGCCAGGGGACGGCAGGTAACTACATAGGACCGCCGGGGACGGCGGGAGACGGCGGGGGACGGCGGGGGACGGCGGGGGACGGCGGAAAACAGCGGAAAACAGCGGAAGACGGCGGGAGATGGCAGGGGACGACAGAGGACGACGGGGGACGGTGGGGGACGGTGGGGGACGACACAATGTCGTCCGTCCTCGTCCTTGGTTCTTACTTGTCGGGCAAGTTCAGGAAAAGACGGGACGGGACGACGAAATGTCGTCCGTCCTCGTCCTTTCTCAGGACGGACGGACTGCCCCGTTGCGAACACTGCTTGAGTAGATGAGCCCCACAACATTTCCCAACGCTCCATTATCAGAATAATTATGGATAAAAAAACACAACTTAACCCCAAGAACCTCTAAGAAGGGATATAATAGTCCCATCCCAGAGAAATCACCCAGCTCCTAACGAGAATCTCATTAAGGTCCTCCATCCGCCCCCTCCCCAGAGTACTCCCTCCCTCCACACCAAAAATCCAAACCTGGTGGGCAGCCCCCCGCGGCCACAAGAATGGGGACGCGTGGACGCCCCACAATGGCGTTAACCATTCCGCTACTCCCAGATAGTATATTCACTATTTGAGCGCTACTGGCATCCTATATGAAGAAATTGCTGTCGTCAGAGCCTGAGACGAAGTATTCATCTTGCTGACCGAAGAAGGCCATGTTTGGACGCGGGTGTGGCCGAGGTAGAGGGCTGAGGAGTGTGAGGAGGGCGTGAGGGTGTTCGGGTTCAGTTGACTGTGGAGAGGGGATAAGGAGTAGAATAAGTGGTGTGGTGGGGGGGGTGTAGATGCGAGGGCTGATGGCTAGGAGGGCTGGGAGGAAGATTATTTTTAGGTGTGGGGCTCGAGGGGGAGAGGGGGAGTAAACCAGAGTCCGGAGGGAGCTGACTGGGTGGCTTTCAGAATTCTACAAGGCGTTTCCCATTAAGTCCCGGATTAAATGAGGACTTGCGTTTATGATGAGGCTTGTGAAGTATTCAGTCAACGTTCCCTCATCATCCTTATCCTCATCCTCGCCATCGCCATCATCGCCGGGGAGAAACCCGAGCAGGGCGCCTCGCTCTTGCCTCACGACCCCAGCCCCCTCCTCCCTCCCCCCGGCGGCAACCCCATAAGCCAACTTGAAAACTCGATATGTGACATCGGGTGTATACTCCAATTCCTCAAACTCTTTCTCGTGATCATCGACCTGCCCCAAAAACACTTCATAGGCATAGTTCCCCACAGCACGCACCGAATCTCGGGCCTCGCGGCGCTGGCATTGACTCTCCCACCGTCTATCAAAACGGCGATCCTAGGCCTCGCTCTGGGCGAGGGGGGGTGGGGGTAAGGAACTCAGAGTTAGGCTGCTCTTGTACGAGGATCTTATGACCGATGCGCAGGTAGGTGTCTGTTGCCGCGGCAACGATGTCGTTTGCAAGTTCTTCTTCCGCTTCCGGGGAGGAAGGAGCGGTTTGGAGGGTTGCTAGTTTTTGTTTAAGGGTTGTGAGTAGGTCGGCTAAAGTTGGGGGATTGCGCTCTTGAAAAGGGTTGCTGGTGGTCTGGTCTTGGTCCTGGCGCTGATCTACGGCACCAGCTTCAGATTCTTCCCCTTCACGGGAGAAGGTGGGGAGGGAGGAAAATGATGAACAGTCGCGGTCTGGTTGTCGGAGACCCTTGGCTATTGATTCATCCGTGCAGTCTCCTCCATCGTGACTGGTGCTGCTAGGTCTAGGATTGGATGCGTCTCTGTCCCTACGCTCGTCCGGGTCCCAGGGTTCCTTCCTTGGGTCATCGCTGCCACCGCCGGGTTCTTCGGGACTCTAGTTGATGCTAAACACGTATATTCCATCTCCACGCCAAGAGACAAGTATTTTATCTGGATGCGCATCCGAGATCTTACAAGACGTGACTTGCGGTTCCACTAATTCCCCGCCACTGCCAGGCCTAGGAGCAGACTTCCTAACACACCTGGTTGCCATATCCATAGCTGTAGCGCAGGCGATAGAGCTAGAGCTAGAGCTGGAACTCCTCCCAGCACCCCTCTCGACCGCCAAATCTCTCGCACACATTCTCCTATCGTGTAAGAAGCAGTGCAAATTCCGACCGCCCCGCGCAATTTAGAAAGGCTAACTGGTCGAACAAGAAACCGCATGCAGCTCAATCCCCCACTTCCGGTAACTTATCAGCGTTGGTGCGACGTGACGAGCCAACCCATCCTCGTCCTTGTCGCCAATAACTGTCATGCCATAGTACCCCCCGGCACCCCTAATCCTGCTCCCAGCTGGCCTTGCATTGAACCCACTCGGCTCCTAAGATCCAACTGTCTTACGGTCCCCTCCTCGGAGCATGTCAGAAATGTATACGGATTCTCTTCAGTAACTATCCTATTAACCCGCGAGGTATGGTATTTGTAGAATTTGTGCTGGTTCTCTGCTTATGAATACCGCTTGAATGGGACAATAGCACGGCAGGCAGCAATCCGAATCCCGAAGAGGGAGTCCTGATTGGCGGGCTGTGTGGGCGCAGGGGGGAGCTGATTCGATTTGTTTGCCACCGAGTTCAAGCTCGGGGATGTGTACTCGACGTCGGAGATGCGGACTTGAGCATCACGGGTTGCCGTGAGTATCGTGCGGTCGGAGTGCGGCATGAACTTTGCGCTGAAGATGTGCTCTGTGTGGCCCGTGTCTATGTGCGTGTTAAGGGCGAAGTCTAGATATACGGTGTGAATGTTGGCTAGTCTGTCCGCACTGCCGGAGGCTAGGGGTTCGCAATTGCTGGACCAACTTTTCACTTAATTAGTCCTATCGACAAGTAACCGGCTTCAGAGGGGGGGCACCAGAGTGTGTTAACGCCAGCGTTCCCAATGGTCGGACTGGTCTGGTCTCAGGGGTTTGACTGGACTGGCAATCCCGATCAATCAGGTGGACTGGACTTGACTACCTTAGACAGTCTAGTCCAGTCTAGTCCAGTTTCTGACCAGTCCCGAAGATGAAATCTGAGAGCTGTCTAACAAAGTATATGAAAGGAGAAATTGTGCGAATAGAACTATATTGCATGAGATTTAAATTACATATAAGTAACAATTAGAACTATGATTATTAAGATTTATATATCAAGGAGAGCAAAAGAGGAGAATGAAAGGATTGGGTAAACAGAAGGAAATTGAGGAAGAAAGAAGAGGTAAGACGAGTGGTAGGCAACTTGGAGAAACAAATAAATAAAGGAGAATAAATGTAGATATGAAAAAGAAAGAAATAATCGAGGAGGGAGTAAAAGAAAAAGGTAATTAATGAATTCAAGTAGGATCGGTGATGCTTTGACCTGTGATATATAGTGAGAGGCATCAAATGGTACTCTCAATATTTTCATTGAAGTCGCCTTCCGGAAAGGTATTAAAGCGGTAAAGGTTGAATAGTAAAATTCCCTCCTTCGGCCATGACTTCAAACATTCCAGGGCCTCCAAGGCATCACTTTTCAGCCGGTTTTGCATATCTTGCAAGACCTGCTTTGAGCTAGAAAATAACCGCTCAGGGTCTGCCGCCATGGCGGGTATAGAGAAGAACTCAAGTGCCATGGGAGCAAGCAGGTTGGTAGACTTGGCGGAGTTCAACCAATATCTCAAGGGAGAATCAATATCGGGTTCAGGTAGGGACTTGATATATGTTGAATATGCATCTTCTATTTTGGATAAATTAGATAAAATAAAATATTTAAAGAGATATACAGGGTCAGAGTTGGTGTGAAGGGAAATGTAAGCAAAGCTGGAGTAACACGCCGTCGCTTTGCCTGCCAGAGTCTGTGATGTTCCTCCGCTTCCTCCATTATTCCTGCCCGTATACCTTCACCAGTGTCAATGCCTGAACTGAGCTTTTGGGAAGCCATATCATTGCTAGCTCTTCCACGGTACTGTTCCTCCCAGAGTAATTGCACAGTCTCCTTTGCCAACCGACCTTCATGAATTGTCCAATCTCCCTGCTGGATCCCCAGCTCAATACAGTCCCACTTCTGGCGCAGATCCAGAACCACTTGAGCAATATAGACAGGAATTTGGCGGATTTTATGACTATAAGCTTGTAGTTTTGCCAAACCTAACTGGGCAACACGGGTAACATGGGCCTCCGGGGAGTGTTTGCTAATAATATCACTATCTGTAGTCTCTGTGAGTAATAGTTTACCAAGTGTAAAAGAGCAATGAATAATATCTTACCGGTAAATTCCACACAGGTAGTCAATTTCCGGAATTACTTTCCATAAATTTGGTACCTTTACCTCCAAAGATGATGTTGACCGCAGAAAGAGCTGTAAGGTCTGTACCACTGATTCTAGTTCTCTCCAATCCCTTTCGGATAAGATATCTGCCTGTAAGTCAGGTGTATTTAAACAAAAGAAGTTTACTGCCTCCCGGTTTCTTAAAAGACTTTGGATCGTTGACAGTCCCGAATTCCACCTCGTAGCATTCCCCGCCTGTAGCAGTGTTTCAGCCCCTAGGCGCCGGAGTTACTGTTTTCGTTGAACCTATAAGCCTATGTAAACCGTTATATTCTGGGCTGTGCCCTAGGGGCCAATCTTTCGCCCTAAGACCATTGTCTCATCTGTAACGACTACAACATCGAGTACCTCATTGATGCCACCAACATCCCCAAACCAGAAGGCCTTAATACAGAGATTTAACACATGTCCCATGCATCTCTGGGGTCGGTTTTCTGGATAAAAGGACACATCATGATCTGTTTGAAGCTGTGCAATTGACCAGATTATGGTATTATTGTTGGCCGTGTTATCTGCTTGAAAATATCCTACATTATCCCAAATGCCTAACTATCAATTAAAATGGTTGTATTAGCTCGATCGTCGACACATTTAAAAATTGGAATAGATTGCAATTCCTACTCTTTAATGATATTTACCACAATATCCGCCAAAGCCTCTCCTGTATTGGGGCCCTGAATCTAATGTTAGGCAAGGACGAGGTTGTATCTAGTTCCCCTATCACTGGTAAAATGGGCAACTACTGCTAGGACACTCATGGTATGGTGGGGGGATGTCCAGCCATCGATGGACAAATGTATCTGCGTTGTTGAATTTTTAATCTCTTGTCGAACTTGGTTCTTTTGATCGCTGTAATTCTGAATACCACATGATCTGATCATATCACTGGTTTTGGGTAGCTTATATCGCGGTTGAAAATGACCTATCCACTCTCCAAATGAATCATGCTCAGTAGCAGAAAAAGCCGGGTTACTATAAATTTTCCAATTTAGCAATAGCCGGTCGGTAGAATCCTTCGTAAATCATTGCTCTTAGAAATTCCGGGCACGGGCAAAGGCGGTAGTTAACGGGCTTGGCCCAGCAACCGGAACAGTTCTCGGGTCAGACCATTCGCTAAGCTGTCTACTATGCCTATCGCGTAAATGCGCGGCGGGCTAGCTTGTGCCCCTATTGGAGGCATATTGCTTTTTACCAATAGTATACATCAGCAAAAACGGATCCTGCGTCTGATCCGTCGGCGGTGCGTCCTGACGCAAGCGACGTATTTTCTGCGGCCGGTGCGTCCTCCCTTGAGTTGCAATATTCCTTGCCTCCTGACGCAACATCACATCCTCCCAACGTCTAGACTGCCCCAGACTCTGGATCTCGTCCTCCACGCCTCTTCTCCGAGTACTGATGTATCCCGCGCCTCATCCCCGCTATCACAAGTTCAATTGATTCACTGCTTTCACAGACGTCGGCCGGCGTCGGGGGCGGCCGGACCTTTTTTTTTTCTCATCTCATGTTTAATGTTTCACATCTCATGCCTCATTGGTCTAGTGAACTAATGATCTGGGTTTCAAGAAAGTGGCTTCTATATCTTCTAGTATATACAGTATCAAGATGTAGGATTCTCAGAGATAGAGGAAGCTTGATTCTCTCATCCGCACTCATTAATAAAGCTTGTTAAATGTTCTCAGATCAATCCGGCCATGAACAAGCCAGCGCCGGTCCTCCTCCAGGATCACGTGCCCCAACCAAAGAATTGTCCCTATATCCACTATGGTAAACCCGCGCGTATCCTCCCTCATCTGCACTGTAACAAGGCCATGGATATGCGATAGATACACCGAGTTGACTGGGGTCAGCATCTGCACACCAGTGACACGACGGACCATATCATCGGATCTGTAGTCAGGGATTTGCAAGAGGGCCACTGGCATGGGCGGTAGACGACCCCGCAGCGCACCATCCATTACTTGCGTAGCTGTCTTTACCCCAATGTAACAATTCTATTGTTGAGCAGGTATGCAAGAGGCAACGACAGTCGTCTCCTGTGTAAGCGAGTGTCGCTTTTCTGCACCAAGGCGTGTGGGAGTACTATGAGTTTAGATATTGCGGGACTGGCTTGCTTGTCTTGAGCGATTTCTTCGAAGGAGACTATCTCTGCAGATAGTAAGATGGGTGGATTGTCGTGCGTGATAGAACTATAACAATAGTCCTATGTTCGGGCGGCCTGTCGAGACTATCACAATAGTCTCCGGGTTCTTGGAGCGTAGGCTCTGGTAGAGGAGGAGTGTATGTAAATAGAGTAAAGTGTAATCGTATTGCAATATCTTAAGTATAGAAAAGTACTTAGATGGTTGCATGAAGCTCCTATATCTTGGTCGGTTTTTTTGTCTTTTTTTTCTTCTTTTTTCAATTCATATATTCTTTGTTAGGTACAAGAACTCGCATGCAGCGCTAGCTATGGCGTGAACAAAACCTTAATCACAACAACAGCCCGCTTCACCTCTTCATGGGAAAAATCAAACAGCCCGAGTCCATAGGAAAAATCCCCCTCGCCTAGCACCTGAGCCAAATAATACCCCAGACACATAAGGAAACAATTCATAGAAACGTACAGGAGAGAGACCCAAACCCTTCCGCAGGCTCACCTAAAACAAAAGAAACAAAAATGATAACCACCGCAGTGGCATGGAGGATGGGTGACGGTCAAGATGCGAGAAAACCACTGGACTTGTGGGCCGACATTTCTAACCATAGATGTACGGTCGCGCCGGTAATTACATCGATACAAGGCGTTAGACACCAGGCACGGAGGTAGTGCAATACCACGACTGGGCGTAACTGAGGAGGGGACTGACGATCGGGGAGGACAATGGGGCAGTAAGGTGCCAGCTCCTGTAGCAGTAACAGGGCAAGCGGACGGAACCAGGCGGAGGAGGAAGGAAGGATCGCGAACGGGCTAGCCACAACCGACCAACAGGCCATAGCCAGGGCTTTTGGGACGACGACAAAGCAAGGCGGGACCGAGATCTTACAAACCGAAGCTTTCCCCATCAGAGGTACAAGCCCGGCAAGCCGAGGCCTACTTCGAGCAAGAGTCCGCACAGCGTAACACCGACCGTGAACGAAGCGAGAAGCTTTCCGACCGTGCAAACGCTAAGCGAGATGCAAAACGCGTGCGTAGTAAGGGGGAGAACCGAACTTCATGCGCGTGTCAACGATGAACGGGAACGAGAACCCCAAGGAGGGGAGGCCGACAGGCCTCAGAAGAGGAGGGAAGGTGGCTTAATGTCAACTCCTAGGCAGTAGCCAGCGTGGGAGAAGAGAGGTGGGTGGGGAAAAGTGATGATGATTTCTCGTGGTGTCGAGATTTTAATCGCCGGAGGTGCAGAGGAGATGGTTCATGCCTATCTCTTGGTCGGAACCAAGCTCCTTTTATAGGCATCTTCCACAACTCTAATCCTGGTGAGTTGTCACCCTTGCGTAACATAGCCCCCATGACTCATAATTAGTCATGGTGTGAAATCCGTCAGCTGATTCTTACAAATCAGGTGTGTACATCCTCTTTAATCAATCCTAACCCATAAACCTGATCATGCGCTCGAATGAGTCGCATGCGTGAAACCCATGACTCATAATATGGGTGATGTGCGAAATCATCACGTCATGAAACCCTCAACCAATTATAATCAACCAAGGACTTGCAAGTGCGCAGTCATGTGAACGCTATGAGTCAAATGAAGTCATAGTGCAAAAGCCCAACATACCTTCTGACTAATAAGTATTAGTCATAGGAAATCTGCCTTGCTTAGTCACGATTTGTGACATTAGCTCCGGTCTCCCCCTTGCATCGGTCCCTCGATGCTAATTGCCCAAGTAGAGCAATTTCCGCCCAGCTCTTCTCAACTCTTTTTTGAGCTCATCCTTCCGGCGCTCGTGCTCCTGGTTTCCTTTTGTCCCCTAGTCCTGCTCTCTCTTCAATCTCCCCAAGCTGAATCCCGCTCCTGTGACCGTCCCGCGAAGCCCATGGAGGTCTTCCTGGAGGCGTCCTATCTTGGCTTGTTGGTCCGCTATCTGCCTTCAGTAGTCGTCCTGGCTTTTTAGAGATCGGTCCCTTCCATCCAACAGTTCCCGGATCTGGCTGTGCAAGGCCTCGATATCGGGTTGTGTTTTTTCGCTCCCCTCCCTGTCCTGTTGTGTCCCCACGACGCCTTTTCTTCCAACGCGGATCTTTGGATCTGGGTGGTACCGGTCCCAATCCGACAGGTCCTTCTTTGTCCCGTCCTTCTGTAGGTAGTACCCTGCGTCCACCTTGTATTGGACGTGTGCTGGGCACTTGTCGTTGTGGCATTCCCTCCAGCTTCTGGTACCATGCTTTGTCTTTCGTGGCTTGTTGTTTGACATTTGGACCGCTTAGTCCTCGTCCGGTCCTGGTGCCTTTGTTTGGTATGGCTGGTTCGGGCTGGATTTCGTAGCATTAGATTTCTTCGGGTACCATCCTCGTGCCACTTTGTCGCTATCGTGTACCCAGTAGTTGTTGTTTTAGCCCCCCTTCTAGTGGAGTGCATCGTGTTCTTTTTGCTTTGGTTCCGCTTTTTCCGAGGCCGAAGGTGAGCGGTATGGCGTCCTTGTCGGCTTCATTTCCGGCATGCCTATTGTTGTCCCCCAATTCTCCTGCGGAGGGGGTGCTTCTTCCTGGTTCAGTACTTGCGACACGGAGATGAGTATGTCTCCGTTGCCCTGTTCCTCGAGTTTGATCGCGGGTGGCTTGTCTGGGTAGCGTGAGTGGAAGTTCCGCTTTGCGAGGTTTGCATTTTCGAAGTTATCGGCCGGGTACCAGGTTTTGTCGTGTTCTGGTGAGTATCCTGTGCACTTGGCTCTATATTGGAGCTTGTTGTAGTGTAGTTGTGAGTCGATGATTGCTTCAAGTTCGTATTCTGGTTGTCTTTCGATCACAATAGGAGGAGGAGGTTCTGATCGTTGTGAACGAAGCTGGTTGTCGTTATAAACCTCGAGAAGAGTGATGTTGAATGTGTTGTGTATTCTCATCGAGACCGGGAGGTCCAGCTTATAAACGCTGGTTCCTATGTTCGCCAAGATGTTGGATGGTCCAATTTTCTTGTAATCGAGCTTCTTGCATGCTCTGGTCGTCCTGATATTTCTCGGTAGTAACCACACCATATCCCCTTGTTGAATTTTGGGGTCGGGCTTTCGCTGTGGATCGTAGTATTCCTTGTCTGGCATCTGGGCTTCCCTCATTTCTGCTTGCAGTGTGTCATGTAATTGACTCATATCTTCTGGTGATGGCGTCCTTCCTTGGATCAGGTGTCCGATGGCCTGATATTCTGGGTTCGTTCCGTAATTTGCGAAGAAAGGTGTGTCCTTGGTCCTTTCTTGATATCCATTGTTGTAGGCGAATTCTGCCATAGGCAGGAGCTCTTTCCAGTCGTCCTGCTGATAGTTGCCGTAGGCGCAGAGATATTGTTCCAATGTGGAATTCGGCCATTCTGTCTCGCCGTCCGTTTGTGCGTGGAAGGCCGTTCTCAGCCTTCTTTCGATTCCCAGTTTCTTGGTAGTTTCCTTCCATAGGTCCCATGTGAATATCGAGCCTTGATCCGTGATAATGTCTCATGGTAGCTCATGCACCCTGAATATTTTGTTTGTGAACGTTTCTTGGAACTACCGCCTGTCCATGTCCTTTGTACATGGTATAAATTAGCCATTTTCGTAAGCCTATCGATAACGATAAGGATGGCGTCAGATTCGTTTGCTTTCGGTGGATCCGTATTGAAGTCAAGTGATATTGACTTCCATGGCCAATCGGGCGCCTTGTTCGGCTTCATTAATCCGTAGCGTGCGTGTCGTACGACTTTTGTTCTTTTGCAAATGTCATCGTTTTTGACATATTGCTTGATTGTTTCCCTCATGTATGGCCAGTATTATTTCCTTTGGAGGAGCTCAGTGGTTTTAGCGGTTCCTCCATGGCCGGCCTAAAGGATGTCGTGGTGTCTTCGTATAAGGGTTGTTCTTATTCCTTCGTTATTAGGAATCCAAATCTTTCCCTGGTACCAGAGGTATCCGTCCTTCCACTAGCGCAATCCTAAGCCCACCCCTTTCATTTCTTTGTTTCCTTTGTGCAGTGCTTCCCTAATCGTTTGGACTTCGTTATTCATGGCGGATTCGTTGCGAATTTCATCTTCGTCTTCCATTTGGAATTCTATCGTCTCCATCTCTTGGATGTTGCTGTCGAAGTATTTCTGTTTTGGCAAGAGAATCCTGTCTTTTTGTGTGAGTCTTTCGTCTCCTTCCTTGGGCATCTCTTCTTTTCGTCTGGTCAAGGCATCCGGCTTGCCCCCTTCTTTTCCTGGTCTGAATTCGATTTTGAAGTCAAAGCCGTTCAAGACTTCCGTCCATCGGATTTGTCGGTCTGTTAGTTCCTTTGTCGTAGTAAACCTTATTAGCTTTTTGTGGTGGGTTAAGACTTTCAAATGTTGTCCGCTTCCTCTAAGGTATCGTCTCCATTCCTCAAGTGCTTGAACTATGGCTAATAGCTCTTGGTCGTGTACGTCGTAGTTGAATTTGGCAGGTGCCATGGCTTTTGACCGATATGCTATCGGCCTCCATTTTCCATCTTCGTCATGTTGAGATAATATGCCGGAGCAGACCTATTTCCAGGCGTCGGTGTCGACAAGGAGAGCTCTTCCTGGTTTGAAGTATGTCAACACTGGGGTTGAGCATAGCTTTTGTCGTAACTCGTCAATTGCTGCTTGTGCCTTGGCTTCCCATTCCCATTTGACGTCTTTCTTAGTTTTGTCGTATAGGGCTTTGGCCATCCGGCTGAACCCTTCGATAAATCGTGGGTAGAAGTTGCCCAATTCCATAAATTCTTGGATTCCTTTGTTCTTGGTGGGTGGTTTCCAGTCCCATATAGCTGCGGTCTTGATTGGGTCGACTTTGACTCCTTCGTTGTTGATGATGAATCCTAGGTATTTTGTCTCCCTCTGGTGAAACTCGTATTTCGATGGTTGGAGTTTCATCCCCCGCCCTCGCATGGCGCGAACGACGGCCGCCACATCTATTTGGTGTTGTTCTAGGCTGTCAGAATATATAAGGACATCATCCAGATATACTATACAGCATATGGCGATATATGACTGCCGGGTGCTTTTGATCCATCTTTGGAATGCCGCTGGGGCATTGGTGAGCCCAAAGGGCATAACGAAGTATTCGTATGTGCCTTATTTCGTGGCAAATGTTGTCTTCCATTCGTCTCCTTCCTTGATTCTGACATTGTGATAGGCATCCTTGATGTCCAGCTTTGTGTTGTATTTGGCCGTTCGTAGCCTGTCCAAGGCTTCCCCTATCAGGGATAGAGTGTATCTGTCTTTCTTGGAGACGTAGTTTAGCGCTCGATAGTCGACGCATAGCCGGAGTTTTCTGTCCTTCTTTTTGATGAACATGATTGGAGATCCTCCGTCGGAGTAGGTTTCTCTTATCCATCCTGGTTCTTCATTTTGCTTGATCTAGTCCCAGAGTTCTTCCAGTTCGTCCTGGGAGAGCGCATAAATATTTTTGACTGGCAGTCGGTGCCCTTCCTCGAGTTGGATGTCAAGGTCTGCTGCTGGTCAATGAGGCGGTAGCTTTGTATTTTCTTCTTCCCCGAATACGTCCAAGTATCCGTGATATTCTTGAGGCACCATTTCCTCTAGCTTTCTTTTCTTCTGAGATTTCCCACTTTTCATGGCTAGCTCGGGGCTAATGTTAACCAATCCTAGGCTTATTCGTCCTTAATTGTTTTTGTCCTTGACGATCCCAGTGATCGTATTGGGTCGTCGGTAAAACTTTCCGAAAGCTTGAGTGCTGATCTCGCACATCTGAGCTATGGAAGTTCCTGTGCTTCCGAATCGTGGTTGGCCTCTCTTGGTTTCTCCCACCTTAGTGACTTGATAACAGTTGCTTTTGACTATTTTTTCCTCAATGAGGTGTGCTATCTGATCGCCTTTTTGAACTTGGTAGTCCTGGTCGCTCATATTGGCTAGTACCACTTTGACTTCGCCGGTATAGTCGGAGTCGATCACCCCTGCATTGACAGCAATCTGTTTTTTAACTGCCATGCTGCTTCGTGGTGCTATCCGTCCATAGGTTCCTTTTGATGGTGTGATTGATATTACAGTTGCGACAACTTCTTGTCCATGGGCGGGAATAGTCCTTTCTTCGTTTGCGTATAGGTCGTGTCCTGCCGCCTTTGCCGATCCTTGAGTCGGTAACTTTGCTTGAGGGTCACGTAACCTAACTTGTATCCTCTGATCTTTGTTGCTTTGGGTGGCGCCGAACTTGGCTTTCAAGTTCTCTTCATACAACTGGTCTTCCGGTATTGCGTATACTGTTGGTGATTCTTTTAAACACCATGTTGTATACCGTTCGCTTTCCAAGGTGATCTTGTCTTGCCCCCAGTCGATTCGGGGACTGTGTTGCTTTAACCATGGCATTCCGAGGATGACCTCATCGGTGGGTAGTTTAGCCACAGGGAAGGGTGCCAATTCCCTATGGCTACCAATGTCCATAGATACTTTCACTGTATGGGTAATTGGTCCCATCGCGCTGGATTGACCGTCCGCGAGGTAAACCACTCTTGTCATTTGTGCTTGCGTGGTTCTGATATTGTATTTGCTGCTGAAGCCTTTATCGATAATGTCCTCGGTTGCGCCCGAGTCGATCATCGCATTGATTGTAACTTGTCTTTTCGTGCAGTGTACTCGTATCTGCACCATGATATGGTCGTTCTCGATGTCCAATGTTTCCGTGTTGTTCAGTGCTGCGTATCGGGTCCTCCTCTGAATGGGCTTTGGTTTGGTCTTGTCCCTCAGACCATTGCTTACTGGGGACTTGCGTCGTTTCCCGACTCTTTTTCACCTTCTCTTTCAACCTCCATTTCTCGTGCCTTGACTGGTGTCCTCCATTGTTTTTTGTTGTCGGTCTTCTGTTCCCAGGTTGCTCCTTCTTTACTGTTCGCTTGTCTTCGACATGCCGTGGCTCTGTGTCCTGGTTTCGCACATTTGAGACATAGATTTGCCCTCATTCTTCCAAGGTATTCCTTAGCTGAGATGTTGAATCCTGGTCTTCTTGGGGTAGCGCCCAATTCCATTGGATTGCCTTGATTTTGTCTAACCGGCGTAGGGCTGAACGGTCAAGTGACGCTTCGTGGTGTTGTGTCCAACTTCCCTGTTGGTCTTCCTTTTCTGATATGGTCCATCATGCTGTGTTTGTTCTTTTTCGCAATTGCCCATCTGGTGATGTCCAGGGTTGTGTTGAGACTGTCTGATTCGCGTGCCTTCCAGGGATCTTGGAGTTTCTTTGACATTCCTTCTAGTAGGAGTCTGGTCAAGGTTCCTTCGTCGTATTCGGTCTCCTCCACTATCATTCTAAATTCGTTGCCATATTCGGTCATCGTTCTTCCGCTTTGCTTGATGCCAGTGATCTTGTTTCAGGCTCTTTCCTTGGCATCACTGTCACCAAACTGTAGTTTGAGTGTTACCACTAATTGCCCCAACGTTTCCCAGGCCTCATCGAGTCTTCCTTCGACGTAGGGAACCAGCCATTTTCCGGCCACTCCCCTTAGGAAGTGATTTGGCGTAGGTTATCTTTTGGTGGTGTTGCTCTTCGTTCCATCCGAAGGCATCTAAAGAGATCCCTAGCTGGACCAGGAATATCCTCAATTTAATTCTTTCTCCCTCAAAGTGGGATGGTTGTTGGACTCGAGGGCATTGTTCCGTTTGTGTACCTATTGTAACGGGGTCTTGGCACTGGACGTTAGTCCAAGGCACACAAGGACAGGAAGGTCCTAGACGATAACACTCGTTTATTGTGAGGGTTCGGAGATGACAATCTCAGGTGAAGGCTGATCGTCTAACAATAGAACAGGGTCAAGGTTCGTGAGTTCTTGGGGTGGAACTTGGATATCAGAATAGAAGACATTATATTCTGAAGTACAAGAGTTGTGAAAGAAATCCCAGGTAGCGTAAAGAATCAAGCAAATAGGGTGCTTTTTTCTTTCTTTTTTTTCTTTTTTTTCTGTGGTTTCTTTTTTTTTTATATCATATATTCATTGTTAGGGTACAAGAAATAGCATGGAGCGCTAGCTTATGGCGAAAACAAAACCCAAAATCCAATACGAACTAACAAAGGAAATATCCAGACCTGTAACAATCCTATAGTTCAGCTAGTATGCAACAGGCAACGACAGTCATCTCCTGCGTAAGCGAGTCTCGCTTTTCTGCACCAAGGCGTAGGGAAGTACACTCTCTCCAGATAGTACTGAACTGGCTTGGTTGTCTTGCGTGATCCGTCGTAGGATACCATCTCTTCAGATAGTAAGATGGGTGGATTGGGGTACTTGATGGAGCTATCACAATAGCCCTATGTTCGGGCGGCCTGTCAAGACACACAATAGTCTCCGGGTTCTGAGACCGTAGGCTCTCGTAGGGGCGGAGAGGATGTAAAGAGAGTAAAGCGTAATCGTATTGCAATATCTTGAAGTATAGAAAAGTACTTAGATGGTTGTGTGAAGATCCTATCTCTTGGTCGTTTTTTTTTGTTTTTTTTTCTTCTTTTTTATAATCATGCGTTATTTGTTTTGGGTACAAAAAGCCTTATGCAGCGCTAGCTATGAAGAGAAAAAAACCTATACATCAGCAAAAACGGACCCTGCGTCTGATCCGTCGGCGTTGCGTCCTGACGCAAGCGACGCATCTCCTGCGTCCCATGCGTCCTGTGCGTCCTGACTTGCGTTGCAACGCCCC
>Ga0307509_10006848_pt1 | contig 15165 bp, 13 predicted proteins | sample 10_EM_MG_FD_202245 | JGI IMG/M metagenome (GOLD analysis project Ga0307509, IMG submission 202245) | Populus trichocarpa ectomycorrhiza microbial communities from riparian zone in the Pacific Northwest, United States - 10_EM | ecosystem: Host-associated > Plants > Roots > Unclassified | place...
TCAACGCTAATCTCCGGGCCTATAGGCGCCTATCAGGCCTGATAGGCTTTCGTAGGCCGATCGAATTCGGCCTATATGGGCCTAGGCTGTCTTCCGGAGCGGCCTGCCTTAGCCCGGCCTACGGCCTGGCCCGTTGGGAACACTGATTCCAGGTCCGTCCCCATGGGCTCGGGAGATATACCAATCTCCTTGTTCTCTTTTCCCTTTTCCAGCTTAGACTCATCTTTCATTATCTCACCCTCATCCCTGTTCTATGTTGCAGCAATTCGTTCTAACGCCTGGTCATCACTTTCTTCCTCCTTGCCCGGCTCCTCATCGCCAAACTCCTCCCCATTCTCTGAGTCAGTCGAAACCTCAGATCCGTCGTTGGGCATAATAATATGGCCAGCTCCACCGGTAGAACGCACAGAGCTATTAGTAACTCTAATATCAAACTCATCCGAGCTATCGTCAAAGCTGGTGGGATGAACACCAGGTCGGCGGAATTTAGCCACCCACCATATGTTAAACCAAATTATAATTTCACGATAAGTTTTAGGAAGCACTTTTGCTTACCATATTTTCGAGGGGCGCATGGGCTATCACCATCAGCAACCCGCTTTGCAATCAAATCATACCATTCCTCCTTAGTCATCATATTCCTAAGGAGAGCGACAACAATCATAGTCATATTGTCACAACCAGGTTCACCAGCTCCACCAGTCTCATTCCATGAGGCAAGGCAGTTGTCCATCATGTTTTCACATATAGTATGTAGTTCTTGCTTAGCAGCAATACCGCGACGGACAAACTCAATAACTGCCTGAGACGATTTGCAATCCCAGATTCCTGATATCGCCGGCAGCATTAACAACCATATGTCGGCCGTATTTCCCGGGGAACCGCACCATCACAAGCAATGACAAGGAATTCGTCATCATCAGAAACCCCGTGGGTGACCACATCGGGGAAAGCAGTGACTATCTGCTGTTCTGGCGCGGGGTCGGCTCTCCCCTTGTACCCGAAATCCCCGATCGCTCTAGACAATGCTAGCCTGCCATTAACTCGCCCAGAGTCGACAGACCCACGAGCGGCACATATTTCTTATAAATTGAGGATCACGATGGATTGTATTAATAGAAGTACGAGAGGGAAAGAACGAAACAGTATGAGGGGCAGAAACTTATTCGCTGACTTGACTTCTACATCTGTGCGTGAACATGGCCCTTAAGTACAAAAAACTAATACTACACGAGGAGTAGTCCCTATATCCTCAGACCATTTCCATCAGATATCGTATGATCTGGCTACCCCTCAGTTCCCCCGCTTTTCCTCACCGCAACTTCCCCTCTTTTGTTCACCGCAACTACCCCGCTTCTCGCAACTTTCACCGAATACCGAATGCTGATCGGTCATACTTCCGTTATACTTCTAGCATATTCTAATAGGGACACACTGACATGGATGTGGGCGTAGGAGGTGCCGGTGATTCACAATACTAATGACTTCTGTAGCGGCGTCAGCTCTTCAGCGACCAGTTTCTTCTTCAAATTCAGGTCCTTTAGGACTTTGATTGTTCTCCCGCCTGTGGTTTACTCCGATCCTCCGGGAATGGATAATTATCCGCTCTCATGCCGTACCTATCTAGTTCTACGATGTGTCGTGCTTCGGTGGAGAGTTAGACTGGAATTTTCTGTGCAGGATCTGTACAGGATCTATGATAGCCCCGGGTAGGGTGTGCTAGAGGCACTATTCTAGAATAAATTAGTTACTCTCTGGGGGAATGGTAAGGGGGAATCGCTTCATGAGCTACCTTCATAAGATCATTTAATACCCCGTTTGGATGTAGGTATTCCATTTTCTCCCCTGTTAGGGGAGGGGTCTTTTGTTGGAGGCGGTTGTGCTCTGGGTCTTCTGAGGGGGGTTCCCACAGGTTGAATTCGAGGTTGAGGTTGACGGGTCTTTCTAGGTCAAACCTATGCCCCAAGATGCGGCCGGCAAGGTTTCCTAAGCGGTTTACACAGCCCCCACTCGTAGTTGGTGATTACGGTAAGCACCTCACAGTCGCCCTCATCCGTGATGCTAGTTTGGCGCGGGAGGTAGAAGCGTGTGGCATCTGGGTCAGACTAGGAGATCGCGAAGAAGGGGCCTCCGGGGGTGCCCTTCCTCTCTTTCCCCAGGTTCATAGCCGTGTGTGCGTATGGCGTATGTTAGGATGAGACGTGGCAGGAGGAGGTTGAGGGGGACAGGGTTCCGAATGGTCGGCGGAAGACTAGACTAGACCAGCTAGTCCAGTCGAGGGTCGAGTCTAGTCTAATGGTGGAAATTAGACTGACTGGACAGTCAAGATTATTGAAACCGACTCGACCAGGACTAGTCCGACCAGGCCCGCCAAGCAATGGGATATGCTATTTTTATCACTATATATTACTTTCAAATAAAGCTTTTCTTAATAAAAATTATTGTTTCCATGGATTATACGGTGGAGATAGTGCCTCGCTTTGATTAGGGGTGGCGAAAATAGGTTCTCAAGTATCGAACTATTTTTCGTGGGTTAAGTGAGTGATATTACATGACCAACTAGCACAGTACGGGTATTCGATGCGACTTATCCATCGTGTAATCGCATTTCCACCACATACTATCCTCTCCGAGATGTTCTATCAATTTGTATTCAGAGGCTGTTGATTTACAACGTGACAAGCAGCTTTTAAGATCATACTATAACTATGCTTCTATTCTTAGCGTGTTGCCATTCTGACTCTCATGCGATCTTTGATAAAGACTGGTCTGGGACCAGTCCAAACCGGACCAGACCACCCGAGTTAGTCGGGTCCAGTCACCGACATCAACCAGGACTGGCCAGCCTGGTCCTGCATCCAAGACTTCACCGGTCGGACTATTCGGAACCCTGGCGAGGGCTGAGGGACGGAAGCGGCTGCTTTTTCCATTCCACAAGTTTCTACGTCCCGATGGTGATCTGCTGCTTCCACTACTCAAGCTAGGCTGTTCCATAACTGGAAGGCTTCGTCCGGGATGGAATTTGATTCCTAATTCCCACCGGCATAGTTGTAACTACTGTCCTCCAGTCCGTGCCAGTTGTATTTTCCTGTTTCAACATGCGCGAGGGAGCTGATGCGAATGAAATTGTCGTAGGAGAAATTGGCCTCTGCTACCAAGTTCTCTTAAGGGTGGGTGATGGGTTGTGATGGGGAATGCCAACTGGAAAAGACCTAGACTCTGTCAGAAATTGCGTCTTAGAATTGCCTACCGAGGATAATGTCATTCTGGCTGGCTTGCGAGATTCTCATCCCTTGCTCGCCTCCACTAGCACTTAACGGCGCTTGTAGGCCGAGAGGAGGTTGCAAGCTTTTCAAAATGTCGACCGCAGCTATATGTGTATAAATGCTCGATATGTGGATCTGTCAGATGGCGGAATTTATAATATCGAGATAACAAGGGTGGAATGAGTACGGGGATCGACAAATAGAAATCATGATACAAAGAGAGTTCCAGCACCAGTCAATACCATAGCCCCCACATAATCCACTCATCCTAAACACAATTGACCAATTTGAAGTGTGAATACCAGGGGAGCCGCTCCAACCAGAATTCTCTATGGGAAAATCGAGCACCCAGCCAGCATATTAGACGCTGATTCCATTCTCCACTAAGTACAATGCAAACGTTCGCCCTGACCCAGGTCCCGCCAACACAAGCGACAACTCATGGAGGAAGGTTGGCTTGGTTGCGAAGTCGGTTTCTCATGATAGGCGCGGCAACTACCCGCTTGTTGCGCCTGGGAAAGTTGTGGAGAATGAATCTTGGCTCCTTGCTTCTAAACGGGGTTTTCCTTAATTCATGGCACAAGCGCCGCGTTAATGGCGGAAAAATAGAGGATGCAAGAAGGGTTTAGAAAGTTATGAACCTCATTGGCCTATCCATGGATTGTCACTCGATAATTGTGTTCTTTTTTGTGTTCCCCCCATGCCTCATGGAGCAGGAATACCGGTATCACAATGGGCTCCAGGCATCCCCGTTCTGCGAGGCAGGGGGGTATGGGACTCTCCAGCCTAGCTGAAATGTGGAGTTACTTGTAGAAAGACATACTCTGGTATGGTATTCTATTGCTCTAACTTAAGTTTACGGGATGCTAGAAGTCTTAATTATCTAGAAGCGTTTGCCAGGGGTGTGATCCCGTACCCAGGCTCCCCACACATTATTACCAACAACGCGACAGGCGAGCCTATCGTCGGAGAGGGAAAACTCACTCTGCAGTGACCAACAGGTGCATTTTTGAAACCGGAAGGCCGAAGAATACTTCCGGCAGGCAGCCCAACACCGCCCCAATCAGACAATCCACTAACAGACCACCCACTACTCCAAGTATACCACTGCACTAATCTCCCAGCCCCACGCTTTCTGGGTGGGTGGGTGAGATTAGATGTCCGGAAGGAACCGCCGAGTGCCAACTGAATAGTGCAGAGAACAACTCTGGCGGTACCTAAAAAGAATCTGAAAAATTAAAGTAGTACCTAGAAGTGGGAGGTTCTGAATGCGCTTGGTTGGGGTTTTTTTTCCGTTTTTATTCTGGTGCCTGTTCTGCCATTGAGAGCCTAGCCATCGGTTGCCAGCTCTGGGCACCTAATCTCCCCCCAAGTATTGTAGCGGTGGTCAAAAAAACTGAACATACACACGACGCGGGAACCGAGAGGTATTACCTGCGCTTATTCTCTAGACGCACTGGCCAAATCTACTCTCTAGCAAGACTAGGGAACGTGCTTTGAGCATTGACCAATATATAAACACTCGGAAGCCCACAATTCGAGTGATGAATGCCGATCGTAAACCTTAGCCTACAATTTAAGTCACTGCCATATCATACCTTCTTCCTCGCGAGCCAGCCTGCTACTAAGCTTCTCTCGCTCTGCCCACCAAAATATGTAACTAGCCGCCAAAGCTGGTTACCGGTGGTCGTGATCAGACAATTATCATAGACGGCCCTCGTGCACCTAGGACCCAGATGCATATAACCACAGCTAGATGCAGCCCCAACTAGGTCATTATGCCTCTCCGAAGTCTGCGCGAACAAGTAGTTGTATCTGCCTTGTCAAAGAGCACTAGATAAGTAGCTCTGGACTATTGTCTGATAGCGCCGGAGCTGGCCTAGCCCACTTATGCTTCTACTTCCGCTAGAAATATATAACGAGTGATAGCGCATGAAACATGTTTGCATCAGAGATCTGCAAGCCGCGCTTTCAGACTCTAGGCGCTATGAATTCCCGGGTTGTAGGCCTAATTGTAATATTGGACGTGGTTACGATAGTTCTTGGTAAGATTTACATTATGTGTCATGTGGACCTGTTTATATCCATCAATGCATGAGCAGCGCAGTGATTTGCTTTGTTTAACGAGGGCTCGGTACTGAACTGTATGTGCGCACCTGATGCTTGGGGGCCGTTTTTGTGGCACCAAGGCATGCAGTGCAGCAGCAGTAGTAACGCGGCTTCGCAGTATTTAACTTATTGTGAGAGGATACCAATTGATTGGCTGAGTTGCTAAAACAGGCATCGGCATGATGATACGAAGTCCGATTGGAATTTATTGGGTTGGTTAGAATTGTTGCCTTTTGATAATGGATATTGAGTGAAAACCTATTTCAAGATAGATTTAGGATGCTGCGCTCGAGCTCTAGGCTCTCCTTTTCGCAGAGAAGGTCCCCCCTACAGCCCGGGCTTCACTAATCACTATATATAGACTGTCAGCGGTTATCTCAATTGGATCCCAGTGTATGATCAGAAAAGAAAAAAGCCTTCACAAAACACTAGAACGAGCAGGAGGCTATAGTGAGGTAATACAAATGGGAGCAAGTAGGGAGGCTCGAGGCCTCAGGTGGGGCTTTGCTAGTCCTATCGTATGAGAGTAATAAGCGCGCAAAGCACTGATTCTATTTTAAACCACTGAGAATTGCATTAAACACCAAAGATGTAAGAAACACCTCCGTTGAAATCTACCAGCAACCCCGAGTCGGGAAGAGACAGACTGCCCACCCATTAACTTCCGAAATCGGGCTTCCAGTAGGATAAATATTAGTTCCCAAGTTTACCTTTCATGAAATACCTAGCTGGCGCAGTGGTTAACACTCCTGGGCACTTAGCGGGAGCCCAGGAGTTCAATCCATGCTGGAAATCAGTTATTATTGAACGATCCGTCATGTAGGGCAGGAGAATTAAAAAGCTCCTGCCCTATGGGAACTGGGAGATTGAAGAACTTGGCCCTCATCAATAGGGCTGCGGGGTTTAACAATCCTGCTACGAGGTGGTAGAATCCGACTCTAGACCTTAAAGGTTGGCGATCGGCGGGTAGCAGAAGCACGTGGGACGGGTTGGCAAAGAAAGAAATATGAAAAAGATACAAAAGAAGAAATAAATAAATGAAGAAATAAATAAATAAATGAAAAAAATTACTTTTTTTACCTTGGGAAGACAACTGTTGCCCCTCTCCCTATTTATTGCCTTGTATGCATACCTTTTTTCCTTAGCAAAGCGAGGTAGTATTAGTAGTTAGTGTGCGAGAGGAATTTTTTGTTCTATCACAGTGGGTTGATAACACCTCGGTCGATAGCTCCACCGGGATGGCCTATCCTACTGTGACCTTGCTAGGTCCACGATACAAGTCAGTGGTTGGAATTGAGAATGACTTACAGGGGTAGGAGGAACGGGAGTTAACTGCTGTGTTGGTGCCATACCGGTATCGGTATTCAACTGTCCGCACCTCAGGAGGGGTAGTGTTTTCACTATCGGGGGTGAGAACCCCGATTGATGGACTCTTCTGAGAAACGCAGCTTGCGTCCCTGGCCCAAATCCAGCGATTGGTGACTTTTTACGAGCACCTCGACGGCTTAACAACTCCCCCCTAATAAACTTGCCTCTAGGGAAAGCTATTGGGGACAGGATCAGAGTCGAGTTAAGCGGGCTGAAGCTATCCACGAACTCAGAGTAGTGGGTGATCTATTAGTAGATTCCCTCTTTGGAGCGGTATTGGCTGCATGCTGCGCGTATTTTGCGGTAGTCCGGTTTCGGGGATGCGCCGGTTGGTCACTACAGAGTGAGTCAATTGCGATGAGATATCGGGCTGCTAGCGATACATGGATTTTCCCTCTCCGAGGATAGCTCGCCTGTGGCGTTGTTCGCAATAGCCTATGCGGAACCTGGGCACGGTATCACACCGTTAGCAAAAGCTTCTAGATGATTACGACCTCTAGCACACCGTAAACTTAAGTCAGAGGAATAGAATACCATACCAGAGTTTGTCTTTGTACAAGTAACTACACATTTCGGCTTCGCGGGGGAGTCCCCTACCCCCCCCGCAGAACTGGAATACCTGGAGCCCGTTGTAATACAGTAGTACTCGGGCGCAAGATCAATTACTGTTCGTGAGCTGTGACGCACGGCGGCGACACAAAAAAAAACACAATTATCGAGTGACAATCCATGGATAGGCCAATGAGGTTCATAACTTTCTAAACCCTTCTTGCATCCTCTATTTTTTCGCCATTAACGGGGCGCTTATGCCATGAAGGGTTAAGGAAAAAGGGTTCGGAAGCCAGGGGCCAAGATTGATTCACCAGCTGGCAGTTGTCGCGCCTGTCGTTCCGTAACCGACTTGGCAACCAAGGCAACCTTGCTAGCTAACTAGATGCTGCATTTGCTCAGAGAATTCTGCTTTGAGCCTCTCCCCTGGTATTCACTACGGAAATTGGTCAATTGGGGTTCAGGATGGTTTGATTATCTGGCAGCGATGGCATTGGCTGCTGCTGGAATCCTCTTTGTATAATGCTATTCGTCGATCCCGGCACTCATCCCCCCCCATTCTTCTCTTGATTTTATGAAGCCCGCCAGCTAAGACAATACCGGTATGGCAGATTCACATATCACGCATTTAGTCTATAAACCGACGGTAGGGGCCAATGTTTTGAAATGCACGCGGCTTCCTCTCGGCCTAAAGGCTCTAGTGTTTTGTGGGTATAAACGAGCTAGGGATGAGAATCTTGAAATCTCGCCGGAACGACATTATCCTAGCAAGGCAATTTCTATAACGTAATTTCCTACAGTCAAGGTCTTCCCCTCTCTTTCCTCATCACAGCCCATCACTTACCCCTAATAGAACCTAGTATCAGAAGCCGACTTCTCCTACCGCCCCCACGCATACTGGCGCAGCAAACTACAGGTGGCACTGACTGGAGCACAGTAGTTACAACTATGCCAGCGAGAATCAGGAGCGATACACCATTTTGAACGAAGCCCTCTCCCTATGAAACGGCCTACGTTCAATTGCGGATCCAAAATCAGGCAGGAGGCAGCAGATCTCCATCGGGATGCAGAAAGTGGTGAAACGGAAAAAGCAAACTACCACTTCTGCCACTCAGCCCTCGCTCCACAGCTCCTAGAGTTCTACCGGAATAGCCCAGACTAGATCGTGCCCTGCGCCCACTACAAGGAAATCACCGCAGTGGTGGAAAATTATCTAGAGGATCTATCCATCCGGCGCCCGTGCTCCTCCTTCACTCCCGTGGGGATATCGCCACAAGCCCACATTCTGCTTGCTTTAATTAACCGTGAAATTCAGTTCTGGTATCCTATCAAGATAGTGGCCTTCAAATGAGGTTGGGGAGGACCGATTACGACAGGCGGTGGGGGCGATGGCAGAACTGTGGGTGTTCCATTTTCTCCGCTGTCGGGGAGGGGTCTTTTGTCTGAGGCTGATGTGCTCTTGGCCTTCCGGGGGGGTTCTCACAAGTTGAATTCGACACTGCGCTTGACGGCTCTTTCCAGGTCTAACTTCGACCCGGGCTGGTGAGGCTTCCAAGGCCATCTGCATTACCCTTCTTGTAGTAGATGAATACCGTGGGTATGCTGCAGTCGCCGCCATCGCTGAAGCCCTTGGTGAGGGAGGTAGAAGTGGCGTGGCATCCGGGTCAAATTTGGAAGTCTCGAAGAAGGGGCCGGCACCGCCGCTAGTGCCCTCGCACATTTTTGGGATGTTCATGGCCCAGTGTGGGTGTGTTAGGATGAGACGAGGCAGGGGGAAGTTGAGGACGAGGAGGAATACCGGGGAGTAGATTGCATGGAAGCCGAGGATGTCCTTGCCTATCCTGTGTGTGTTGTAGGCCGGAAGTAAATTGTGGGGGGAGGGGGGCAGGCTGGGTATGTGGTGTCCGTGAAGCAATTTGTCGGCGCATTGAGCCAAAAATAGATCTTGTACAAGAAGGAGTCCGTGGACCATTGGGGTGTCCTAGTGGAGGCGGGAGCTCGGGCTCAGGATGGGCAGTCCACCAGGAAGGTTTCCACCGCTGCGCTGACTTCGTCCACGGCACGCCCCAGGCAGGATCTAGTCTAGATATGCCTGGGGGGGGCTCTAGTGGCGGTAGTGCGGAAGCCGGGGGGCTGAGAGGCTAGAGAAGTAGTGTTTTCCTTTCGCCGGTTCCGTCTGTTCCGTTACTTTCTGCGTCTCGATAGAGATCTGTTGCTGCTTCCTACCCGATCCTAAACCACTACTGAATCTAGGCCGTTCTATGGGTAGAAGGTCTAGTCTGAGAAAGAGTACCACCCCCTACGCCCACCAGCATAGATGTAACCGCTGCCTTCCAGCATGTGCGGGGGAGGCGAAGAGGAGTGGTAGGCGAGATTTTGTCTGTTAAACAAGAATTTCATCCGCATTCAATACATACGGTAAACGATGATAGAGCCCAACAACGATGCCTGATTACCTCGAAGAAGTTCGGAATCTGGGGGGCCCACAGTCGAAGCGGGAACATGATCCGGCAATGGTAGTAGGTATTTCGCCATGCAACCTTGACGAAGCGGGGGTTGGAGGTACTTCCTCGGGTCGGAGATACCAGGCTCAAGTCGGTTGGACAAGCCTGTAACCACTGCTGTAAGGTGTTAGGTATCGCCTGTAAGAGATATGCGATACCGTGAATATTACTAAATCATGCTTCCTCCCCCCTATTTTCCCTCCCTTCTGTTGCAACCAATCAGAATCCGCGGTTTCGCCACCCTCAACACCACGCTTTACTATCGTGAGCACACTTAGTTGACGGTCGCGTTCTTTTGCCTTCGGGCTTTTGGTGGAAATTCTTTTTGCCTTCGGGCGGTCGGAGCTTTTTTGGCCTTCGGGCAATATTCTTTTAGTGGCTCGCCGGGCTTTTATTACCGGTGAATTTTTTCTTCTTTTTGGTGGCTCGCCTGGCCTTTTGCTACAGGTGAACATTCACGATGGGTGACTCTGTTGCCCCCCGTCATCATTCCCCTTCCCCTGCTCCGGGCACCCAGATTGTCCCGGGCAGGATGCCCACTTCTGATGGCCGTGGTCTTATCCCGGCGGTCAAATTGTCTTACGCTGCGCCGGGTGGGGCCTACCAAGGTCTCCACTTTGAGCATGTTTCGGGATGTCGGAATGACTCCCTTTTCTTTACTTCTGAGGTTCGAGCAATTGTTTCTCACCTCGACCTCCGCTCATTCGACTCGGTTGAATCTGTTTGCACTGGTATCATGGCTGCTCGCGGCTGTTGCATTACTGGTGACACCTCCTCTGCGCGTTGCCACGTCGACCGCACCAATACCTTGGGTTTTTACACCCATTTCCACACCCCCGAGGGCTCCTCCCAGTCCTTCGCCCCATCCAGCTCCCAGATGGCGAGCTCGGGCTTCCATTCGACTATGGCGTCTGATCCCATGGTCCCCTCTGCATCCTGGCCGTCCATTGATGAGGCACGATCCCAGGATCCGATGTACGTTCCTTCGGTGATTGAGGTTGATGATAGCCAGCGGCGCCTTCCCTCGCCCATTGAGCGACTTTCCTTCGGTGAGCGGAAGCTATATAACAACTTCCGATTGGACCGATCATCGGACGAGGACTATGCACCTCCTGCAGGTGGCATCCGCCCTGAGGATCGGATCACTCAGGTGTCGTCCCCTCCCCCCTTTGTTCCCACCCTTTTGCGTTCTGGTGCCGGCTCTGGTTTCCCCCCAGATTCCACCATTCCCTCCGGCCGCCGTGCCTATGTTCCTGTGTCCAAGAGGCACCATGAGTTTATCGCTCACACCAAGGAACGACGGGGCAACGCCCCCCCCAAGAGAGACTCCCCATCCCCCCTTCCTTTGACCACTAGCCAGGTGGTTCCATCGTCGGCGGTTATCGTTCGCGATACCCCTATGGACTTGGGTGGTGGATCTAACACTGACGGCAGAAGGTATTGGTGACTCTAGGTACGCCACCAATGCTCAGCCACGGTCAGTTACCCGCCGCCTTTCTCCGACATGTTCGTCACTCCCCGCCCTCCGTCTTACCATGAGCTACCGGTCGCCTTCACAGGTTGACGTTGCTTTGTTGGACGGCCTGGAGGATATCCGGTGCGGCAATGCGGTTCCTCTGTGGTCTTCGCCCTCTTCCTCCCACGGTTCGGTCACGTCATCCTCGGATTCCGATGATGCCTCCATGGTGGACAGATGCCGGACATACGCTCTGGTTGGGGGAAAGGAGACATATGGTTCCCTTGAGGAGGTTGCTGCTGACATTCAGCGTCTGGGCAAACAACAGAACAATTGTTTGGATAAGATTGTCTCTCTGAAAGGGGAGATCAAGTTGTTGAAGGCTGTTATTGCCAGATTGGAGGGTGATTCGGTTGCCCATGAGGCTGAACTGACGGTTGGCAGGGGTGAACCTGTCTGGAGCCCGCGGGAGACTATTCGGGGATCTGTTCGTGCTGAGGCTGCTAAGCGCATGAACGGTGGTGTGACTCCTTCCCCCCCTCCTACTGATATTGGCGCTGCGTCCTCTTCGGGTAGTAAGAAGGTCGCTTTTGAGGATTCGCCCGATGCCGGCTTTGTTGTGGTTGACAGGAATGGTGTTGATGGTCGTAAGGCCTATAGACGAGATCGACACCGGGTTGCCGGCCCGGCTGTTACTTCGGCCCCCGCCCTGGTCCCTGCCCCTGTTTCCGCTGCGGTTCCGGTGGTGTCCCCTCCAACCGGAGCGGCCATGTATAGCCGTGTAGCGGCTGCCCCTCCCCCTCCCCCTGTGCCATATACGACTAGACCTGGCCACCAGGTTCGATCGAGACTGGTCACACCTTCGCCCCCTGCTGTTGTTACCCCGGGTCCTTCCCGCGCCAGGGTTCCTTCGTTCTCCCCCTCCCCCGATGGCAGGGAGCGCCACATTACCATGCGCTTCGATGCCGGCAAGCGGACACAGCTTCCTATTACACTGGAGGCTATCCGTATCGGCATGAACCAGACCTTGAGCCATTTTGTGAAGGTTTCTGACAAGACCCGTATATTCGGGAAGCCCGATCCAAGCTTGAGATTGGATGCATCTACTTGACGCTGGCGGAACACACTGCCACTCAGGTTTGGGACAGACTGGAACGATGCCGATCAACCCTTATCAGGGAACTTGGCCCCTCTGGTCTAACTAACTTTGTCTTCTATAAGGATGTGGCAAAGGTTAAGATTTTGGTTTCCGGCGTCCCTCTAGCCCCCACCGGAAGAGGTTCTTTGTGGAAACCTGAGGACTGGACAGGCGATAGGGCCTTTGATGGCCTCCGGACCGATATTGAGGGCTCAAACCCGGGTGTTGTCACTGCCGGACGACCGAATATGCTTGGATCTGTTTACGCTATGAAACAGGCGGGCGCCACCTGTTGTGGCATTCGGTTCACTCTGGAACGAAACGATGCCTGTGATAAGGTCCTTTCCTCCGGCCGTGTCTTTTTGTTTGGCAAGTCCAGGAATGCTAGGTTCTTCGAGGAACACAGATCGGCCCCGGGTTGCAACAAGTCCCTTCAGGTTGGCCATGTTGAGATGTTGTCTGCGGTCCCTCCCGGTTGTGGCTTTTGTTTGGGGGATCATTTGTCGAAGTACCACCGATGTGGGCAACTTAACTGCCGGGGAGAGAACGGTCAATCTTGCTGTCACACCGTACGCAGGTGTATGCTGTGTGAGAGATCGGACAACTTCACCGGCTACAAAAAGCGCCCTGTGGTTACTAGTTCCAGTTCTTCCCTTGCCCCCGCCGGTACTGGATCTCCTATCGTCGCCGATCGCACGTCTGTTACGGGTGTGTCCGACCGGTCCAGGAATCGTCAACGTCGTCGTCGCCGCGGGGTGCCTGTTGAGATTACATCGGAGGTGATGGTTGAGAGAGAGGTCTCTGCTAAGGGAATGACTGTTGAGGTGGAAGGGATGAAATATGCTGACCGACGTGCGGACATCGAAGGGGCATGACTGACAGCGCTTTACCTAAGGCTAAGGTTGTTCAGCCTAAGGTTGATAGGAAAGGTAAGGCTAAGGCTGTTGATGGTTACGAGCAGGCTGGCCCCTCCCGTATTACCGAAATTGTGGAACCGGCCCCCTCCGGCGGAGTTAACGAGGCCTCCGGGTCATCTAGCTCGACTGGCTCTTGAGCCACCCCCCCTCCCATTACCACCATCGATGACGATGAGTCAATGGGCTTTACCTTGGGTCTGTTTGCGCCCCCAAAGAGCATTCTTAAGAGGCGCGCCTCTGATTCCGATATCACCTCGTCGGCCATTCAGGCTTTATGTTTATTACGAAATTATCGATTAATGTTGGACGGAGCAGGGCAAACCGTTCGTTGGTGATGGATGTTTTTTCCATTGTTGATTTGTTATTTATTGTTGATCCTCCCCGGAAGGCGGACGGGGGCGGTGTTGTACATTAGCATGTGGATTTTGATTTGTTTTCTTTTGTTCCGGCGTCTGGTCTTCAGCTGTTTGTTAGGTCATCTTTGTCTGGTTTGTTACTGGTCGACTTACACGACATGGTGACCTGTGTGATTATGTTTGATGTTGGAGGGGTGAAGAGAAGGATCGGCGGTGTTTATGTTCCTCCCAAGACGAATAGGCTGGAATGGTTGGCTTGCGAGGCGACATGGGATGCTTGCGATTTCCTCAGCGGCGACTTCAATGCCAAACACGACGAATGGAACCCTAACCCGAAACATGGCAGTATGAATATGGCTGACTGTCGTGGCTTGTTGTTGACCCGTTTTGGCGATCAGAATAGTCTGCGAGTGCACCCCCCGAAAGGATTTACCTTTCGGTATGTCAGCGCCATTGATTTATTTATCGGGAATTTGAAGACGAGGGTTTCATATGCTGGCAAGGCTGGCCTTGAGCTTGTTGCAGTTGTCGCGAGACTTGAGGTGGACAAGCCGGTTGATGTGACAAGGGAACGACCAGCGTGGAGGAACATACCAGCATCCGATTGTGATGATATACTGGAACACGTCGAGTCTGGACGGGATGAAGAGATGTGGTTGAGGCTGAGGGGTGGTGTGGACGCACTTCCGAGATCTAGGAGGAATGTCGGCCGGTGCCCATTTTGGAAACCCGACTTACAACGGATTCGTTCCGACTTGAATCACCACAGACGGATCAGACGACGGCTACTGGCAGTTTCGGATGACTATAATGTTGTTCGACGGGTGTATAGAGCCATGTTGTTGAAATCCCGACAAGAATTCATTAAGGACACGATTGAGCGGGCCGGAGATCCTGAAATCTTCAGACTTGCCAGACAGTTGGAATCGAGACGGACACTTCCTTCTATGCGGGACTCAAATGACCTACTAGTGTGTCGCCATTCCGATATTAGCGACCTTATCGCCGCCCAACTGAGCCCTGGTGATGAACGACTGTGGCATCCATCTACGGTTGTGATGGACCCTGCCAACGAGTTGGAATCTGCTATCAGGCGGAGTCCGACAAATACTGGTCCAGGTCTTGACGACATTGGGTATCCCTTCATAAGATATTGGTGGAAGGAGAGACCTGACTGTCTGAAACGGCTTATTGACTATGGTTTAACGAACGACATTGCTGACTGCATCAGCAAAAAGGTGGCCTGCGTCAGATACTGTAGTGTTGCGTCCTGACTCTCCTAGCCTGGACTCTGCGTCCTGTGCGTCCTGTGCGTCCTCTACCCATGTGCCATATCTGGTTGCGTCAGGTGCATCCGGAGACCCTTGCCTACACCGGGTTCCGTCCAGACACATGCAACTCAGCAACCCTGCCTCCCATGCATCCTGACTTAAACCTCAACACCATCGCACATCAGGATTCACCACTACCCCTGATTCTCCTTTCAGCCTTTTTTTTCTTCT
>Ga0307509_10006849_pt1 | contig 15164 bp, 25 predicted proteins | sample 10_EM_MG_FD_202245 | JGI IMG/M metagenome (GOLD analysis project Ga0307509, IMG submission 202245) | Populus trichocarpa ectomycorrhiza microbial communities from riparian zone in the Pacific Northwest, United States - 10_EM | ecosystem: Host-associated > Plants > Roots > Unclassified | place...
AAAAAAAGTTCACCTTGTTTCCTGTAGCTACCAAGTCGCCACAGGCGCCGGAGATGACACCATACGCATTTGGGACATGCGTGCTATAAAATCGATCTACACCATCCCCGCACACATCTCGAATGTTTCGGACGTCCGGTTCTTCCACGCAAACGATATATACTTCAAACACGTTCCTTCCGATGTCACAATGAGCGGGACGGACGGGGCTGAAACGAAACGTGATGCCCCTGAAAAAGAGTACGCAACAGCACAAGAGGAGTGGCGATATCGCTCTGGGTTATTTTTCGCTAGTGCAGGATATGATGGCTTTGTCAAACTCTGGAGTGCTGACGATTGGCAGTTGTTGAAGAGGCTGTCAACAGATGCAGGGAAAGTCATGTCGGTGGATGTCTCGAGCGACGGTGGCATGTTGGTGTCAGGGACATATAACCGAAATTTCCAACTCTTTTCCCCAGAGGATATATAATGTATGCGTGTACACGTGTTAATTTAATGAACCTATGAGGCACCTCGCAAGTGAGATGGTATATAATGATAAGAGGAACTTTTACAAGGATAAGAAAACTAGATAATGCCATCCCGAACCTGGGAGAGTCTTGTTCAACAATCATGTAAGTCAACTGATGATTTAGCTCGCCTTTTGCATAAACCCGGAAACGCGGCCGAGATCAACAATCTGTGCCTCGCTCTCCACCGCGATAACCAGGTTCTCCAGCATCTGAAGGGAGTAAATACATCGTTTTAACAGAGTACCAGCACACTCACATCCTCAACCTTGTCAATCGGGAGGCCCGTGCATAGGGCGACAATCTTCTTGCACTGGTATTCCTTCTCAGCTGTGGCACCTTGGAGACCTTTCAGCCGGGCATTGACAAGTTCTTCTATACGCAAATGCCACAGCTTCAGTCTTCTCAGTTTGATTAGTGTGGCGATGGAATCCGTTGATGGCAGAGGTGGCTCAATATCCACACTAAATGATATGTCGACCGAGCCACCAATGCCGATCATTGTTGAACTGGGTCCCCTGTATTGGAAAGCAGGCCCGGCGGAATCTCGTCCGTCGTTTCCATCAAGGTCTGTGCGCCCCGTCCAGTCAAAGCGATCCTCCTCCAAGATGGCTTTTTCGACGTTTCGGACACGTTGACTGACTTGGTCAAGTTCACCGCAACGTGCTTGCCACGACTGGATCTGTTTCCGTTGCTCAGACAGCTCACGTGTTGCAGCGCGTAAATGCGCTTGTGTGACATCAAGAGCATCCTGCTTAGTCTTGATTTCCCCCTGAAACTCGGCACTTAAATTCTGAATCATTGCAGTCATATCTGGTGGGAAGAATATGAGAAGGAGATCTCCAAGAATGGAAGACGAAAGAAGACTGACCAGCTATCACATCCTGACTTTTCTGGACTGGGGCTGGGGGTCCAGAGCGTAAGGATGACAGGATATCCTCTGCCCTCGGGCCACCACTTAGTTCCTGGGGAATAGATCAAGATAAATACGTTATAAAATAGCTGCGCTGGCATGACTACCTCGGTCTCAACCCCAAAATCGCCAGGTCGCAAGCCCAACTTATTTGGCAATATTCGGTTTGCACCAACATCCAGCAGTGTCCTGACAAGACTTCGGTTGCCCACTCTGGCGGCAATATTTAAGGCGGTATCTCCGTGTTCATCTTGAAGATCCACGATCGAACGGAAATCACCACTTTGTTGCTGAGCTATCCATAGAAAAATCTGATCAAGGTAGTCGCGAGCAGCCACTACGCGACCTTTGACACCAGCAAGCGATACGATGTGATGTAGAACAGATTTCCGTGAGGTGTCAAGTGTACGGATAGATGGATGAAGGGCGACGAGAAGCGCCCCGAAGGATTGTTGATCAGCATTATGGGTTGCCAAGCATGCCCGGATCAGGGGGGTCTCGCCCAGAAAGTTCCCTCTGTGAATATCTGCACCGTGGGTTTTCAAGGCATCAACTGTTTGTTGCCTCCCAAGACTTGCAGCAATATGCAAAGCCGTGTGTCCTTGATCGTCGAGAACTGTATCTATATCGATGGTTGACGGTCCGTCGGAACTGGATGGTTCGGAAGATATTTCTCGAAGAAGTTCAAGCACAGGTCCCGGCTCATCGCGTTGACAAATTGAAGATACCACAGCCGCCTTTCGACTGTCTCTATAATGAGATACGGGGTCACCGGCCCGAGGAATCAAAGGTTTGGATGCGAAACGAGGTTTGTGGGCATCGAGTTCAGGAGATTCACTCATAGGCTTCCCTCCAGCCCCATTTGTTATCGACATAGCGCTAGGCGGACGAAGGGTACCATTGAAACCCTGTTGGAGTGTAGAAGATGTTTGAGTTCTCGAAGTTACCTGCCAGGTTGTCGGCTGTGAAGACGAGGTCTCTTGTGTAACTGAGTCTGTGCGAGGCCGCTTGGCAGGCGATGGGTTGTCTTCGCCGTTCATCTGGGAATTAACAGACGGCGGTCTTGAGCGATCCAGTTGGGAGAAATCTACAAGCGAACTTTGGGTCATCAACGATGTCGGAGGGCAGACGAGAGATATTACCTGGATGTACACCGCTCAAGGTTTCCACGTCGGCCTCTGAACGGTGACGCTTCAAATTCGCAGTTGGTGGAGGTGTTTCAGAACTCTGGGGGCGAGGAGATTGACTGTACCCAGCAGTTTGATAAGGTCCAGGTGACGCAAATCCGGAGGGGCGCCCTTGAGCCAACGCGGAAAGGCCGGATGTTGAAGGGGTAAACAAGCCCTGCGCTCTGCCCTGATTAAGAAGTCGCAGGGCAGAACCAGGCATAATGGGAGGTGGCGCCAGTGAAGAGGGGAGGGTTCCCATATAATTTCCAGCTGCGCCGATGCTAGAATACGACGAGGAGGCTGATAGGGGGCGAGGGGATGCTGTACCCACGGGGGCGCTAACTGGGAGCGCACCTAACGAGTTGGTGCTTGGCGTGAAGTCGAACAACGGTGATAATAATGGTGCGACTCCGTACTGGAGCGCAATGTCGCGTCCCCTTTCGAGAGGAATCCTGAAATAAAGAATATCAGGCTATTATTAACGTTTTTTTCTTGACGTTCAAGAATGCTACACACCATGTTCCTTGGTATTTACCATATCCTCCTTGTACGATCTCATGTTTCCCAGGTAAGATTTCTTTCTCCAGTATTTTGGTCCGGCGCCCTTTGTCCACCCCCGCCACCTTGAGAATCTGCGTCGCGTTCACGTACGAGTCATTTCTTCTGCGCATCACGGCGATACCGCGAACCATACACTCATAGACCTTAAGTGGGACGCGACCGTGTCAGGTGGGGAAAACTAATGTCGCGAACGAGAAAATACCTGAACAGAAGAGTACACAGCATTGTATATTTTTACGGGAGGTTGTGTGCTGCCTGGTGCTCTTGGACCGGCCTGCATCTTTGCCAATGAGTTAGGAGGAGAGGAGTGACGGTTAGAGGTCAGGTGCGGACAGTCACACAACGCGACTCAACGCGTGTGTCGGAGATGAAATTGATGTCCTTGACTCCTTGGTGAATTTATTCACATTCTTGGAAACATCCCCACAAGCCTCAAAACAAGTACATTCCATAGATCTGATAGCAGGATTGTTCCCCTCTGAACAATCTCTCGGTTTCAGTGAGGGGATTTCGCCGTTGAATGATGCAGCCATCGAGTCTGACAGTAACTTGATACATAACAGTCGTTTTCGCCTACTGTGCCCTTTCTTCCTGAAATTCTACTCTCATGACGGAATCTCAGCCTGAAATGCAGCCCCTGCTAAGATCGTCAGTTCCACTGTTCGTTTCGCTGTTTCAATAGGTGACTAATTTGTGCAACTTTCTGCAGTGAAGATATCGAAACAACACCCGTTTACCCTATAATTCATATGATAAGAGCGGTATGCTGTTCTTACATAGAGTTGGAAGTATCTTATTGAGGCTTGCATTAAACATTGTTTAGGATGTTATGGTGAGTCCCCTGAAACAGGTGTTGCCTTGAGATTGAGTACTTCGCCAACGACTTAAGCATTACATCGGTACTCTCCCCTTAACTTATATATCCAACGTGCATAACTCTGAATTTCAGATACTCCCCTAACCTGTGAGGCAGTAAGTGGGATCAAATATAAATATAATCCACACACCGACAACTTCATAGTTGACTGCTCCAGACCTCACCTACACACTCGTCAGGCCTCTGGTTGCGAAATATAATGCGATGCAGCAGGAAGGAAACTTGTCTATCGTTTTCTGTTGCTTAATCAATCAAGTTAACTTCACTCGTGACGAGAATCTGGCGACGCAAACGATATCTCACTCCCGAGCCGTTCTCTGTGAAATACTTGCAACGCGAATTTTCCGAGCAAACGCAAACAATCTTCTCAAACTTACTATGGCACTCACGACCAGTTGGTCTGTGTATTCTGGTGCCGACCCGGCATTAATTTCTCAAGCCAAACAAGCCCGGGATGATGATTTGGAGGAACGGGTAGGAAACGCTATTGAAATGGCAATACTTGGCAAGGCAAAGAAATTTATCAAGAGTTCTGCATGCCAAAAAGTTATTGATGTGATCTGGTCGTGAGCGAATCCTCTTCTCCATTTATGCCTCCGTTCATTGGTTTGTTCTGTAGCGGGAAATGCGTTTATCAGGCTCAAAGCAGCCACGCCATTCTTTCAGATGTCTGTCTATCCTGTGCACTTCACATTCACATCCTGATCTATGCCGACCCACAGACATACAAGAGAACACCAGTCCACTTTTACGACCCTCACAATGCGCCGCTCCTTGACCATTACAGGTCTGTTCCATTTGCTGTGCGTGCTAAATAATCTTACCGTGTTGCAGGCTTAAAGTTCCTTTAATCCGCTCGGTTCTTGAGTACCTTAAGTGTGCTTTCACTCTTTTACAATGTCGATCTAGAACTAATTACAGTCCGAGCTTCCTCATTTTGTTTATCCTCTTCGTTATCGCCATCGAGTTCAATCAAAGGGACTGGTTGAATTTTTGGGAAATATCCTTTATGGTATATGCACTCGGCTTCACACTGGAAAAGGTTGCTGCCATGCAAGAACACGGTATCAAAGGTCAGAGTCCTGGTCTGGATACTACTATAAAAGTAACCTACTATTTTATTCTAGTTTATTTCAAGGGAACCTGGGTGGGTATTAACTTAGAATATGCTAGACTGTCCATTGAACATCACATAGAATGGTTTCGACCTGGCTTTCAGTTGGTCACATTCTAATTTTGTTACTGAGGTTCCACTTATCATACTCTAGTCACTACGTTCCTTGTTTACGCTTTTTTGAGGATATATGGAGTTTACCATCAAAGTGAGCCTTGTTTCTTGGAAGGATTATATCACCTTGTACTCAACTAAATTTCAGACACCCGGGTCTGTTCGCTCGGCATCGATATTCTGGCGTTGATTGCTTGTCTGATATTTCCGCGGTGAGCCCATCATTAAAAAAAATTATAACCTCGTCTTTGACCGAGACTCTCATTGAAGACTGGCATTTGTTACCTTCAAGGATAACCTTATGGTGCTGTCACTGCGTGCGATGATCATGCAGTTCATGTTCCTGATGGTTATTGCTGCATTTTGTTTCTGTGGATTCCTGTATGCCCTTTGGACGTAAGTTGGCTGTGCCTTGGAATAGACATTGAGTATGGTTGACCTTTCCTTTTTTCCAACATAGGTTGAGCCGTGATGAAAAGGCGTAAGCCTTTCTTCTTATGATAAGCCTTTCCATTTTAGGCTAACCCTCGTCCTAGTTATGGCCCAGGGTTAGTCCGTGTCCTCGCTGCACTTCATTGGGGGATGTAGCTGAAGGCTATGTAGGTTGATCGCCTGGTGGATGCTGGACCTGTGGTTCGGACTCGATGCATCAGGGTTTGACAGAGCGAGTAAGCATCCTCTCCCAACCCTCCGTTCTCATTAATTGACGGATTTGAACAGCAACATTCCATCCCGTATTTGGTCCTGTATTGATGGTTACATACGCTTGCCTGAGCAATACACTCCTACTAACAGGTTCGTAGGCTCTTTAAAACTACATAACTATCTCTAACCGTATTTGTCCGTGAAGTCCTTGTGTCGGTACGTTATGTCCGATCCACAAACATTAGTATTGTCTGGATGCAATCAGTTCATAGATATTGTCCAATACCTTCGCTTCCGTGAATGAAGATGCAGCCGCAGAGGTAACACCTACCGCATGGCCCGTAATTGTTTCATTAATTGAACTCATTTTTCTAGGCGATGTTCCGAAGGGCCGTTTTAACGATCGAAGGGTAACTATAGCAGCTGACTTGATCATTTCGATAATTAACTTTCTGATTAGCGTGAAGGCGGATTTTCTCTTCTCATACCAGCCTCCAGTCAACTTGGTTGCCCTCTGCATTATGCTTCCTGCCAGTTATATTTTGTCTCCTCGCTGGTTTCATAAAGTATTCCTTTATTTTTTGCCGCATCGTCATCACCATCCGCTACTTACCAAAATTCTAGGTGAACGTCTTCATGATTAGGTGCTACCATTTTTTATGTTTCTTCTAACTTGGGGCTGACAACTTTGACAGGTTGACAAGTTTCCCGATTCTCCTAGCGATTTCTTTCTACGAAAGACAATCGAAACTTGCGGGCACAATCACGCTTTACGACACAATCGTGCATATTACAGAAAAAGTCTTCGACACATTGCCTCGCTCGCTAAAGCGGATGGGTAGGTTGTCTGCTCTGGCGAATCCTTTTTTCTGACATGCTCTCCTGGACAGCATTTTTCGAAGGATTGGCCGGTGCAGAAGCTGATATAGATGCAGTAAGTCTGTCAGCGCGGTGAAGAATTTTATTTGTTTCTCATGCTCCTGGAAGGTTTTTGAACTCGAGGGCGAGTTTGACAGTGCCTTGGATACCATCGATAACAATGACGACTTTTCGATTCGGAATCTCCGTCGTTTATCTGGAGCGTCCATGAGGAGAGGAAGAGCTTCGTCGCCTCCGAAAACTACAACCCGAGCCAGACTCAATTCAACAATGAACCGCGGTAGCGAAGGCCAGACTTTCAGTCCATTGGCTCAAGTCTTTAATCCACTTGTTGTGGAGGACGACATCACGCGTGAGCCCTACGCTTCTCCCGGTGTCAGCTACGTTTCTTCCGGAGTCAGCTATGGTCCAGCCACGAGGCGTAGACCGCTGTCTATTCAACCTTCACAAAGGCGCCCTCTGCCTGACCCATTTCCCACCCAATTCCAGTCCAATCAACTCAAAATGTTTCAGGGTGCAAGCGACAAGGATTCACCTCCTGGACGTGGATTCATGCCATCAGCTAGTCAAGATCAACATACCGTAAATCCTGCAATGACCGCGGCTGATATAAAGGATGTGGACAACATGAAGGACGATTTGCAACAATCTGCAATAATGAAACGACTAGATGACATGGAGAAAAGGCAGGAAAGGATTGAATCTTTACTCCAGAACTTATCTCATAACATCAGTACCATAACAAAATAAATTGGCCAAGCTCCATATTTATTTGTGCATGCTTACGAGGGAACGTGTCAGATATATATACTCAGATCTCAAACAAGATTCAATTGCAGTCATACTGGTGGTAGGGAATAAGATTTTGCATTAAATAGAAGCTAAAAATCTTACTTGAATAGACATCGAAGTCGGCCAGGCTGAGAGAACCTGGTCATTGTTGAGGTATGCATAAGAAAGTTCGGGACGTGTAGAATTTTTGAATCTGTAGTCAAGACTCGGAATGAGGTGCCTTTAGTTGAGCTGCATATTTCAACCACGTACCGTTGAAGTATACCTGATTGGCCAGGTGCACGCCGAATATTCTTGAACTCAAAGACACCACGTAAAATTTGAGATACAATCTAAATCAGTGATAAACATCCAGCATGTCCTATCAGCTTTAATAAATACCTTCAGTGTCAGACCCTCTCCAAGGTAACTATGAATAAAGGTAAGAATCATTAGACAACATTAGTGGACTGAATAGCGTGTATCTGACTTGAAGATTCCATCAGTATGCAAGCGGTCTTTGGTGGGCCTCTCGATGTCAGTGCCAGTTGCATTGGTGAATACAGCAGACTAGGTTTATAGATATAGTGTCAGTTTCATATTATATTCATGATCTACAATCCGACTTACATCAAGGTTAGCAGACCCAACATCAAGGAAGATGCGATCATCCTTCTTGAAATTTTGACCATTCACAGTTTGATCCTTGGTAGAGATACCTGCAAACATGTCGCCATTGAGGTAACTAAAACACAACATGATAATGACTTACGGAAGACACCTTGGAAAGTTGGGTCGAGACCTGCATTTTTCCTACAGAAAACCATGGAATGAAAGGGAAGAGCTGTACATACGAAGGGCCTCATAGATGTAGCCATCAAGTTGAGCATTCTTATCGGTGCCCACAAGAGCACTGAGTTTTGATATATAATTAGTTCCAAGATAGAGGTTGAGGGTGTTTGTTGCAACTATGTCAGAAGTAAATTAGAAAGAGGAGAAGCGGTAACAGAAGATTTTCACCAAGAGCAAGCTCCACACTTGATGTAACCATCAAGGCAAGAATGGTATTGGCAAGTTGGTCAGTTGAATGACCAAGTTCATACAGTCGCTTGACAATGTCGTGGTATTCGTGTTTCTTTGATTTCGAAAAGGCAGATGAAACGCTCCCAATCATACGAGGAACGGATAACTAGAGAACTCTTATTCAGAACCAGAACCCAGGAAAACGTAAGTGACATAAATACTTACTCGTGAACCAACAGTGCCATGAAGGCCGCCTTTGATCAACCGCAAAAGTTTCTCAATGTGGCCCTTCACTTTGGCTTCGAGGACCATAACTTTCGATGCTTCCACATGAAGGAAAATGAATCTATGTGAAGTATTAAGCAATCGAAATTAATACATTTAGGCAATTCAGAACTTACGCATAGATTTCACCCAGAGCATCATAAAGCTCTTCCGGGGTGTATGAGCCATGAGGTTGGTCTTTGGTTTTAAGTTGAATTCCTGCCTGAACGCTATTCAACAAAAAAATATTAAGTTCTGGATGCAACACTTACCAAGTCTGCGGCAACCCAATGCACAGGCAGGAACCGGAGGACCTGTCGCACGACATCCACCCCGGCGACTTTGCCACCAACGAGCTTGTAAGCACTTTCACTTATGAGCTGTTTGGTCGTCTCGTAGAAATATTCTCCAATTTCCTCGAGCAAATCGGGGGACGAAAGAATGGAAACTACGGCTTGACACTCCTTGTCGCTCTCAACGGGGAAGAATCTATCATATTCTTAATTATTCCGGGTTGAAAACCCCAATCAGAAGTAAACTCACCCAGGGCCATTAAGGACTCGAGTGACCCTCGCCTTGTAAGAGGTGCTAAAACCTCCATTCTTGTCATTGAGAATAGCCGCAACTCGGGCATAGCCATTGACAGTCACGGTTGGTGACCTTTCCACTGGTCTGGATAGATCATATTGATCAATTACTCCCAAATTTTCGAGGATGGGTTTCATGGATTCCGGCGTCATTAGGGGAAAGAATGTGTAAATACTATTTTCGGTGAAATGGTTAGGAAGCGTGCGGAGTAGGAGGCGTCCGAGAGTGCTTCCAAATCCAAAGGCTTTGGGATCCCTTTGACAATCAGCAAATCCCCAAGCGGTCAGGTTATAAGGGGTAAAGTCATGAGTGAAGTATCTGTCACCGCGAGTGAGTGCAATCGCATCACTAAGGATCGCGCGGCTGATGGTATAGCCTACATAGCATTAGCTTAGATGGATGTAGAAAGCAGCGGCGCAAAAAAATAAATTACCTGGGCAAAGGCCAGCTCCATCCACAACAGGTTTGGCCTCTTCCGCCTGCAATCCCACATATAATTCCAGATGGTTAATGTCTCCATAGAGCTTCTCAGCTGCATCCGCAATCTCCGGATCCGAATTCCATTCTAGGAATGAGGCGTAGGCTACAACGACAGTGAGTGGGACAGTAAAATAGCTGTTGCTTTAGTGGCGTACGTTTCAACCCCAAGAACTAGAAAACCATGATGAGAGCGGAACCGCGTCTTTAAATCTGGTCATCGCACCTTTCTGAAGTCATTCAAAGAACACACGCCCCATTTCCTACTTTGCTCGATACCCATAACTTCATTCAATTTCATAACCGCTTAAGAAGCCAAGGTCAAATCCCGCCCGATGATTTGCACTGAAGAAGGCTTACCTGGGGTACCGCGCGCTCTGAAGGCACCTGCTGAATGCTCCGTGCTATAGACAGATTGAGCAACAGTGAAATAACAAGGAAAATCTACCCTCACGCATTGTGCAAAATATTGGCGAGGTCAGCATCTTCGTATTCTCCTCCTGCGCCACGCTTAAGCCTTATAAAGAGCAGGTATCAGAATGGCAGACAGATCTACAATAAAATACAAAACACACTCTCCAAAAGTCCATTCCTTGACGTCAGGTTGCGTCTGGTAGGCTTTATGTGCTGCCGTTCTGAAGTCATTGATAGTGACTTCCTCTGAGGATTTACCCGAGAAGAACTTCCCGAAAACCTTTTGAGTCCATTGCTCGTCCTCCCTGCTGGTAGTTGCATGCCAGCGGTATAAACAGTTAAACTTGTCGAGAAATAAATAAGAAACTTGGGTGCAAAAGGTTGAGCACATACTTCAACGCTGCACACATTGCCTTTTCCGCGCTCAAAAAGAGAATGGTCGGAGTTTCGAATTTCCTATGAGACGCTAAGTCAGTGCAAAGGAGTATTGCAATCCGGGTAAATGACTGACATCAAATGGGGTGAGACTCCAGCTATTACCATCGCGTACGAGACCAAGGATGGCAGAAAAATAGTCCGAGAACACAACTATAAATAATGCATAAAAGATGAGAATCCAGATAATGAAATAGCGGGTGATGCATACCCATTCCAAACCAACCACAGTTAATGAGTCGGGCCGTCTGGAAGATCGCTTCTTCTTGTGCGACAAGCCGAGCCTTTGAGACAGGATCGTCAGTCGACAATGTGGCCGGGTCGACGAAAGGTCCATATTTAGTTCCTCGTTCCTTGATTTCCAAAAGCTTTGTTGCTATGTACTGAGGAGGTTTTAGTATATCGAAAATGGAAGCAAGGGTCTGGAGCGAACGAACGTTGTGGTTTCTGTTGAAGAGCACAAGCAAAGCACAAACGGCTGGGGGTAAAAGTAGCAGTCTGTCTTCTGCGAAAGCATCTGGGTATAAAAGCCCACGGCCGTCGCGAAGTCTAATTTTGTCTTGGTCCGCCTGAGTATTTCCATACAAGGGTGCCAAATCAACATATGAAGAGGTCTCATTGATATTCCAATCGCTATGGGAAGTTCGGAAAACACTAATTACGTGAATCGTCTCATGTCAACGAAGGATTTATGGCACCTGTTGCAGAAACCGTACCTATGAATAACAAGGGTCGCGAACGAGAACATCAACGAGGAAAGGCCAGCTGGATGTTTGACGAACTTGGATACAAAAACGATATCAGATGAACATTGGGTTAAAATGAAACGCACCTACCCCTTCCCTTCGAAGAAGACTGTAGATAATAAATCAACCTCTGAATGCTAGACAAACGCATCAGAGACTCACGTATCGAACAGAAGACCAGGGTCTGGGAGTTGATTTGGGGGTAATGGATGGGTTTGTTGAACTGAGCGGGAATAAGGTGTACCAGCCTGAAGAAACGGGTGAGGAAACATTGGATAACTGGAGTTGCGACATTCCCACCTTGCCCATATCTGGGATGTCGATGTTATTGTAAGAACCGTCCGCCGTGCGCCATGCGTACTTGTCGCTGATACTAGTCGGAGCTGGGTGGGCTAAGTCATTATACACTAGAGACATTGCTTCTGTTAGCTTTCATGTACGATGTGCCGAGTGATGCACAAACACAGTTGGACGATCTTGCTCTTCAAAGCGCGCGACACCGCTCCATCCTCCAGCTTAGAAACAAACGAAAGGATGTGCTCAAGCTGTGGAAATCCGATAAACAGCAAACCAACAGGCAAAAGGCATTTCAGATACCAATAACTTGCGGTCATCAATGGTATCCTTGTGACCTAAGGCATCAACAATTGCAGACTGCATAAACATCAGAAGTAGCCTCCAATCATACAGGGGTGGAACGCACTAGTGTGCTTGTGTTGAACGACAATAGCGAGCCTTTCTTGATCTGGCGACCAATCTCATGGGAGTTAAGGGTAATAGAAATCGTCGAACTGACCTGCTCCCGGAGCTCCTTCAAAACCTTCGGTGCTCCCTGACCAAGGGTTGGAGGCTCCTTATCAATGGCATAGGCATCATAAGCCTGAGAAACAGTTAAAGCAAGGGAGAGACAATGCAGTGCGTGATAGATAGTTACATCGTTCTTGGGAGAGGTGTTAAAAATAGAGGATATTCGCTTTGTCGACATGGCTTGCGAAGACGAGAGAAGGAGAGGCTTAGTGCCTGGGGTTCATTTTATAGCACACCCATGGTCTAGCTCGGTTCGATCTTCGCAAGGGTTTCGACAGGTAGAATGGTGGCCATTTCGAGTCCCGTTGATGTCATTGAGGTCGGCAAGAAGACGAACCAGAGCTTATTCGGCTCATCGCTCGAATTATACTCAATTCATCCGAAAATTCATTCATGACAGGTTCTTCAACAGGAGCGGGAAAGCGTTTAAGACAAAAAGGCTCTGTCACACCACCGTGGCGGGCTTCGACGCCACGCAAAATAGGTTCCGTTGACGGTTCAAATGACTGATGGATCTTCATGTGATCCACGTTGGATCCACGGATTATAATATCAAAATTTGAGAGGTTCACTTCCATACTTGGCTTACATATGGCCTGCAGGCAGAGATAAGCAACCAATTTCATCGTAAGCATTTCCTGTATATGTCCATATGAGTTACCTGAAGCCATTTGGTGGTCCTTCAAAGGTTGACTCAAAGCTCTGAGGTCCTGGAGCATTAAGATTGGATTCCCAGAGTCTTATGGAATAATACAGCTTGTGTAGCCTCTTCCGTGAGTGCACAGAGGTCAATGCTGGCGGCACATTGCCTATGTCCTTACGGATCAGCCACATAGGTGACTAGGCCGACAGAGTTACTTGTGGGGGTATAGCATACTTGGTCGCATATTGGTCAAACATTTCAGCCTTTTGGCTTATATCCTGAACAAGGGGGTGTGATCCGTGTTCGGAGACAAATTTGCTATGAGAAGAGTCAAATCATCAAAACGGTAGACTCAAGGAGAGAACATACGTCCATAACTCCTCGGATTCAGGTTTCTTCGACGCTCCTAGTCCAGCGGCAACCACATAGGCTGCCTCCGCCTCCGATTCTCCTTTTTGTTGCACTAAGGATTCCTCTAAGTCTGATTTAGCCTCTTGAATCTCTCCTCGTAAGATACGGGTTATGCCTCTTGCTGTAAGAAGGTGGGGTGACGACAACGAAGGGTTGCCCAATTGTTCTGTATAGAACGAGCTTGTGTTTGCATAGTTATCTTTTCCCGTCACCAAGCCGATGGTCGACTCAATAAGTTGCAGAAGGAGATCGTCTTCTGCCCAACGTTTGGATCGATCGAACTGCTTCTTGGCAAGGTCGGGACGGTTGATAGACAAATATATTTGCACGATAAGAGCAACACTTTCATGGAGGACGTAAGACAAAGATTCATATAGAGATGAAGAACTCACGCTTCCAGGTCCTCCGAGTCTGATCCAAGAGTTTCTAAGGCTTCCTCGATCTCGCCTGCACGAGCAAAAGCAGTGCTGGCGAGGACTCTGACGAGGGCCTTTTCCTTTTCACTGCAATCCACATCATCGCCTTCTATCTCTACAGATAGGTCTCGTAATTCTTCCAGCGAGGTCTCTACTTCAGTGGGATCTGTTGAGTCAACAAAACGCGCCAAGGCTGAGATAGCCTTTAAAGCAATGTCCTCAGCATCTTCAGGAATGATCCCCAAGGCTGATTTTGGTTGGTTGAGAGCGACGTATGAGCGAGCTTTGTAACGAAGGGAGGGTATGTAGTCCGGGGACGATTTATCTGGAAGTGGTTGGCTAACCAGAACTCTGAATGCACCTGGCATGCAATTCTTTCAACATTTGGTGCAGATTTCAAAAAATTGGTTTACCTAGAGTGAATTGTTGTTTGATGTTGTACAACTCTGAGGAGTCCATACTTGTAATGGTTATAAGCTGGTTGCAGACTTGCCCTACAATGATTATGTCAGCTTTCACCAATTTATGGTTCTCAATGCTTGATCATATATATTGACGACCATATCTCCAATGCGAAATCCTTGAGAAGCAGCCTTTCCCCGATTACTCCCAGAGAAATGCCCATACATATTTTGCTTTGTTGGCCATGATCCGAGAATCAAGGCCATACTTATTCGCAGTGGATAAAGGTTTCCTAGTTTAATGAAGAAACATTAGCCATCCATTTGTCCAACTTCTGCCAAAAGAACCTTGTGAACTATGACCACCGGGCTGAATTAGACAACCATTTACCCCGTAACGCACTGGGCGTGTCAAGGCTATCATCTTGGATTACGCATGTGCCTCAAATATAACTCCACTCCACGGTCGCTTGTCATCCCCATCCAACTCCACTTTTCTCTCAGAATCATATGTATCAACCGCCACACGACACACCCTCCGACAAAAGGAATCTTTCGACGATTGGAGTTGATAATGCCGTGATCAGGACCCGCTGTTTGGCTCGCTCTCACAATATACTACGCTGCCTCCTCGGGCCAGATGAAGGAATTGTTAGAATTATTGGCAATCAATGCCCAATCTCGAATACTTGGATCTCTGCGGCGCACTCCCGGTCGATGGATTGAACTACAAATATCTCATTATCGGCATAGCGGGTTACCGACTTACCTCAGCTCCAAGCTCCACGCCTCTCGCTTCGGAAATCCGAACCCTACTGCAGCATACCCCATTGCAACCAAAGTTCACCTTTGGATTTTTTTAGGTATTCTTTCGATGCTACCTTTCAACCTACGCCCATAGAATAACAACCCAGTTATTGAATAGACTAGCGATGATCCTGGGGTTCCATCAAGCCCGAAAACTCCAGAGTTTACGGTGTAATGTGG
>Ga0307509_10006850_pt1 | contig 15164 bp, 16 predicted proteins | sample 10_EM_MG_FD_202245 | JGI IMG/M metagenome (GOLD analysis project Ga0307509, IMG submission 202245) | Populus trichocarpa ectomycorrhiza microbial communities from riparian zone in the Pacific Northwest, United States - 10_EM | ecosystem: Host-associated > Plants > Roots > Unclassified | place...
GGGTGTAGTGTCCTTTTGAACGCGAAGATTGGGACTCGCAAGGCGGTGACCCGGATGTTGAGACGTTCACGTTGTTCTTGAGAAAGGCGTCGCGCCTTACGGTTCTCCATAAACGCGAGAACGGGAACCTTGATCTCGGCCCACCCTATACGGGATTGAGAGTAAATTCTCGTACGGGTTTAAAAAACTCAGTACTACCTTTCTCTGAGAGTGGCTTTGATATTCCGACACCGGTGACCTCGTCCAGTCCGCAATAGGACTGAAGGTGTTCGGAGAGTTCGTCTCCCCACCCTTCCTCGAATAGCTTCTCTAGTACGCTGCAAACCCGGTGAGCATTGGAGTTATTGTATCTCGTGGAAAGTTTTACGCACGAGTATAATCGTTGGAACTTCGCTTCCTTCAATTCTTCCTTCTTGTCCTGAGCCTGGAGGCGTTCCCATGCTTCCATACGGCTCACGTGCTAGTAAGAGTCAGCACGCTATGGTGTGTGTAGTGCGATATACTCACGGTGATCCTAAGTTCCCTTAAGGGCTCGTATCGATTCACAAGATCAAGAAGGTCCCTTCCCGAGGATTGGATTTTCAAAGCCTCATCTGCAAATTTTTCTACGTCGTCCTTCAAGTGGTAAACGTTACGACCGCCGTGTGCCACTGGAGCGAACATCGGATGAGTAAGTTGTCAATGTGCCCAAGAGAAACGGATCACCTTTCGTGTAGAGTTTGGGCATAAACTCGCCGATCCCGTGAACTCGAATCTGCTTGAAAGCCGCATGTAACCCTTTCTTGCCGATGATATTCCAAGCCCCGGAATAGTCAACGACCCTAGAGATGGAAGATTGAGCCCTGTCTTTAGTGTTATGGATTGTGTGGCGCACGCATCCGCAAGGCACGATTTACAAAATCTCCGCCGGAACTCCCAGACCACAGATGACCTTGGTTTTGCGCATCCCTGTGGTAATTATAGGCGTCAGTCTACGCTAAAACTACTGATAGTCCACCACGAACCGAACAATAAGGGCTAAATAACAGAGCAGCATAGGCGGGTTCGGGCAGATCCATGGGGCAGGCTGGTAGCTCATCGACGGAAGCCAACGACGTCCTCCAAATCTGTTTCGAAGAACGATCGGTCAGAACGCCCCTAAAGGCTTTCGTCGTCCAGGACACTTTCAGCAAGTCCCGAGGGTGGAGCAGTGAGAAGATCTGGGTGACCGGAGACGTAAGCACAAACCCCGGCCGAGCAACGGGCCACGCACCTCATACATAACGTCCAAAGGCATAGCCGGAAGCTTGGACAGTTTGCCACTCCTCCTCCTCCTCGTCTGTCTCGCCTCAGAACCGTCTTGTTCCGGCTTGGTCTTTCCGCGCCGTGGGTTCGGAGCGGAGTACCCATGGTCATCGTTGGAGTCGTGGTCGTCCTCGCTCTCCTGGGCATCTTCGTAGTAGCTTAAAACCGTCTTGACGGACCTGCGAGGCTGTAGGCGCGAACTCATGTGTTCCACGATGTTGTGGTTTTCCACAAAGACGCAGGAAGTCAGGATAAGTTTGTCCACGTGCCGGACCCTTGGGGTGAATGAGCCCTCCGAAACAGGAAACGAAGCCCCGCCTTCCGATCAAAAAACCGTTCCGGGGTGCCGGACAGTCGGGCTTAAGGGGGACAAAAACTAGAAATTTGCTTGAACGTGGTTTCCTTCAGGCTACGGTAGGATCTATGCACAGGACGCTATTGTGTTTACAAACAATAGGGACACCCCAGAAATCTCGTTGTATTTATTTGTTGAGACGCTCTTTTCGTTATCGCTCTCGGTTATGGCTGGGGATCCTATTGAATGGGCGCCGCCCGGTTGTGCGATTGGGGTTCGAGTCCACCAGAGCCCTACATGCGACTATGCTCCCCAAGGGTTTGCGTCACGTCGGCATTCCTTACTGCCGAGTGAGAAGAGTGGCTTCACATAATCGTATTCTTGTGAATACCCAACCTGCGGCCAATGAGGACCATGGGGCAGTTGACTTATCAGTGGCGGGACTGCCCATGAGGTCGATGCGAGTTTGTCATAGTACCGACCTTGGAGATATGGCACCAGTTGCAGGAGGTGGTTTGCGTAGGTGAAATCGTGCTCGCACACGTGCACATGCAATAATACCCCCGGTTATGAGATCCGAAGATCCGGGCGCGTGTGTGGGGGGGGCCGACCCCCTCCACCAACGTCAGATAGCAAACAAGGCTCGCCAGAACGCAGAAAGCTTGACCTCGTGTGTTCACCTACCGCAGGTTCGTTCTCAACACAGCGTGTCTTGCAGCAGAGAGTGCTCCGGATCATTGTCGCTATCGCGGTTTCCACATAGGCGAGTGTGGCCCGCAGGGGAGTTTTCCAGGTAAACAGAACTCCGGCGGTAATGCACCTCGCTGATACCTCCGTCAGCGTCCTACGCGGCTGGAGATGGAGAGAGGGGGTGGGTGAGGGGCCACGTGAAGCGGATTCGCGTCAAGTACAGCTGAGCGACCATGTTTGACGTTGAGAGAAACGAGTCGGAGCTTCGGGAGGTCAGATCAGATCATTGTCGGGTAGTCCTTCACATCCCAACTTACCAGACAGTGTACATATATTACTTATCCTGAGCTATGAGAGCGCAACGACAGGTTATCCGGGCTAGCCATCAACTATTCATCGCCCTCTCAGATCTTTGGGGTGGCCTCGGCATCTATCGAAGAGAAGCCGGTGTGACAGATGATGATGATCGCACAAGTTGTGGAGTTGCGGGACCAGCGACCTCGATTGTGTATAAATTCGTTGGCACCAAGTTTAAAAATACATGTTACGAGGAGGCAAGGTAGTAAAGGTAGAGTTTCAAACTTTCGGCTTGGGTGCGGTGATATGGCACGCTGGGGGAAAGTTGCATCGAACGGTAGAAATTTGAACCTCGGTCCAAGCCCCTTTGATTCAGCGGTCAATCATACACTTTGTATCCCGGTGGTAAGAGGTTTGGGTCCACGAAACGGACACCCTTGTTCTTCCATCTAGCCCAATGTTGCTGTTTGGACACACTTTCTCACCACGTTGACCTCTGCGGCGCCATTCCAACATGTGGTTCCTAAACATGCAGGGTGTGTTTGTCGCATTTCATAGCATTCGTATTTCGTAGAACTACCTCCCCACTCAAATATATGTGTTTTAAAAATAAGCATGAGAAGGAAGCGGCACTGCCGGGTGTCTATGCAGCGCTATAACTATCCTATGGATCAGCTGACCGTAACTATTGCGTTGTTACGGACTAGCTAGCCCATAGCGATCATATAGGATTCCTCCTAGACGATCGCTATTGGATAGCGCTGTCATAGCTCAGCATAGCTTCAAAATAGCGTCACGTGGTTCCAGATATCTTTCCTGATGGTACTCTGCTTACGAGGAGAGGGGGGGGGAGAGGCAGGGGGAGAGGCAGGGGGAGTGACGGGGGGAGTGACGGGGGGAGTGATGGGGGGAGAAACCTTGCTCCCGGCTGGTAAGTCAGAGAAGGAAGTGTAGGACGAAGGTTCGCGCTTGGCCGTGTAGTGGCTACGGGCGAATCCTGCCCACTCGGCCCAGCCTTCGGGCTCACGTGAGAACAGTTCGTCCAGAGCTTGGAGCTCACGTGAGAATAGCTCGTATGAAAGATCGCGCTTGAGCATCCAGGTCTCAAGTTCTTGGGCTGTTGAAGCAAATCAAGGTCAGATCGTGGTGAGATGTGGTACAGAACGATCGGGACAACTCACGCTCTGGCTCAGGAGCGGGCGACCGGGCGACCGGGACGGTCAAGGCGTTGACGGAGAGGGCCCCGACAACGAGGAAGGTGAGAGCGGCTTTGGAGAACATGATTGGAGTGTCGTGAGGGAGAACAGATAACAACGGCACCAGGCCTGAAGTTTGGGAGGTGGGAGGGAGGAACTGGGGTGAGCTGCACAGCGGCTTGAGGAAAGCAAGGAGTGGACCTCAGCCCTTTTATGGATTTCTGGGAAACTGTCGGTGTCAGGTTCACCCACCGCTTATGGTCGGCGGCGAATGCACCGGGGCAGGACTCATTCCATCTGAGATCACGGTGTTTACTCATCACCAACACCACGTTGGCATCAGAGCTACCGGAATACAAACATTGATTGGGAGAAAAAAACGTTGGGCCATCAGCAAAACAGGGATCGCCTTTTCTGCTCGTTCGCGATCTTTAAAGCGATCAAAAGTCCCCAAGTGAGTAAACTTTCATACCCTCTTTGAAGTACTTTGAAAAAGGTGTCGCAACACTTGGGCGTACTCACCAGCTCGTCTCGCATATAATGTACACCTAAATATGCCAAGCGAATCTCGGCCCGGTGGGCACTATCGGCTGTTGGCCAGATGGTCACCATCGGTTGGTGAGGTCAAACTTCCTGGGCCCGAGGTAGCGAGCAAAACTCTCGACGGCTCCGACTGCCGCTTTTTTACCTGCAGGCCGCCAAAGTCCCGCGAGACAGACAAGCCGTTCAGGGAAGTCACCCTCGAGCACACCACGTGGTACGGGGTCGCCCAGCCTACGACTCGCAAAGTCTGTCCTTGCGCCTTGTGGACGGTCACGGAAAACCCGGGCTCCTGTTCCCGCTTGATCGTATACCGTTCACCCGAGCCACCATCATGCTCAAACATGATGCGAAGAAGCGGAGACTGGGAGAGGCATGAAAGGAATCCTAGGTGTCGGTGAGTCGGCTGCCTCGCCGCCTGGAAAGGAAGGAGTTAACCGCAGTAACATACGAGGAAGATTTAAGTATGGTATCGTAAACGACCGTTGATTGTATTTTATTATTCGGGTGGGGCGGGACGATAACGACCTCGATGCTCCATCCCAGTTTTGAGACAAATGCTTCAAGTCCAGCCTTCGCGAAGGGTTTACGCTGAGCCGTCGGTTAGGGTGGTTAGAGGAAAACGCGCCCTCGAGGGTGAAGTAATAAGGTGTAGGGCCGGCAAGCGGCAAAGCCCGGGATCACGTCCACAGTATCACGGGAAATAGAGTACACAAATGAATGGTAAAGTGTGTAGTCAATTACGTATGGACAAGAGTGAAATTGGTGAGCCAATCGCCGGCGTGGTCAGTATCTATGAAGAACGGTGGGTGACCATCCGTAAGGCTACACCGTGTACACCCGAGCTAGACAGATATCCAGTGGCTGTCAAGACCTCGTCCGTTGCACCGGGTTCCAAATCACGAGCCAGGGAGGGCTACAACCCCAGCTACTTCATCTCCGGGTGCCTGTGTTGTCCCTACGCCTGATCTCCGGCGTTTCATCAGCGTATGCCACGCAGAAGGTTCCCAGATATTGAGGAATGTACCTTGGCCACTGGGACCCTTTTGGAACGGATGCGTATATGCCTAACGTTACGGGTAGTCACCCAATGAGCGGGCGGTCTATTCTGCATCCAGGCCGAATCCGGGCCACCGACCAGGGGTGGTATGCAACGGACTCTGATCGCAATCGACATCACATGATATTCAGACGCTCTGAGTCCCGCCGTCTCGCCCTATCCCAATGCACCCGCTCTATCTGCCGTACCATCTGCTGCTTGAGGTCTAAGGGCACGTTCCACGATTACGTAGGTTCGGGCCTCGAAGCTGGTCACGGCATTTCGCCTGCTGGTATAAAGTCTCTACCCTGTATCATGAGTTGTGCCATTCGTCTGCCCCCACCGCTCTCGAGCGCACTTCACTAATCTCGCTCTCACTGGTCGATGAATCTCCACTTTCTGGTCGCCTTCTTGATCCAAAGCCTTCTGACCACTGCCGCCGCTGGCGAAGTCGCAGCTGTTGGAAGGTTGGCTGCGAGGGACAATTCCGAGCCGTTAACCCGCTGGGTACCTCTACAACAAGCTGAGCCTGCCCTGGCAGAGAAAAGCCTGATCCGTGGGCTGCTGAACGTGAGGCAGAGTGACTGCAGCGGCACGTACACCTGCGGCACAGGGTGAGTTCCATCCCGCTCGTGACTGAAGGCAACCAAATGACCGGCGGTTTCCAGGTGTTGCTTACTTGAGGGACATTGTTGTGGAAACTCCTGTGAGTCTCAGGCCATTGGGTATGACGGCTTCGCATGACCGGCTATTCCCAGTGTGTTGCCCGGGTGGAACTCGCTGTTGCGCTGGTGCGTTGCTCCATCGTGGTAGCTTTTCCACAACTACTCACCTTGTGCCATGGCGTAGATGGTAGCCTTGATTGTTGTTTGATTGGGTGAGTATCGACTATCACAATTAGCCCATTGCGCGGCCTATCAACAACGCTGCTGTCAGGTTTTACTGCACCGTAGTGGATGGTGTGAAAGGTTGCTGCCTCGACGGAGAGAAGTGTGACGGCAGCGATGTTGGCAACGATACTGGTTCGAAGTCTGCCGCCGCTTCCGGGGGTTCCGTTGGTATCTTTGGCCCCGCACTCTTGCTCAGTTTGATTGGTGAGTAACTCGTTCCCGGAATCCCTGTGATTGGCCGGTACTGATGGGTTTGGATGCGGTAGCTTTTTTGGTGGTCTAGGTTGTCTAGTGTTATATTAGGCACCACGAGTAGTTTGTTCCCCGTTGACGTCGCCACGCCCAGTGTAAAACGCGATGCAAAGAAATCCGCTGTCTCTCATGTCTCCGCAGATGTGTTGGGGCGTGATCGGGGAGACCTACCTCCGAGTACGACGACGATAGCAACCACGGCAGCAAACCCCGCGCCAACAGCCACAGTCATCCGACGCCTAGCAGCGAAAGCACCCTAACGGTGGTAGTAAACCGCACTGTGCCAAAGTCCTCCGCATCCTCCCCCATCGAGGTTTCCTGGATCACACGCTCAGGGCTATAGACAAGGCACGAGGGTGTAGGGAGGAGTCCAAGAAGGAAAACCCCCCAGCCCCCACTGATGAACTCAGAGAGCGTCTAGAAGGAAACCACGAAGAGAGGGGCTAAACGGTGGTTGTATCCCCCGCCTTCGGGAGCTCCGTTCCCGTATCGACGTCGAACAGGTCGCCGAACCTGACCCTCCCAGTGGGAGGATAGCTTCCATGCGCCACTTCGGTCCCTTTGCCGAAATCTGAATTGGGCTCCCAAGATGAAAAGGAGCGTGCCTGTGCATGGGATGTAAATGAACTGTCCCTGGGCCAACACTTTGAGATTAATTCAGCTCCTGAGATAACGGCAACCTCAGGCACATCGTGCGCCGGAACTCTTTTTGGGGTTGTATAATACCCCTCAGAATTCGCAACAACGAGTGTGTTGGTGGCGAGGGAGGGCGGCTCGATGTACAACGTTGGAGTCGAGTTGAAGTCGTTGACGTTCGTGGCTTCCGGGAGGCGTTGGGGGAAGGTCTCTCGCAACAAGGATAACCCCAACGCACGACCATTCATAACGCGTTCACGGCACGGCAATGGGACGGTGGGCGGGGCGCACAGGTGGGACAGTAGGCTTGAGCGACCCCTGGCAACGGATCCCGTTCAGTTGAGCGATCGATCTCGCCTCCGTCCCCGTACCACATCGGAAGCAAATTTGGGTTGCCGGTCCACATCCCGCATCCTGGACACAAAGCAACGCGCCTTCGCCCCGTCACAGGACGAACAAGAAAATCCGATTCTAATTTTTCACGAAGCGGTCAACCGTTTCGCTACCCGTCGTCATACCTACCCCCACTTCCACTCCCACCTCCACTGCCATTCCCACGTCCACATCCATCCCCACGTCTACTCCCACCCCCGTTAGTCGAGGCTCTTCTGTATCTCAGCACCTGCGCGCGGCCAAGGAAATTCTGCAGGATGTGACTTCTGACGCAGGGTACGTCCGGAACGATTATTATACCTTATGCCGGATAACTAAATTCACGTTTGCAGTATCGCCAAGGCTGAGGTTGGGCCAACGAACGAATAGACACACGGGCGGCCACTTACACGTTCCCTCTCTTAGATCCACGTTCTTGAGAAGGACGCTTCTGAAGTACTCCGCCTCATCCGGTGCAGGAGAAACATGCTCGCGCCGATCAACCAAGTCCCCCCCGAGGTCCTCACTCTCGTTCCGGATTTCTGGAATGAGGACGTCAGAGACCGAGCCATGATGGCACTGGCTCACGTGTGCCAGGCTTGGAGGGAACTCTTCATATCACGGACATCTCTCTGGACCGATTTCTACTGTGAAGACACGGTCGGGACTCACGCGTCCTTCGATTGCTCAGGAGCCTCGCCCATCAACACGTGGCTGGAGAGGTGCAAGGGCCCTTCCCCCCACGACCAGGACCCTCCCCTCCAGGTCATCCCTCACGCCATCGCTCGACTCAAATCTGTGGTCATCCATGGACGTCCGAAGAATATCCAAGAGGTCACCGCACAGCTCTCACATCCCGCACCTCTTCTAGAATCTTTGAGGATTGAGGTCGACGGTTTGCACCACCCGGGGGATGGTCCTGTGATGCCAACCACACTCTTCGACGGAGATTTTTCCTCATTGCACGATTTGTATCTACAGGGTATCCGCACGGAGTTGCCTTGGAGGAACATGGTCAACCTTACGTCGTTCGCACTGGTTTACCAGGCCCTGGGCGGGACCTCTATCAAGTGGCTCCTCGACTTCCTCGAAAGTACTCCTCGCCTCCGCAAGATCCAACTCGCAACCCTCACCCTCAGCGGTCACAGTGGACGATTGGTGTCATTGCCGTGTCTCAGGAGGATGGACATCATTGGGGGAGAATCACCCGGCCACCTATTCGACAACCTGTTGATCCCAATTGGCGCGAAGTTGACGACTCAGGGTGACCCACGTCACTCTACCTATCTCCCCAACTCCTTCAAAGAAATCAGAGCCCTCACCGGTTTCAGGGTTCACCTGCACGTTAGGGGAAATTATCCAAGAATCCAAATCAGCGGACAGACCGGGGAAATCAACATCATCCCCGTAACTTCTCGAGCCACCGTCATCTCTGATACCTGCCGGGTGCTTGAATCTCTCGCCAAGTTTGACCCCTCGAAGACCGAACGGCTGAGACTTGCCGGTGGCGACCTATTCCTACAGGAAGGTCGCACTGTTTACCAGTTGCTTCTTCCCATGACTGGCCTACGCACCATCACGATTTCTCGATGCAGAAACCCATCCCAGCTCTTTTGGTTGTTGGGAAATACCGAACTGTGCACCAAGTTGGAGGAAATCGTCCTTGACGCCCGCGATGGGGAGAAATTGGATATCCAGCGTGTGATTGAAGTGGTGGCAAAAAGGGCGGGGATGGGAGCGAAACTCAAGTCTGTCAGGATCGCCAGTCGGGATAAATTCGTGCAGGCCTGTGCATTGAAGCTCAAAGAATACGTTCCGCACGTGGAATGCAGTCCTAGGGTCGCTTTGGTGAGCGACGCCGTTGATAGTGATGATGAGGAGGATTAAAGAAGGCTGTGAGGCGGTTTCCTGGTGAGTGGGTTTGCGTCTCGGATTGAGGTCGGTTTTCAATTTTCAGCACCCAATCAGAGTGGTCCTCCCAACCCTCAGTCCTCTATGATTACGAGTGCGTCACTTGTCAACCAGTTATTCATTGTCATCTGTTGTTACCTCCTACGTTATATATGCGCTTGCGGTCCCCACCGGTCCTACAAACTGGATCACGTCGAGCCCTTGAACGGGGAATGAACTTGAATTAAACCCGGCAATTCCACAATTCCAGTCAGGCCGTGCCCAAGGAAATCTCTCCGCCGCGTCGTCAACCGGTTCGTCGCCAATTCATCGATAAATACATGCCGGTCCAGGCAGTAGTTCTGTGTGCTTTTTTCAAAAACGAGCCATCAGATTACAAGTGGCTGTACTTGAAGTACACGGGCTCGTGGAGTCATTGGGGAGGCTCATCTTGAATCGTCAGCGAGAATCTCGGTCCCTGTGCGGTTCTGACATCTCAGGGAAGTGAAGGAAACCGCTCTCAATACCGTACCACGCAAGAATAATGAACCAATGGTTTTGGTGAGGCTGGACGTACGTCGGGCTACACCCGAGGATTGATCGAATCCGTTGGCTCTGGAATTACTGGGGTGGGAAACCGGAGAAGCGCGCTTCAAGTTTCATTCCGTGATTCCCATGAACGCCAGACAAACACATTCGTCCACGCCCGAAACCCGCCCCCAGTGGAGGCAATCTGCTGACCAACTCGTGGTCTGGAACCGTCGTTCGCCCGTGACCAAACTCGGAATGAACTGTACGCGGACTTCGCGACGGGTTGGCCGCCGACTGTCAATCATGGAACCGCGGATCAATCCTGCAACTGCAAGTCCTCGCATATGAAGGAGGTCGAATCATCCACCTACCTGCCGCCGAGCAAGTCAGGTCTGCTTTTTCGTTTGCAGCACGCAGAGAGTCACGACTGTAGTTGAAGACACAAAAGTGAGAGGATGACTCGTCGCGTGTTGGGAGGTATAAAACCACTAATCATCTTGTGCTGCAGACCCCAGAACTCGCCCAACAGTCATGGGACCTATTTCCACTTTCGGCTTCACCTACGACCCTTTCCCAGGCGGCCACTACATCCACCCATTCCACGGTCAAACCTGGGACTATTCCGATCATGAGGGCAAGGAGCATCCAAGAACAGTGAGGTTTCTCTTTGCCACCCCAGGTCTCTCCGATTTGACCGGAAAACGATGTTGGTGCTAGATTGCCGAAATGCGGATGTGTGCTCTCTCGAATACCATTCGGGAGAAACCAAATTGGTGGGAGAAGATCAAGGATCCCGCCCTCGTCAAGAAATGGAAACAAGAAGCGTTGGACCAGCAAAAGGATGGATACCGGATTCGGCAGCTCACGGAGAGAATGGTAACTACAGCTCAAACTTTCGCGTTGTCGTGTAGTTGACTCCGTTTGAAGATCGACTATGTGTTCCAAGAGTTGCATGGGTACGCGTCCGTCCGAGATCCCGACACAGGAATCGAGGTGAGGTCCCATCTGCTCCTGCTCGCTTTCGTCTATAACCGTTGTGTCCATCAGGTCGGGCCCTACGAACGCGTCTGGAGGTCTGACTCCCTCATCCAAACCAGCCTCCGGGATCAACTAGTCGCTGCAGTTAACCCTCTCAAGGATGTTCCAGATGCGGAGAAAGACTGGCACCCTGGGTCCAACAACCAAGTCCTCGACCTAGTTCACCCCTCCCTTTACCCGATCGTCTACTCCCGCACCTTCGCCAAAGATCCGCAGACTGGCAAATGCGAGCAGCTAAAACCTCCAGCTACTCGCGACTACTACGTCTCGCAGAACTTCCAGTGGCTCCCTTCGGACTTTGCCGTCGTGGAGGATGGCTCTGTCATTCTCGCCTCACCGTACATCAACAACGTCCATCCAGAGAAGCATGCTACGCTAGAATCTGTCATTCCCAAGCTGCTCGAACGCGCGATTCCGCTGTGGGAGCGTGTGCTCTCTGATACGCGTCGCCCCCTGCTCCCACTCAGGACGCAGTCGAAAGTCGAGGGTTCTCTGCCTGACTGTTTATTCGGAGACGCCGACCCACCCTATCATGACGACGACCAAGAGTATTATACGGACAGAAATGCATGGCTCTCGAAACAGGATTTGAAACTACCAGATGCTAGAGAGAAGTATAGTGGGGATCTTGATGTGATGAAGACACCGACGGTTTCGTTAAAGGGAACCACGATACAATGCATCATAAAGCTTGCGGACATCGTGCTGACCCCTGAAAACCCCGAATATTCTGGTGGCAAGTGGCATGTTGAAGGTTAGCGGGTCGCGACATCCATCTCTCAGCTGTAACGGATTACTCATTCTTCCCAGGAATGGAAAACGAACACATCGTTTCCAGTTTTATATATGTAAGCCCGCCTTCCAATAACCACTTGTGACTTGATACTAATCTTATTCATAGTACTATGACTGCGAGAACATCACTTCATCGCGGCTGGCGTTCAGGAGATCAACGTGCGAGCCGGAATACCACGGACAAGATGACACGTACTGCATGCAGGTCCTCTACGAGATTGATCGGTAACTCCATCCTCCGCCGCCGTCTACAAACTCACTGAGCCTGCCTCCACCTGTTTCTACCAGTGAGGAAAAGTGCTTGCAGGAACTTGGAAGCGTCGAAACCACTCAAGGTCGCTGCATCGCCTTCCCGAACGTTTACCAACATCAGGTTCAACCTTTCCGTCTCGAAGACCCGACTAAGCCCGGAGTCCGCAAGATCTTTGTTGCCTTTCTCGTCGACCCAACACACACCATCCCTTCCGCTACCACCGTTGCACCCCAACAGCGCGAAATAATCCGAGAAGCGATGTTGGCGACGGATGGCTCGTCGTGGTTGAGTAAGCTCCCCACCGAACTGATCGATATCATTTCTGGTGGGAACGATGGGGCGATGTCGAGGGCTGAGGCGGAGGAGTACAGATTGGACCTGATGGACGAAAGGACGGTGTTTGTTGAGGAGAGCAATTCGAGTTATTTTGGGCAAGAGTTCAATATGTGGTAAGCCCTTGTTCCCTTGTGGTCTCTTCTCGATGGTTTGCTGAAATTCTGAATATTAGTGAACACTGATTATGGTACCTGTCCTGGGTACTTTTACTCGTGTTGCCTACCCAAACAATACACCGTAACCCGTGCGCAAATTACAAACGTGGCGTCCTTCCTTCGATGAGTGATTTAACACGTACCACTACAAGCAACGGTTTTCGTCCCAGTCATAATACCGAGCGGACCTCCACATTTCACGGGTTTGTCCAGGAAGCCGACCAGGGATGACTCCCAAATAACCCAGAATCAGTGGTAGATCCCCACTCGATGCTCCCGATTGTAGACGCGGGCCCCTCGATAGCTAGAGTTTTGCCAGCGTTTTCTCCCTCTAAGAACGAGAATCCCGAACAAACCGAGACGCGCTAACGGTCGGGATGACCCGTAGTTGCGGGAACCGCTCCTTTATCCTGACGTTCGGGAAGTTCTATCCAATGATTTGATTGCGTCGCAGTGCGTATCAGTGCCTAACCGAGGCTGAACTCGATCCCTCGCTCTCTCCATCGTGAATTCATCGTCACTCGAAACGGTGTTTCTTGTCGTAATGCTGAGACAGCTGTCAGGAGGTAACCGTCAAGGATGAGATTGGATACAAAACCTGATCCATGGAGGTCTCAGTCTTGAATGTGCGATCGCACTCGCCACATCTGAAGCAATGTTTCGCGTCGTGGTGCTAACCGGGCCGTAAGCTTCAGATGACCATTCGTAGTGGAACTTTGAACAAGAACCTGATCCCTGGACAACTCGGTCTTAAACTCGCGGTCGCACTCAGTGCATTCGAAGCAGTGCTTCGCGTTGTAATGCTGGGTAATCATTAGTGAGTGGCGGTTGAGTGTAGGCGTGAAGGTAAACCTTATCCTTCGCGTCCTCGTTCTTAAATTCGCGGTCACACTCAGGACATTCGATGCGATGTTTCGAATCGTAGTGCTAAATAGCTATTAGCAGGTGACCGCTGAGGAATTGGCGATGAACCTGATCCAACGCTTTCTGTGTCGCGAATTCGCGATCGCACGCGGAACACTCTATCGAGCAGTGGGTTGCATCGTGGTGCTGGGAAATCGTATCGGTATTTGACCGGTGGGGAACCCACTGAATAAACGGACCTCATCCCGAGCTTCCTCTGTCGTAAATTCATCGTCACATTCGCTGCATTCGAAGCGGTGCTTCGCGTTGTAGTGCTGAGGGAGTATCAGTGAACAGCTGCGGAAAGACACTTGGAGGGAAAATAGGACGTTTTCCATTCCATTCTTTGACCCAAATTCACGGTCGCATTCGGTACAGCGGTTCGCATGTTTTGCCTCGAAGTGCTAGCTTCTTGCATGAGATCGCCGTCACAACACTCAGAGTGGGCGTACTTGATCTGCTGCTTTCCGAGACCCAAAATCAGACCCACAGACGGGACATGCGAAATCATGCTCGGCTCGGTAATGCTGGGATGAGAGGATCAGCGGAATGAGTCGCCGTGATTGGAGGGGAGTAGGTACAGATGTTAACCCTTCGGGTGAGCCAAAAGAGTCCGGGCACGAGGGACATGCAAAGGGCCCTGGAGATACCATGGAGATCCGTTAGATGAGTCGGCGGTCAAGTGGTGTAGGTATTCAACGCTCAATCGTACGGGTCGACCCGTATTGTGAGGTTTGGTCACCTGGGTTGTGGACCCACAACTTCTCGGGAACGAATCGTGATCGAAGCGTCAAGGTGGAAGCCACTGAGAGTGAGATATATCCCCCGGCAGCCCCAATAGGGGGGGAGGGTAAAAGACAAGAACACTACGGACCCGCTGTTGTTTTAAAGGAGCGGGATTCCTACGGGGGAATTCGGATATCGAGCTTAACCAACGACATAACGGAGGGGCATCGCACACCGGGCGTTTAGGGGTCGAAGATACGCGCTGCGCGATGCACCTGGTTCAGGATACTCGAAACGGAAAAGGTGGCCACACGTCGTAAACAAACTGCCATCACCAGCGTTGAGATGCGTGGCAAGAAAGTACCCCGAACCTTTGCATCAACGGGTCCAGGCGCATTCGGCGCTGGAGGGATTTGTGGCTCGAGAATTACCAGGTTGCTTCCCGTTGGAAGTGAGGTACAGCATGGGTAAGATGGTGGGCCTAACCTTCCGAGCAGCGCGGTCACACGCGTACGTTTTGTTGTACGCAGGGCATATAGGCGTTTCTCGTCTCGGCTGTCGTGCGAAGGAGAGTGTGGCTGGCGGACAAGATACGGGATACTTGATGGGGAGAGTATCTAAGTTGGAATGAGTCAGATGGTCCAAAATACCATCACAGCGGGTTGTGAGGTCAGGGTAGGATCTTTAGACACAGATCGAAACCCTAAACGTTGAATGGAGACACCAATAGAAACACTCGCTCTGCGGACCGAGAGTCGTGGTCTCCTACTAACACAACCGCTCGTTTGTTCTGTTGTCAATCGTCCCTTGCCCGCGTTGTGTCTGTTTCACGTCATGCGTCGGCCGGAAGAGCTGGTGTATTGTTCGTCAGAATGAGGCGCGCCCTACGACGCTAGCTCGGTGGCATGTCATACTGTCACAGTGATTGATTCAATGGGAAGTTACTGGGAGACAGGGATTAAAATAAACAGCGTAACAGGGGGGGAATTGTTACACGCGGGAACCTACTTAGAGGAGGTGGTGGTACTTAGCGATCATAAACTGCG
>Ga0307509_10006852_pt1 | contig 15160 bp, 7 predicted proteins | sample 10_EM_MG_FD_202245 | JGI IMG/M metagenome (GOLD analysis project Ga0307509, IMG submission 202245) | Populus trichocarpa ectomycorrhiza microbial communities from riparian zone in the Pacific Northwest, United States - 10_EM | ecosystem: Host-associated > Plants > Roots > Unclassified | place...
TAGGAAACTATAACAAATAAGGAAAGTACAAGGTAAAAAGAACAACGCTACTATTGTAGAACCTAAATAGGAAACATCCAACATCAGGTAGGTACAGTAGCGAGAACAATAGGCAGATTCCGTTACAAAACATCTCTGAATAGTTACAAGGACAAAGGGAAAACGATTATACCACGAAGGAGAAAGGTTGAGACATCCTAGTACGCTGGGTAATACCTTTTTCTGGGGGGGGAATCATTTCCCTGCGTTTGAGTGAAAGAGGGTCTGATTGACGACGTTACCACCCATTACAAGTGGTAAATTTCTGATTGAAGGCATGGATGGGAGAGGGGCCGCCGACATGGGGCCGAAATTACTCAGGAAGATGCGGGCCACTTCCTACATGTTGCCAGACGGACACTACTGGCAGTTTGTGCACGTTGACGGATGCCGTGAAGGCGAGAGGGAGGATGGGTGGAACCGCTTCATAGCAGCGGCTAAACCGAAGATGGTGAACGAACTCCTGCTGTTGACGAGGGGTTTGAAGACGATGACGGGGTGCCACAAAGGATGTGGCATCAAAAAAGACGAATCGATGGGTATACTGTTCTCGGATACCCAAACGACCGGGTCGTATCGACCGAGCGGACTTAGCATGGAGAGCCTCGAGTCGAGTTTGGTGACCATGGTGTCTCCAGAAAGTTCGGCACCGTCTTGGCCTGAGTCCGACTACCAGAGTAGGATGTCGGAGGGCGAGAGGAAGTTGTACCGAGGATTTCGGATGGACAATTCATCCGACGATACATATGCTCCCCCGGCCAAGAGTAGAAAGGCCGTGAACATGGATGAACCGATGACCCTCGAGGGTGGACGGACTACGGAGAGAGATAGGCTGGGAGACAGCAAATGGAACGTGGGCGATCAGGAAGGCCCAAGCCAGGCGAACTCGGGGACGCAGGAATCTGCACAGCTGCCGTCATCGGTGGCTTATCCGATTACGAATTCCCAGAGCCTTGAGATGTTGAGGGAATTGGAGAAGATGGGAACGGCTGAGGAAGTTGTGGCTGTGGGTGACCTGAACGACGATATGGACGTCGTGAAAGGGGAAGATGGCGGGAAGGAATCTACGGGGATGTTGTATGAACTGACAACCCGGATGATGAGGGCGGAGAGGTTGATTATGGAGATGAGGGACGAGATTGACGAGGGCAAGGACTTTAGAGCGGACATCCTTGCCAACGGATGCCTGAAGTGCCGTGGGAACGCAATTGGGAAGACGAATGGTGACGGGAACGCCGTTAAAGGCGGAGTTAAGAAGAGGGGTGAACCCCCTGCCATACCGGTTGGGACGAGACCCAAAGCGAACGGGGAGGCAAGCAGCGGCAGCAGGGTTGCAATGCCGATCGATGAACCCGCATACAAGGTGGGTATCGAGAAGAAGGTTTGGTCGAAGGTGGCCAGCAACAATGACCAGGGTGGGACGTTTAACCTGGTCTCACGAAAGAAAAGGACTCCCGCGAGATTGGACCCGATTACGGTTATTGCGGAGAGGGAAAGGAGGCTGAAGATCCGGTTTACCGGTAAGAAGGGAACGGTGACGAAGTTACCGACAGGGATCACACCGGACAGGATCAGGGAGGAATTGAACGAATGCCTCCGGAACTTGAACGAGCGGGTGATTTACTTTTCGCTGAGCGGGATAAACAGGTTTGGCGACATCCACTTGACGCTGGCTGACAGTAGGGTATCCGAATTAGGCCCGTACTGGAATGCGCTGAGGGGAAGGATGGAACGGATGGGGGTTCCGGAATTCAAGTTTGAGGAGGACGTCGCGAAGGTTAAGATTTTCGTGGGAATGGTTCCGCTAACGAGAACAGGGAAGACGACTTGGGAACCCAAGGATTGGACGGGCGACAACGGTTTCCGTGAACTCGTGGATGACATGACGAGGAGTAACACGGGTCTGGTTGTGGTGAGTAGACCGGTGTGGGTTGGGAGCTTGGGTAAGTTCCATTCCCGGAAACAGAGTACCGCCGGACTTCGCCTTGTGGTGGAGTTGAACGGGTGGATGAAAGGAATCATGGCAATGGAATCACCAAAGATTGTGGTGAAAGGGAAATTTAGGTTTTGCCGTGCATGGGAAGAAAACCCGGTCGGAAACAGCAGCGACGTGTGTGCGAACTGTTTGAACATCGGGCACGCTTCGGTCGGTTGCGGTAACGGTGTTAGATGCAGATGGTGCCTGGAGGGGCATAGGTCGGAAGACCACGTTTGCGTACGACCCGGATGCCAGAAGAGGAACGTCGATTGCGGTCACGCGAGAAGATGGTGCATTTCGTGCAGCACGGATATGCACTTCACAGGTGATAGGAACTGTATCGCCACCAGACCGACCAGCACCGATCCACGGAGTCTCCGGCCGGCATCGCCAGTTGTTGCCGACAACACCACAGCGAGCGGAGTCACGGATAGGACCGTGAATAGGGCGAGAAGAAGAGGAAGAGGAGTGGAGGCGACTCCGGTGACCGAGAAGGCGGCCGAAAACTCGGTTACAAGAGGGGAATACGTCTTGGCTGAGGGGGAGGAAATCAGCGAGAAGAAAAAGAAGGAGCGACACAGCGAGGTTGTCGCAAAGGGTGCAAGGATCGCGGTGTACGAGAATGCTGGAGAAACGAAGAAGGGGAAAAGCATTCGGATTACAAGGTCGATGAAGGGGAAGGAGGTTGCTAGGAGTGCTAGTGTACCCGACATCAGAAGGAGTAATGAGGGCAAGGTTGGCCCGGAGAGATTTATTTTGTAACTTGATGAGGGTTACAACCTGTATTATAAATGTGGGGAGAGGTTTGGGGAACCGGACGATGGTAATGGATTTGTTTTCCTTTGTTGATTTGTTTTTTATTGTTGAACCACCGAGACATGATGATGGAGGTGCTTATGATCATGAGAATGATGATTATGAGTTATTTTCTTTTGTTGTGGGGAGTGGTGTTGAAGTTTTTGTTAAAAGGAGTATGGTGGGATTGTTTTCTTTGGTTAAACATGATAGGAATGTGGCGGGGTTGATGTACAAAAGAATGGATGGGAGCGAGGGCATTTGTGGCGGTGTATATATTTGGCCTGAGGACAAGAAGGAGACGGTGGAAGGGATATTGGGGGAGACGGTGGGCTGGGACTGGGCCGCCGGGGATTACAACGCCCGACATGAACACTGGAATGACCCACACACCAACGCGATGGGACGGGTGGTGAGAAGATGGATGGTTGAAAACGACTATGAGGTTAAAATCCCTGATGGTCCGACTTTCAGGAATAACTCTACGATCGACCTCACATTCCACCATACGGGACGAACGATTGGCCATGCGATCAACAACAAGGCCGGTTTGGATCATTCTGCACAATTGATAAGGTTCAATGCGGATATACCGGGGGGTTGCGTGAGCCCGGGTATAGCTTGGAGGAAGGTTGACTGGAGTGGGGTGGGTAAGCGGATGGAGGAAGTGGCAGCGTGTGATGGGGGATGGGAGGACATCCGTGGGATCGTGGACGACCTTCCGAGAAAAGGGGGATCGAGGAGGTGGAACTGCGGATGGTGGAACTTGGAGTTGGAGAGGATGGCCAAGGACTTGAGATGCGGGCGGAGGAGGAAGAACGATGACAGGGAAAAGTGGAACCTAATCCGGAGGGTATACCGTTGCAGCCTGATAAACGCACGGTACGAATACCTGAGGGAAAGGCTCACGAAGGCCGGTGACCCGGAAACTTTCAAGATGGTGAAATGTCTTTCGGGGAAGAGAACGGTTCCTTACCTGATAAACGAGAGGGGTGAACGTATCACTTCGCACGAAGGGATCAGTGAGGAGATTGGGAAGTTGTTCGGATCGGGATCTGGAAGAATCGACACCCGGGGTAACGCGAACCCGATAGAAATCGATGTTACGATCGATGACTTGAAGAGGGGGATCGACGACTCACCGAAGAATACCGCTGCCGGACATGATGGGGTGAGCTACCCTTTCTTGAGGATGTGGTTCAGGAAATGCCCGGAACACATGCTTCGGGTGGTTACGAAATCTGTTCGGGAGGGACGGGATGAATGGAAGGACGCCATAACTGTACTGATTCCCAAAGCGGGGAAGCCAACATACAACTCTGCAAAGTCGTGGAGGATGATACATTTACTATCGGTCATTTCCAAAGTGATCGACCGAATCATCTTACACAAAATGTCGGAATGTGTCGAGTTGGGTCCTACCCAATTTGGATCGAGGAAGAGGAGGTCTTGCCAGGACTGTGTTAAGATATGCAAGGATTTCCTGGAATTCCACGGATACCGGAACTGCGCGATGATGACGATGGACATCGCCGGCGGCTTCGATAACATAGACAAGGATCTAATTCTGAACTTACTCACAAACCGGGGATGCGATGCAAACCTGGCGGAATGGGTCGGTCGATGGATGGATGGGCGTCGAATGCGATTGAAGTTCAACGGTCGGATAAGCCGATCATTCGATTGCGACAAGGGGGTACCCCAAGGGTCCCCACTTTCACCCTTTCTGTTCGGAGTTTACGTGAGTGACATATTCGCACCACGGTTCAGACACAGTAGTGGTTTATCGAGACTGGTATGCAGCTACGTTGATGATGGTGTGATTCTACTATCAGCTGCGACGAGGAAATTGACTGTACAACACGTCGGGGAGACCTTTGAGGAATGTAGGTTGTTGGCGGAAAAGAGGGGGATGGGTTTTGAGGCGAGGAAGTGTGAGTGGATCGGGTTCGGGAGAGGGGAATGGCCGAGTGTTGAGGCAGGGGGAGAGGTGATTAAACCGGTGGGGGAAATAAGGGTTTTGGGATACCGGTTTAATAAGGAACACAATGACAATGCCCACGCGCAGTACTGGGTGGACTGCGGATTTGGCGTGAGGAAGAGGATTGGGGCATTGGGGAGGAGGTTTGGGAGCGGTGGTGGTATCGGGGCCTATGAATGCTGGCGGCTAATACAAGGAGCATTCTTGGCTACAGTATACTACGGGTTGGAGATGCTCGACGGTGAGACGAAAGCATTGAACTGCATACAGGTCGGAATTAATGACACGATACAATCTTTATTCCGAATGCCTTTGAAGACCGCGACCAAATGCATCCTATCGGAATTTGGGTGTGTACCGGTTAGTATTGAACACCAGTACCGGAAGCGTGTCGCATTGAGAAGGGCGATTAAATACCGATACGGCGAGGAATACCCTTGGTTCAACCACGGATGGGAGAAGTGGAAACTGGGGGATTACAGACCGTTGAACGATGACGCGAACGGACGGATGCTGACTCTGAAACCGGATGTCATTGTGGGAAGAAACAAGGACGATGGTATGAGGATCCACAATGAGATGGTTGAGGAGATGTCGATCGTGAATGGTATGACCTGGGCATATTCGGATGCTTCGAAGAGCGGGGTACGGGGGAGTCTGGGATGGGCCTGGGCGACGGGTGACAATGTGATAGTGGAAAGCGGCGGTTGTGGTTGGGTGGATGGCCTCAGCATAATGACCTACGAACTAGCGGCGATCGAACACGTACTTCGGGAAGGATCGCTGAAAGGAATGAAGGAAATTGTGATTTTCTCGGACTGTCGACCGGGGGTGATAGTTTTGGGGAAGATTGGGATGAACGGCGATGATGATTGTTTGATGAACGCGATGGCCGCGGCATGGAACGAATACGATAAGGTGACAATTGTTTGGGTGCCAGGTCATCGAGGAATCGCCGGGAATCACCAAGCGGACAGGGAGGCGAAGAGGAACATGGGGAATAGGGTGGATTATGGACGATGGGCGGATTGGAGGCTCGTCGGGATGGAGAGAGGGGAGGATCTGAGGGAGATGAGGCGGAAGGAAACCCTGGAATGGTCGAGGAAGGACGGTCATAATTACTACGACCGGAAGCCGATGAAACCTACCCATTTGAAAGGATTGTCGAGAATGGAATACTATTGTCTATATCGGATAAGAACTGGTTCGGACAAGAATGGTCACGAATCACATGAAGGATATGAGGATAGATTCCATTTAACGGAATGTAACGAATTCGATCGGGGTGTGAAACCGAAGGGTCGGAGGGCGTTATATAACGACAAGCTAGTGCCTGAATGGGTGGAATGGATAAAGGCCAACGACTACCTTGGGATGGGTATACCGAGTACGACGGAGTCGCAGTTGGACACGAGGGTGATGTACGGGAACCCCTTTGATGGAACGATTACGATCGAAAAGGATGGGACAGTGGTCACGATAAAGACGCCGATGCCAACTTGCGAAAAATGTGGTGCGCAACACGTGGGTGGCTGCATACGGAAGATATTGGATTTGAGAGGACGATGGTTCTGGGTCCAAAGAGCCGATGTGGTGTGCCTGCATTGCGGTGGGAACTTCGGTGGCGGTAGCAACCCCAGACCGGGCGGATCGGGACTTCTGAAGCATCTGAACCGGTGCAAGATGAAGTGTGGGAGACCAGTGGAGGTGGAGAAGTGGAACGGGGTGTGTGAGAGGTGGGGTGAGATGGACGTGGTACATCGGGCAACGATGGTTAATAAGTGGTTGGAAGTTTTTCACAAGAAATTGGTTAAATGTGGACGCTGTGGGACAATTTGTAGGAATGGAATGGGGTTGAGGCTTCATGTTAGATGGTTTGAAGAATGTTATGTTTGGTATGAACGGAGGTTGTTGGATAACCCTACTGGTTTGGGGTTGGTTTGATAGTTTAGTTTTTGGTTTTTGTTTTGTTTTTTTATTTTTTTTTTTTTTTTTTTTTTTTTTTTTTTTTTTTTTTTTTTTTTTTTTTTTTTTTGATTTTGAAATTTTGAAGATTGTTGTATGTTAGTCGGGTTTTCGGGCTGCTGTGGTGGTGGTCTATGAATCGCGCGGTTGGGACCGGACCATAGGTTCTACGGACTAGGCAAGTTGGGTTGGCTTACCTCGGGATTGTAATGCCGTTAGGGAGAATGCTTGGATTGGATTGCTTCCTGTTTAGTTTAGTATTAGACGAATATATTGAGATTAACACAAAACAGGAAAAACCCCCCAAGTGGCAGTCACGACCCTAAACCGGTAAAAAGGAAATGAGCCAAGTAGCTTAATTATTCGGAGTCCTTTAACTGGCTTCTCAATAGCACCTTAGCAGCATAAAAATGATCTTTTTTGCTATTTGTATCCTTGGACAGTAACCCAAGTCGGCAGTTTGCGGGGAAGAAAAATTACATTGACAGTGGACTAGCGAGGCAGTGGGACAGGATACAGCAAGTCTATGGCCAAGGTTTCCTGATAAATAAACATAACTGCAACCAAAAAACAGGCTCCGTGAGGGACATGGGAGAGCCATTCGCCTGATAGCTGGAATCCCATAGTTGTTAGGGTATGATAGTTAGTCTGGGTACGAGTTTCCTACGGGGTAGGAGGGGTGGGAGAGGTGGAAGTGAGGCCTTCATCGCACTGGATACATTTGCTTCTTCGAGAATCTAATAGCCGGTTCCCCTCCTATTTCGCTGTCGCTCATAGTCAGCGAAAGCAAGTGTGACGCGAAAGCAAGTGTGACGTGCCGGACTGTCTTTTTTTTCCCAAGAAAAGAAAGCCAAGCCTTCCACAGTAGTGCCAATACTATACCTGGATACCGGTACCGTGTTGCCAATCCCCCACCACCCTACCCACCAGCCAATATTGCACCGGCCGAAGACTGCTCTACAACCGGTCCCAATGAGTTTGTTATCCTTGACCTTTTACTCTATGTATATTATGTAAGCCTCTCTTGGGAAAAAATTAAAAAAAGTCCGGCATGTCACACTTGCTTTCGCGTCACACTTGCTTTGGCCGACTATGAGCGACAGCGAAATAGCAGGGGAACTGGCTATTACTAACTATGAACATCTGGCATGCGGTCCTTTCATTGAGAGAGCCTACTATACCTAACTGTAGGGGATGCGGCAATATTTTTTTAAAAAAAACTCGCCTAAAACGCTTACCCTCTATAGAAAACTTTGTGTATCGGCATTCAGTCGCATTCACTGCTCGAAATTCGGCTTAATATTTATGGTTTACTCGAGTACTTCCGGGGGCTCCTGACCTAAATGGAAATTTGATTCCTATGAGAGCAGATAAGTTCTTGGGTAACAGATATGCGGGGAGTCGAAGGAGGGAGAGACGGGCGAGAACGGGAGGGAGGGTGATTAGATAAGGTAAGGAAGGGAGAGAAGGAATCATGTGAATGTGTTCTTATTCAATAGGGTAGGTGCATAAATAGCTACTGGTGTGTTATCAAAGTTTTGGATGGATAAAGTCTTCATATCACCCTACGCAAATTCATAGTTACCGGTACTGGCATATCTGTCATCGTTATCCGCAAAGCACAGCGATATACTGAAATTCAAGAGTAAGAGACAATCTCTTGTTTCCTAGAATAGAGAAAAAAGAAACCCCCCAGTATGGATGCGCCATGCCCGGCATGACTTGGACACATTCAATTGAGAGCTCAAAGCTAACAGGCAAACAAAAAGAGGGAAAAAATGAAAGAATACAGCACGTATCATAAACACTTATCTGAGAAACATCGCAAATTGAGCCTCTTGGAAGTGTGCCACCGGGAAAAGGAATACAGTTCCGCTAAAACCTATCAATCTAATCTCTCGTGGTTACACCTCGCTTAATTACTCTGGGACTAGTGAGGCAGCCTGATTCCATGTTTGTTCAACACATGAGCAGGTAGGTTATCCTTTCTTTTGATCCCCTTATCCCCAACCCTCTCACACCCCGGAATCGGACAGTCCACATGGGTATTGAGATGCTTCACTTCATAGTGGCGGTCCAATGCCTGCTTAGTCGGAAACGGGGCTCGCCAGGTACAACCCGGCTCGCGGCAAAAGTAAGCCCTTCGCGCAGAGTACCTTCTTTGTCCACTATAAAATTATTAGGGAGGATGTGAGTTTAGGTGAGAGGGGTTAGACCTGTTAATTTCATGGTCGTTCATGTATCGTATCGTACTGGTAATGGTCAGGCGCGACCCGTGTATTTTCGCCGGAGAAGCCAGCAATGTTAGTAATCAAAGGTTGAATCGCATCATGGTTCACTAGGGCGACTGCTGTGCGAGCAGAATCGACGGTAAGGTCCAGTGAACCATTGACGGAGAAAAAACCATCATGATCGAGATAGAGCGGGAGATTGCCAAGTCCTGATGGAAGTGCTTGTGGATTACCGAATTTATCAGATGAGACAAGGCTGAATTCGTGTGGTGCGGGAAGTGTTCCCGTTTCGCTAATCGTGATCCCGCCTTGTGCACTACCAGTGCGGGTAGGGTAGCTAACAATTAGCGTAAAGTGAAAGAAAAAAAAACCTACACGTGATCCATGATGAATCTGCGCTTGTTGTAGTTATATAATCTGCCAAGAGTGCAAAAATACAAGGAGCAAAAGGCAGAACCTTCGTAAATGTTGGGAGGGGGAAGCTGGGGTTTTTGAATTATTCGCGAACGGAATTGCAATTTTTTCATTGGCTAATGCAATGAGTGTTCGCCCAGAAGCCTGAGACACATCTCATGCAGAGCCTCCCAACAGCAAACCTGAATAAAGCATCTGAAGTGCCCTTGAGAAGCCTGAGACATTCCATATTACGGTACAGGGAAGCCCTTTGTCGGCTAATTGAAGGAGAAGAACTTTGCCCCTTGTTATAGGCCCTGAGATTGGGGAAGACTGTGTGTCTCGGTCTACTCGAGTATGATACTGTCCTTATTTCCGAATAGGCGAGCACCCAATTTCACCCACCACTATTTCTCATGCATCCTGAGTTGCCGAGTGGGGAGCTGTGGATATCATAGCAAGCCTGGCTAGTACTCGAGTATGATAAATGTTGAAGATGGGCACTACCTGACACCTGTTCCGCCAGGAGTAGCGTTTTTTATTACTGCCGTTCCCTAGTAGTAGTTAAGCTGGCCCGCTAAATTGCAAGCGCTTGAATCGCTCTCCCAAGTCCCTTACTTGTCATATTTCTTTAATCCCAATTATGTTTGTTTCCAAAAGCGCCTCGGTCATAGACTTGATATCTACTCGAGTAGTACTCTCAATACCGGTATGCTAATCCAGATAGCCAGCTGTGCCGTTGCTCGGCTAGGATAATGGGTGCCGTGTCGGTGGAATGGGTTTTGCTTTCGTCTGCTAGACTCGAGTCCTGTACAACACTGTAGCATACCCCCATACATAGCCAATCAATACTTGTGATCACATATGAGCCAGGCGAGACCAGTGGTGCAAAGAAGGCCTTTGATAATCGAACCCAGAGTGTTAAAGGGGGAGGGGTTTGAATCGGGGCTTCTGAAAATGTGGATTGAAGGGTTCTTTAATGTCTTAGTAAGCAAAAACAGTAGGAATTCTTTTGGGAACTTCAACCTTCGACCCAGCTGTGTGAGTATATTTTGCTCCGAAGCAGGGGAAGTAGAGTTCTAGTACTAGTTTAATTGCTTCTTCTACTACACCTTGCTTCCTTTTCCTCATTTTATTCCTTTCTTTGCTTCCAACTGATGGTGGGTTGGTACAACCCGATGCCAATTGGGCAAAGCACGCTGGACCTATCTCTGAAGGAACAGGTAGCGTGACAGAGGTCGGCGGAAAAACATATTCCCGGTTGCCGGGCCAGTGCGGGGTCATAGCTCCAGGATACTGGGTCCGTGAACACATACTAGAACACCAGGCTGCCATCCCTCCAGACCTCGACATCCTCCTTCTTCCTACAGATCGCGTTCATTATTAGACTTCTCGCGTTTTTTCATTCCCCGCCCGCCCGCCTGGGCAATACACATGCGCCCTCATTGCCACAAAGGGACCCTTCGGTGGTAACGATCTCCCGGGGCAAGGGCAGCGACAATCTCACCAAAGCCTCCGTCAGTGGAACCTCGCAACCAAGCGGCGAGATCATCTCCCGCGTCCTCTTTTTCTCCTAGCATTATTGTTATCTTTCTTTTCCTCTCTTTTTCCCTTCAGACTGTAGCTAGTCTTTCCCTAATACACACTCTCTCGGCTGTTGGAAAATTGGTCTTCAAATATCACTGTTTACCATTTTATCAGAACGAGAACCCCACAGTTCGAACAAGTGTATTCCCAATCCTACAATTATTTTTGATCGAACCCCCCCTTCATTGTAACATTGGACGAGACTGACAAAAGACACTCTAACCCACCCTTACACTTTTAACCCATCAGGATGAGCCAAGACAATTATTGTATCTTCCCCGCCCCCACTCCCGTCCCTGCCGAAAATACTGGCCGCACCCCGACCACCAATTTGTCACGCCCACCATGTTCCACCGACACGCATCCATTCCTTACATAAAGCCCACCAAAAATGGCTTTTAATGGCCCCTACACTCCTAGACTTTGCAGACCCTTCACCAAACTCCTCACGTCTCTTGTATCGCCATAGCTTCAATAATTAGTGCCTATATAGTATCGGCGGCATTATTCACATTCAGTGGTTCAATTAAAGAAACCACGAGCGTTGAGACTGACCGGCATAGGTACAGTACAAAGTCGCTTCGGTTCCTAGACTTCTAGTAATACCCAACCTAATCCATCTATCTGAACAAATACCCTGCTACGGAAACTACTATTCTGCGATCTTTCTGATCACTGGCACAAAACAAACCTCCACGCGCAATAGCACTTATTTACCTCCCATGCCACCAGAACTTCTCGGGGTTGAGGGCCGATAAATATAACTTTTTTCTTAACCGAATTCTAAGTGTAAAAAAAAACAATAGAGAGCCTTAGTAGGTAATACTGTCAGTGGCTAAAAAAGTAAATGTTGATTCCTCCTTACTACCAGAGTTCCCGCACACATTTTGCAAGCGTGTCGGCTCTCTCTTCAAAATCATGAAGTATGGAGCTGTCACAATGTTTCCTCTACTCGTGCACTTGGGCAAAGAGGAAAATTCCGGGAGTCCTAGTGGCATTGCCGATTATTCCGGTGTTCACTTAGGGTAGGATTAAATTCCCCTAAGCAACAACTGATTAGAGTGTACCTAATACCGTGACTAGCTCTAAAGAATATCAAATAGAGGGAAAGGGTTCTTCCGGGCTAAAGAGACTTGAATAAAATCGTTAGATAGATAGATCCCCAGCTTTCCTCTTCATGTAGAGTCTATTGTTAGTGCATGTTTTGGCTAAAGTCGATAGATATTTTATCTTGGCCCAAGAAGGATACCCGCATTCGATTAGATCGATTCAAGACCTAAGCTAACCAGTGCTCAAAGACAGAAATAATCCAAAGGGAAAAAACAAAATCCAAGCACATATCTCATAAACACAGTAAATTTTCCCTGCCAGAAACATTCCGCTCCAACCAAAAACACAATTCCAAACCCATCCAAATCCTGAAATCCGAAATCAACCCTTATAACGTCTCAATTGCAGTCGCCAATCATAACAACAATAACAACAGTTAATATATACAAGTTTCCTAGTCCAGCGCAGCCCCTAGAATTCCAACATTCCAACATTCCAACATTCTATACTTACACTCATTCTAGTACGCATTCTAGAGATTCCACAATTCCCTCATACCTGTGCCAATAATCATTCCCAGTATACTGCGCATACCAATGCCCATACCAAACCAACCAACCGCTCGAATAACAACTTCAATGCGTTCCTAACAACAGATCCAAAACTAATCAACCCGAGTGATATCTGGTGATCACAACACCCCTCGCCTAATTCTGGTGAGGTTGACGAGGTAACTTGGTCCCATGTTTGTTCAATACGTGAGCGGGAAGATTATCCTTTCTTTTGATCCCCTTATCCCCAACCCTCTCACAGCCCTGAATCGGACAATCCACGCGGATGTTGAGATGCTTCGCTTCATGGTGGCGGTCCGAAGCCTGCTTAGTCGGAAAGGAGGCTCGCCAGGTACAACCCGGCTCGCGGCAAAGGTAAGCCCTTCGCGCAGAGTACGTTCGTTGTCCACTATAAAATCATTAGGGAGGGTGTGAGTTTAGGGGTGAGGGGTTAAACCTGTTAATCCCATCGTCATTTATGTACTGGTAATGGTCGGGTGCGACCCGTGGATTTGCGTCGGAGAAGCCAGCAATGTTAGTAATCAAAGGTTGAATCGCATCATGGTTCACTAGGGTGACTGCTGTGCGAGCAGAATCGACGGTAAGGTCCAGTGGACCATTGACGGAGAAAAAACCATCATGATCGAGATAGAGCGGGAGATTGCCAAGTCCTGATGGAAGTGGTTGTGGATTACCGAATTTATCAGATGAGACAAGGCTGAATTCGTGTGGTGCTGGAAGTTTTCCCGTTTCGCTAATCGTGATCCCTCCTGGTAGGGCAATTATAGGGCGGCTCAAAGGTGTGGAACCTTGACAAATTTCTCTGTTCAATTAGCAAAAAAAGGAAAAAAAAAAACCTACACGTGATCCATGATGAATCTGCGCTTGTTGTAGTTATGTAATCTGCCAAGAGTGCAAAAATACAGCGAGAAAAAGGCAGAACCTTCGTTAATGGCGGAAGGGGGAAGCTGGGGTTTTTGAATTATTCGTGAACGGAATTGCACTTTTTTCCCTTGGCTAATGTAATGAGTGCTGGCCCAGAAGCCTGAGACACATTTCATGCAGAGCCTCCCAACAGCGAACCGTAATAAAGCATCTGAAGTGCCCTTGCGAAGCCTGAGACACTGCACATTACGGGACTCGAGTACTCGAGTACAGAGAAGCCTTGTATCGGCTAATTGAAGGAGAAGAACGTCGTCCGTGATGATAGGCCCTGAGATTGGGAAATACGGTGTGTCTCGTTCTACCTGAGTATGATACTATCATTATTTCCGAATAGGCGAGCATCCAATTTCACCTGGCACTATTTCTCCTGCATCCTGAGTTGCCTCATACGATATCATAGAAAGCCGGCTAGTACTCGAGTATGATAAATGTTGAGGATAGGCACTACCTCACAGCTGTTCAGCCAGGAGCAACATTATTACTGCCGTTCCCTAGTAGTAGTTAAGCTCGCTCGCTAAATTGCAAGCGCTTGAATAGCTCTCCCAAGTCCCTTACTGGTCATATTTTTTAATTCTAGTTATGTTTGTTTCCAAAAGCACCTCGGTCGTAGACTTGCTATAGTACAGTCAGCGGACAAAATTAACCGCCTACCAACCATCTATGGCAACGGAACCCTCTCATTCCGCTTGTTCAGCACTAAATAAAGAAATTCCTCTAGATCAAATATTAATTTCTAATATCCGTTCTACTGTGTATTTACGCCCTTAATTTATTTCTTTGGTTTTCACGATAGTGGGGCTGGCGATTCAATAAAATTTCATTACTATGTAATAGGAACACCGCCAATCCAGGCCTATGGTCCCTGCAGCAGTACAATCCCGAGGTACGCCAGCTCAACCCGCCTACCTCGCAGTATATATGGAAAGTACCACCTGCGCGACATGTAGGCAACCCATCACAGGAACCCGAATGCCCCGCCAGCAGTGTTCCCAACGGGCCAGGCCGGCCAGGCTTCGGTAAAGCCGGGCCCGGCCTGTCAAAATTCTCTCGGATCTAGCCTGGCCCGAGCCTGCAGGCCTGGTTAAGCCTGAGCCTGGCCTGGCCTATATAGCCTAGGCCGGCCTATACGGCTTCGGCCAACCCACTCATAGCGAGCGGCTACTCTGTGTCAACAGCAAAATTCACGGTAAATGTTTCCCCATTACTCAATATGATTAAAAATAAAGGAACGGTTTCGCTTTATTAGCAAAAAAAACACAAAAAAAGTACTAGAGGTAGTGAATTAATTAGTTGAATTAATTGTAGAAGGGGGGTTGCTGTTGGTGGATCAACTGTGTGCAGTAGGATGGTGACTATTTCGAAGGCATCAATAAGAGAGGTTGACTGTAAATAGTTTACAAAATAACATTGAAAATACAACAGTTTCACTCTATTTGCTTGGGGATTTACAGTTGTTGCTGCAAAATAAGGGGAATGATGGTATGATAGAGTTGTGCTCGTGGCCGTGGAGGTAAATTTCTAAGGGCGCGTCTGGTTGCCACCTCCAACCTTCGTTTTGACCCCGGTTATGAAGGTTTGCGACAAAATGCTATTTTGTGTTTGAGTGGCATGTCTGGTTGCCACAAAACCTCAATAATCAAAACTC
>Ga0307509_10006853_pt1 | contig 15158 bp, 10 predicted proteins | sample 10_EM_MG_FD_202245 | JGI IMG/M metagenome (GOLD analysis project Ga0307509, IMG submission 202245) | Populus trichocarpa ectomycorrhiza microbial communities from riparian zone in the Pacific Northwest, United States - 10_EM | ecosystem: Host-associated > Plants > Roots > Unclassified | place...
TGTCCTGTTGGTCTTCCGGGCTTGTGAAGAAATCCTTGGGTGTCATAGCCCGCCCAAGCAGCCTCTCTCCAATCTCTTGGGTGCTAGCACGGAAACGGTGTTCTGCCGCATCGCCGTACAGACCACCAGAGGAAGATGCAGAGTCAGGGCGACCTAAGTCTCACATCCTAGTTCCTAACCCTGAGCCGGAGGTTTCCCCTTCGTCCGTCATATGGACATCATCATCACCCTCCTCCCTGCCCTCCACTTCCCCCTGCTCGCCCTCCACGTCCTCCTGCTCGCCCTCCACATCCTCCTCGTCGTTCTCGTTGATCTCCTCTTCCCCATAGACCTCATCGGAATCCTCTGAGCCATTGCCACCCTCATCACCAGACTCATATAGGTCGATAAAATCGACATCTTCATCCTCTTCATCCTCCTTCCACTCTTCGTAGACCTCCGCATTTGGCAAAAGCCACTCAACAGGCTTCACCCAGTCAATCAAAGATCTACCCTTTTCGTCGAGCTCATCCTCTCAAACCGTCATGTCCAAATCTCCTTCCATATCCGCCTCCGTCAATCTCTACTCAGAAGTACTGTCCTCTCCGCCAATAGGCATCGAGGGGCTTGTCCGATCTAAACAACACTGAATATTAGTAAGCACATCTCAAGTTAATTAGGCAAATTTTAAAATTACGTACTTGACTGTGGATTATTAGCCAGGGAGTTTCGCCTCACGCTACCTAGTCCTATCCTAACCCTGGTGTGATGTGAGATAGGCTCCCTTGTGCTCCCTGTATTAAATGTAGCTGCCCTCGCCAAAGCCACAGGGCGTCCAACACGGGACCCTATAGGGGATACCGGGGCCCCACGCATTGTGAGTGAATGACTGCCCTCCTGAATTGCTAGCTGGCGGGTGCGCCGGGGAGGAGCGTCCTGAGAGCCAGAAGGCCCCAGAGGCGGTACCAGTGCAGACCCAGTTGACAAGCTTCTGGGTTGCTTCACCACACGGTCGAGCAGACTCTTCATTCGCGCTGCCTGTCTCATCTTTGCTGACGGAAATACAGGCGATGCCGGCGAATTCGGTGGAGAATCAACTTCGATAGAGGTTGGGGGGTTCACAAGTGGCAAACCATCGTCGCGAAACTGGTTTGGATAGTACCGGCGCCAATTCGCTAGGATTGCCACACGTTCCTGCTCCAGGACCTCGTTCTCCTCCACGATTATCTCCTGATCCACTTGGGCTTTGGTCTCGTCGTCCTGCGCCTGGTACTAATCATATCTTCGCGCAAAATCACGGCGTTTTTTTAGGCGATTGCCTCGGTTCGCCCTTGCAGGTTTGAAAGCGGTTTCCAAGGGGGTAAGGCTCGCCCTATATTCATTCCGGCGGATGGTCTCAGGATTTACTGAGTGCCCCAAAGCCCCTCCCGGAAGTGGCCTCCACTTATAAGCAGATGGCATTGCTCGTGGAAAAAGGTATTCTATTCATCAATGTTAGTACATATGTTCCATCTCACCGGTGAAGGGGATTACTTGGTGAAGGGCATACGCTCTTGGTAAAGAAGGTCACTTTGCAAGAGGGATATGCTACAAACCAAGTGCTCAGCTTAGTCATCCCCCCACAAAGTATTGACAAACCCCTCACTGCAGCCCTATTAGAACACATTGTGCGATAGCTTAACTCGCATGAGTTTCTTAGGCTGTTGTTTTTTTATGTAAGGTGTGCACTCATTCATATCTCTAGTCACCTACAACCGTGCTTGCACACATACCAGACACCTGATAAGCTGTCTGTATATGGAGATGATAGAGCTGAATGACAATTCCTATACTCCATTAACCGAGCAAACCTTCCCACAATTTACCCAATGGCTTGATTCACCTGATCACAAAAACCGCGAATATGAATCTCTTGGATGCCCGGAGAGTATTTCAATCGCAGAGAAACTAATTGTGCATGGAGTTACAGTCACTCTTTGATCAAGATAAATGGGCTTGTTACCGGAACTGGTTGATTTTTCCAAATCAGAAGCCAGCCCATGGTCCTGAGCAGCAACAGCAGTACAACCAGAGATATGATGCGCTTACCTACTACCTCATCAAAGACGGCAAACTCTTTCGAAAAGGAACTGCTAAGGATAATGTTCCTGGGCTAGACTGTGAGGTTGTTCGACCTGCAGATATTCTTTATAAAATTCAAGCAGTGCATACCCAGCTCGGACATGTAGGAATGAATAAAACTACCATTGGTGTGAGATATCGCTACTATGGACTAACCCGGACGGAGATTGAGTGGCTCCTAAAGCATTGTCACACCTGTCTCCTCAGCGGGCAACATTGCTCCCGGGCCCCTCTTGAACCCATTGTCTCTGTCCACACACTCCAGCGTATCCAGATTGACCTTGTCGATCTGCGGCATGAGCCTGATGAGCAATTCAAATGGATTCTTCATATAAAGGACGATTTCAGTAAATGGGCATCCTTATTTCCTTTAAAGAGCAAGAGAGCTGCTGAAGTTGCCGGGCAAATGGCAATTTGGATTGGGTGTTATGGGGTTCCTGAGATTCTACAATATGATAATGGGTGTGAGTTTAAGGGTATTCTTCTTATTCTTCTACAAAAACATGGAATTAAGGTACAGAATGGATGACCTCGAACCCCGCAGACACAAGGCCTTGTAGAGCAAGCCAATGGAACTATGAAGACCAAACTCCGAGCGTGGAAGCTAGATACTGTGGCTTCAGGTGGTAATCCACAATGTTTGTCTCAAGCGTTGCTGGAAATTGCGCTCTCAATGAATCGGCAATCACATTCCAACCTTAGAGGCCGCTCACCCTATGAGGTGATATTTAATCGAAAGCCACCCTTGGAGGAAGCAATGCCTATTCACTCAAGAGTTCAGCAGACCTTGGACAATATACCAGAAGAACATGTCCATCTTGGTTCGAGTATTCAAGACCAGAGGGATGAAGAAGCAGACATGCTTGTGGAAAGCTTGCCACCAGCAATCAATGAGGGGGCACTTGGAACCGGGTTTTCCTTTGATGATATGGATTTTGATAGAATGAGTGATGCAGCCTGAGGCCGGAGCCCCGTTCAGGAGCCGGAACTTGAAGTAGAGAATCAAGCGCTTCCAATACCCGATATTCACTCGAGTCCAGTGTCTATCGAGAATACGATTGTTCGAACAGTACTTGAAGAAGCGATGCAGGATGAAGCAGCCATAGGGAGAGCAAGATTCTCCCATCAGTATAATAAGCAACATACTATTGAACGCTTTTTGGCAGGGGATATAGTAAGTCTTAAAATACCAAGAGAGTATCAGGCAGCCACAGATCCTCCAAGAATATTCTGCCGGGTAATTACAGAAAGCTATCCAAATCGCTATAAACTTCAAACAGCCTATGGCATTCTTAAAAACTACTACTCTGTTAATGTCCTCCTCCGGGTTCCCGAGGCAGCTGGAATTAATCTCTGAATTCCTACCACACGTATGGCTACAGAAATTACACTACATGCGGCTGCCGGAATAATATCTACCAGTGATCGGATTAGTATCTGCTGCAACTGCAAAGCTCCTAAGGGCAGTGGAAGATGCAGGTGTATCCGGAATAAAGTGCAATACTCAGTTCATTGTCATTCCCATGAGTTGGACTGCGGCAACAGATCTCCGCTTGCTACTCGAATGGAATTAGCTTTAATTGAACGGTATTCCCCTGATACATGAATGCTGGATTGATATTTGAAGCTGGATCACAAGTGTACTTCAAGTTAAATGCAGCATGTACGGGTAGTAGTCAGATGGTATCTGTGGTAAAGTTGGGGTTGTGAGTATGGTACTGGCAGATACTTGTACTACAGAGATTGAAATGGGAGAGAAAATCCTGTAGCACTGGCAGTAGTGAATGTATTCTAGTACTAGTAATAAAAATGCAGGTACTTAATTTGCTTGGTTGGTGGGATCGGACGAATCTTTCATTGTGAAGAGCATATCTCACCCCCAAAGTGGCCTACTTCATGAATAGCATATCTTCTTGATCAACAGCATATGCTCTTCGTCAAGTAATTCTCTTGGCTAGTGAGATGGAACACATATATGACATCAATATGACTCTAGTTACTTCCCGTACACCACATTCCAAGTCGCCTGACCATTGGCCGAACATATGTGCACCGCACATCACATTGAAGTAATACTTCCGACAATTGGGTGATGCGATGAACTTATATAAAGGGAGTCTACCGGAAAACTAAATACTACTTCTTTTGGCCGGACTTTACATTGTTAGCTCCTCAACAAACTGTTGAGCCGGCGTACCTCGGGATTGTACTGGCGTTAAGGATTGGTAAGCCCGGACAGGTGTCATCCTTTACTATTATAGTTAAATAAAATTATCGAACAACAAACCATCATGACTGCTGACTTTATAATAAGGTCACCACTCCCATCGTTTCGAGTCTATGGCAACTAGTCAATACCACCAATGATTTTCAATTAATTTATTCAACAATAAGTAGGGAGTCGAAACCTATCCGGGCTTCTACACACTCTGGATCAGCCACAAAGTACCGTGATACATTAAATGGACGATAGGGTATGGCTCTTCTATTCTTGTTATAACACGAGTGAAAATACTTAGAATCAATATTGAATGTATATTTAATCCCTGATGGGCATAAAATCGATGATACTCGAGTATAGTCGACAATAATCGACCATACTCGATGATGCTCGAGCAGTGACCATGATCGATCACTCGATCAGGGCTCCCCAGTTTCATCGATAATTCGATCATAGGGTCCCCTCGATCAGATCATGATCCAGCATGGCCCCCATGATCTGCTCGATCATGATAGTGCCCATCACTAATAGGGGTGGAGGGGAACGGAATCAGATCTAATGAATGTTTAAGGTGGGTAATAGAGGAATCAAATGGAAATAATAAACGTCTACCGTTAACGAGCATACCCTGACCATTATCAGGCCGCCTTACAGGCCATTGGAAGGAGTAAATAGCTCTTGCGCCAGAACCAGCCTCGTTCTGACCATGACTGTTCCCGATGTTCGTACCGGGTGGGATGTATTCATGATCCGGGCTCGCCCGGATCTGTTGAGGAAAGTTTCCCAAGGATTTTCGTAAGGTGTCCAGGCAGTGCCGGGAGTTGTAAGGCGGGTGAGAAGTCATATACAGGGCCTGAACGGCCTGATCCGCAGCGGCCTGCTGGAGTTGAGATATTAATGTCCGGCGTTTGAGTTTATCATAGAGTTCCTGTACAGTATTAGCGCAAGGTCTCTCGTTATGGGAATGGTAAATATGAGCCAAGAATACCTGTGTTTGTGCCTGCCTTTTCGCCTTCTCTCTTCACCCTTGCATCAACTCATGGTTCTTCCTTCTCAATTTATCTTCAACAACCTCCATACCAGCAATCTTATTCTGTAGGGCAGAGATTTCAGGATTAGCATCACGAATAATCTTCTCATTCTCCCCTTGAATTTCGGTTCTCCGTGCTCGTAAGGACATTGCGAGATTTTGTTGATAAATTCTATGCCATGGTCAACTCCTCGTCTTACTGTAGGGAGGGAGCTAACACAGACATTTCCTGGATCACTTGATATGTCCAGAAGGCGAGCCCATGAGTGCAGATTTCTATTATGAGACTCGGACTGAGTCCACTGAGAACACTAGTCTTGTAGTTGTTGCTTTGTTTGAAAACTGCGATTACTGCGTTGTCCGGCTTGGAAAGTGATATACCCCAGGCTGGACCGGTTTGCAGACAGTTCGGAAAGGGTTGGGTAAGCTGTACAGCGGCAGCACATGGGAGGCAGTAAATATGACTGTAGGAAGTGAGGAAAAGATGGTCAACTTAAGGGCTACTGAGGAATAGGTCCTCCAAGAGTGGGGTGAACATGCGCGGGAGTTCAGTAAAGCAGCGGAAGACAACCCGCGCTTATCCGGCAAGAGTGTATATTTTTGTCAGGACAAGGAGATTGTTTTCCGATTTTTACTGACACCCCCGAGCAGTGTGATGGGTTTATTCAATAGAATCAGGGAGGTAATTACCTGCAGGTAGTCACACCGGCGCGGGCACAGTATCGGAGGTCGTTACATGGGAGGATAAAGCGATTCATCCTAAGGTGGTATTTGGGTCAAACGAGCAAGTAGTTGTGGCGATGAGGAGAACAATTGTCGGTTTCGGTGTTCAGAAAAGAAAAGAATAGATGAGATTGTGGAAATTGAAACTTTCATTCTTTGAGCATGTGCGGCGTCGAGGTTAACGCCGACATGTACGGCACTTGAAATGGGATAAAGCACCCAATCATCAGTCTCATTGAATTTCTCCTAGCAACAAAACATATGAAGGATTTTACATCGGAGTCAACCATTAGTCTAGGTCCAGTATTCCATGTTAGCAAACAAGCGAAAGGTTGGAAAAAAAGATGTAAATATGATATACAGTACCATACCATATTTTTCAGCGAAGTCTTCTGATAGTACTTTATACCATCTCTAACCTGGGAGCCGCCAGGGCAGAGGGCCAAGAAGGAGGCTCAACCGAAAAAAATGCATTCGCACCCATATCCCGCCGTATCATTTTCAAGTAATCCATATTGGAATCAAATTCCGCCCACATGCTCACGGGGAGTATGTGCTGATTCCGTTCGTACCAGCGGAGATCCACCACTTTTGTCATTGTAGGATCATCTCGGTTGGGATTCGGAGCACAGGTTTGGGAGGTGGGCGATAGAAATGAAGGGAAATCAAACAATAATCCGTTGGGCCCTATCGTGCGATTGACGATAAAACAGTAGAATTCAAAATGCTGTCCAGCGAGTAAGTGATTGCGAGAAGGGAGGAAGAGGTGGAAGAAATACGTGAGATATTATCACTTCACCGCAAACAAGCAGTAAATTAGCGACCGAAACCCTGAGCAACTACCTGCGCCCAGGCATTCTCCTAGCACGTTCGAGAAGGAGCCATACGGCCTCGCCTTTCTTAACCCTCACTCCCTCTCCAGTGGGCGGAGCAACATTAGAGCCTAGTGGGTGTTAGCCGTATATCAACTTCAAAAATCGGATCATGAACCACACCTACCATCATAAAAAACATGCGGAATATTGATCTTTACATTCTTATTCTTCTCCTGCAAAGCCAAAAACTCGCTCCTCAAAGTCTCACGTTCCTGAGACTCCCTCAAAAGGGTATTCTTCGTCAAGACCTTGGAGCCGGTAGTCCCAGTTTTGGCTTAACCTTCCGCTTCTTCATCACGTCCTCCTCTCCACTCCTATTGTTATCCTCACTATTAGACCTTGTCCGGTCGCCGGATGAAGAGTAATAGCCATCCTCCGTGCAATCTTCACGATCACACTCCCCAGCGAATGATAATTTCCCTTTGACCACCTTCTTGCGCCTCTTAGTTCCCCTACCACAACTGCCGGTGGGCGCCTCACTACCTTCCCGAGACAAGCTCGCAGGTCCCCCGCCCCCGCCACCGCTGTGAATCGGTTGTAGTTTTTGGGCTGCTTCGCGGTCCCGTTGTTCCGCTAGTTCGACGCGACCCTTCTTGAATTCGCTTAGATGCACAAGACCGAGGGTCTGCGTCTTTAGCACATCCTCCCGGTTTCAGTGTTTGCAACAAAAGATGAGGGGGTGCTGGTGGTTGGGTTGGCCATGGTAAACACTCGTATATATGGCTCAGATGGTGGGGTTTGCTGCTGGGGTGATTGGAATTTGTGTTTGGAAGGTTGGTTCCAGGTCAGATTTGAAGCCAGTTGGTAGGGTTGTTGGAGTATTGATCTGCGGTAAGGGGATGATGGGTGATCTGGAACCGGACATTCGGCTAGACGATAATGTGTGTGCCTTGTAAGTGGCGTTGTTGTTAGTGTCTACTTTGATTTTTGGCCGTAACTGTCGCACGCGACTACCCGTCATAGGAAATGATAAGCCGACCAACTGCAACACGTTGGTGAAAAACTTTCTCTTCACCTTATCGCAACACTATCCCAACGGTCCACTGTCCCGCTTCTCCCCCCCCTGAATAGCCGAACCTCTTCCCCCAACCGCACTCCCATCCAATGTTGCAATGAAGGGGGGGGTTCGATCAAAAAATGATTGAAGGCGAGGAACCCGCTTTTTCAAACCGGGGGGTTATAAGATAGAACCCCTTCTAACAAATCGGTAAACAATGATATTTGAAGGCAGTTGGAGGCAAAGAAACAAATGAAATGATAAGAAAAGGGAGCAAAATGTAGTAGAAAAGGCAAATAAACTAGCACTGGTACTCCACTTCCCCGGCTTCTGAGCAATAAATACTCATATATCTGGGCTAAAGGTAGAAATTCGCATCAGAGTTCCTGCTATTTTTGCTTACTAAGAAATTAAAGAACCCCCCCCTTCAATCCCTATTTTCAGAAGCCCCGATTCAAACCCCTCACCTTCTAACCCCCCGGGTTCGATTATCAAAGGCCTTCTTTGCAACACTGCTCCCATCTACTTCCTCACAGCTGTCGCACAGAATTTTCCTCCGGATCAATCCTCGACCGATGCGATAGGAGAGCCAAGCCAGCGAACCTCGACCTGATATCTTGTTTGGTCCGGCTCTAATGGTACGCTTCATCGGAATTCCATGTCCTTCTTGATTAGCGCCCTGAAATTGCTTCAGGATCCTGGTAAGCCTGGAAACCTTACCCCCAATGATGCCTTCCATTGTGCTGTCCTCCTTTTGGTTATCCAGCCCGCCCCGAAGAGAGCAACTCAAGTTTCTTAGAATGACCCTGCCTCTTCCTCTTCGCATCATGGCAGCCACGGGCCTCCGGGGAGGCGGCCGCTTTCACCAATCTGAAGCGCCGCTTTACCTCACATGCAGAGATCTGCATCCCTGCAATTCGCTTCTGGATGACTGGCCTCTTCTCCCCCAGTTGCTCTCAACGAGATCTCTAACTAAATAACCAATGACACCGGTCTCCTACTGGATTTAGAATATGCCTACACCAAGCTCCAGATGAAACACTCGCAGGATCAGGGGGAGCTTCGCCAATGTTGCCGTAGCGCAGGCCAATCAGCACTTGTGAGGGTGAGCACGGCCACGCCGGCACTGGGGAGTCATTGACGAGCAGAGGGTGTATGAGATTCAAGAGGGGCTAGGGTGATGACGATGAATGTGCAGTGATTGGTTCCTCCGATGCAGGCGAGGATAGTACCGGTAGTGCCGAGGAAAGCGTTGGATCAAATTCGCCTGTGAGTGAGGGAGAGGGGAGGGGAGGGAGGGCCGCTGCGCTGAGAAATGGTTCCGGCACCTGCTGCAAAAGTAGCACCGCAAGAACGGAGGAGACAGTAGAGAAAGGTCCAGGTATGATCAAATTAGGATCAGGATTGTGGGGGATTCCGATGGGAGCGGAACCAAGTGAAAACAAAATGGAGGTTAAATAGATGCCAGGAAGGGTGTTATTAGTATGCGGAGGACCAGCATGAGTTGACTGGCTGCGGCGGACTCGGAGGCAAACCATATGTACTCCTGCCTACATTCTAGGGGTTACTCCGACTCTTCTGATAGGGATAGCTGAGTGCTAGGTATACTGTTCGCACCCTCCTGCGGTGTGGGTATCTTTTCGCTAAGAAGCAGGAACAAACACAACTTGGCGATTCATAAAGTATTCAGATCAATGGGTGCCAAGATATCCAGCTTACGCCTAAACTCTTGAATCTTGGCACGGGTTCATCCGAATACTTGATGAATCGCCAGATATACAAGAACGCACCCACTGCCAAGCCTCGGGGCATGGTTTTGACTTGTGTTTGGCAATCAGAGAGCACACAACCTCTTTTTCTCAATTTTGACCTCTCTCCTGATAATGAAGCTCACACCTCCACACTACATAGCTTTCTAATCCAGTCTCTACTGGTTGCCTTGTTTTCGAACAGCCATCCTCAAGTGACCTCAGATACTCTGAAAGTGACTCCCATCTGCATCTGTCATACTGACATCCTGTCACAAATCATGACTAAGCAACGCAGATTTGACATGACTAATATTTATTAGTCATAAAGGGATGTTGGTTTCAGGTTATGACATAACGTGACTCATAGCATTTCATATGACTGGGCACTTGTGAGTAATCATTATATCGTGATTGATTGATTGTTTAAGGACTCACAATTGTGACATCAGAGGATGTAAGGTCTTTCACACATGACTCAGATTATGAGTCAAGTGTTTCACGCATGTGACTCGTTTGAGCAGATAACTTGTTTTATGAGTTTTGATTGGGTAACAAATGTTGCACAGTAGAGTCTGGCCAGTCAGCTGATAGATTTTGCACTGACTCACTATGAGTCATTGAGGTCACACAACAAGAGGTGATGGGTCACCAGGGTTTGGGTTGTGGGAAGAAGGTACTATAAGGGGCTTAGTTCAGACCAAGATATCGGATCTTCACTCAACTATCTAAATATTTTCTTATACTAGAAGTTGCAATACACTTACTGTTTCCCCCTTTACATACACTCCTCCTCCTTGAGCATGTTGGAACAAAACCAATTGTGATAGTCTCAGAGTACGAATTAATGACCTAGAACTATTGTGATTGTTCTATCTAAGCTGGACAATCCACGCTTCTTACTATCCAACAAGATAGTATCCTTCAAGATAAGTAAACTAGTCTTGTCCTATCTGAAGAGATCGTACCTCACTATTCCTTGATATAAGAAAATGAGACTTGTTGACATCTGAGACCACTGTCTTGCCTGTTGCATCTAGTATCTATAATAGGATTATTACACCCTTGCTTGCTTGTTTTCTACAACCCACTCAGAATCGCTGACCTCTCTATGATGACAAAACAGGCTTCAAAAATGTCCACTGAAAGTTTCACCAGTAGTGAGGTGAATATCAATAACGATATTTTGATAGCAATCTCTCATATGAATCATCACCTAACCTAGATTGATCATGTTCTGTCTTAACAGGATGGATTAATGTATTAAGAGTATGGACTATCAGTATAGGGGCATGGATTATCAACTCATTGAGATGGATAATCGTCAAACAGAGATTGTGCAATCAGCTAAGAAACAATTGACTAATATGAAGAATCACTTAACCAGGATCGATTATATTCTCACTAGACTAGAAAATAGTCAAATCGAGATTGTGCACACCTGGGATAAGTGTTGCACACCTATTGACAATCAGCTAACCGAGCTTGTTCAAACTATCAACAATCATCTAACCGAGATTGATCAAACCATGGACAATCAGCTAACAGAGATGGATCAAACCATTGACAATCATCTAACTGAGATTGTTCAAACATCCACACTGGTTCCAATATGATGCACAAGAACTTTGACACTGCAAATGGGGGTTTTAAGGTCATAGAGCAACATCTCAATACCACTTATCAAAACTTCAATTTTATTGAAAAATATTTTTCTTCAGTTGATAGGCATTTGACTATTCTTATCAACAACCTAGACACAGTTGAACTCTACTTTCGCTTCTAGTATGCAGAACATTCCTCTTTTTATTCTTTTTTATTACGATATAGGCTAATATTGCTAATCAGTTCTTATAATTCTATTGCTTCACAGGAAAACTCCTCTGATAGTAGTCACAGGGCCTATTTGTGTTAGCTGAGAACTATGTCAAATCAACCGATTTCAAACTTGTTGGATAACAAAGCCTCTATTGACGCCTTAGACAGTATGTCACAATGACTCCCTCCCTGCTGGGATGACCTTTACTCACTATTGGTAGAATTTGAAATCAAGAACTTGAAGTTGTTAAGTGCATACAACTGGCCTTGTAGTAAGGAGCTAAGTCTCAGCAAGCAGAGATGCAATTAGTACAGAGTGACAATAGTCAAATCACTATTGTGGAAGCGGCCGACTAACGTTTCTCAACCATCAAAAATCCAGTAGTCGATATTGTCAACAGGATTGAAAACAGTTCTGACACTATAGACAACAATTTTGAGAGTGCTAATGGGTGTTTCAAGGCAAACGAGGAATGTTTCAATACAATAGATAACAACTCTAGCTTGGTCTGGGAATGTTTAAAGGCAATCAAGGAACGTTTCGCTACGATGGATCACAACTCCACTTTGGTCGCTGAATGTTTTACCTCAGTTGATCAGCATTTTACTGTGCTTAACACCAATCTAAATACAGTTGAGCTTCATGTTCACTCCCAGTATAACAATCATTCCTCTTTTTTTCCATTACAATATAGGCTAACCATACTACTCACTGGCAGCTAATACAATTTTATTGGCAGACTTGAAAACTCCTCCATCCGTAGTTGTTGGACCACTTGGAGTCGGCTGAGGACCTCATGGAATGAACCTTTTGCGAACCTTCCAGAAAATAAAGCCAGCATCAACTTGCTAGACTGTGAGTCACAAGCACTCCCTGCCTGCTCAAAAGACTTTTGCTAAGGATTCATAGAGTTTGAAATCAACGAGTTGTTTAGTGTCTACCACCTGCCAACCAGTAATGAGCTGGCTGTTGGCAAGCGCAGATTTGCCCAGTGCATTGGGATAACAAAGCGCTGATGGAATGTGAGCTTGGGTTGGTCAGTTTTTTTTGTTCGTAGCTATTAGCTACCTCTTTGTTTTTTAATTCTTTTTCAATTGGGTGGATAACTCGGACTTTTCACTGTACTTTTCTTTTCCGGGCCTTCAGGCTTCTGTTTTCTGTTTTCTAAATTATCCCATCAATTCTACACTGCACTAAAACTCTATCCCTCTCCTGACTTAGATACCACTCACTAGCATTCTGGCCCCCAACAGATCCAGATGCCGGGCATTATTAACCTGGGTGTCCAAGGTTGGGCTCTCCGCCCAGCATATCTCTCACACCTGCTTATTTCAGACGAACAGAAGGATATCGTTCCAAACGAGCCTCTGACATCTTTTCACCATCATATCTGATATTCGGGAACTCTAGATAAAGCTATCTCCTAATGTTAAACCCGATTGCTCAGTATGTCACTCTGTCCTTTGAAATCTCTGATGTTGCTGATAAGACCCACCCCCAGTGTTCTCAACGGTTCTGGGCCCCCGTAGGGCCCGATGGAGGGACTGCAAAGAGCCCTGGACCTGACGGGATGGCAAAATGCGGTCCACACCCGTCCTGGAAACCTCAGGACGGCCGTCTTTGTGGCAGACGGTGGGCCCTTCAAGGCAAGACATTTTAGCGTGGGGGACTGCGAATGACTGTGGGTTACTGCCGGTGACTACAGGGGACTATGAATCCTATCAACAGCATTTCATGACACCCTTCTCGAGCAAATACAGAAACTCATCTAATAAGATTAAAAGAAACCTGAGGCTATATAGGAGAGATAAATAGGTGTAGAATATATCCTATAATATACCGCTAGGGCCGGGCATCGGGCATATAGCTTAATCTAGAACTCGTACCTATCTACCATCCTCTTATTACAACATTTCTTCTCTTGCATCATTAAGCCCTGATCCAAGCTAGCAAAACATGTCGGATAAACACGCGAAGCCTGCATCACAAAAAACCATCTAAGATTTATGAGAGAAGGCGTAAGATGAGAAAGAGTTGCGTCTGTTCTGAAAATGGTTCGGAGTATACAGCTTCTGGTGGAAAAACCTGGTGGCGTTGTGCTTGTTGTATGTTCCCCTGCTTCTTCTTTTCTATCATATACTAGCACTCTGATTCCAGCTATAAGAATAATAAGAATATTCCCGCCTCCAGGCACTGAGGGAAGCTGGGATGACATAAGTAATCTTGCCCTGAGGCGAGATTTCTTACTAATTTGGGCGTGCTCCTTGGCATGAAACATGTTTCACAGTGGACGGCGGGGGACGGCGGGGCTTATAGTTCTTCGCACCGGGGCGCAGGGCAAGTTTTGAAAAAAGACCGGACCGGACCGCTTAACGCCGTCCACCGCCGTCCGTCTCCAGGACGGACGGACTGCCCCGTTGAGAACACTGGCCCTAGGTTTTATGTTTCCAGTACAGTACTGTAAAATCTCTTGAAATCTACCACCACCACCAGAACTATAATCTCTCGGTCAGGAGTTGAAACCTGCTGGGGAGATATGTAGAAAGGGGGAGTGGTGAAGGTTAGTTGATGCTGAGGGAATTATCGGCTCTGTAGCGCACTTTAGGCACTTTAGGCTTGTGGCTGGTAACAAGATGTGTATTATGAACGAATACTTCTGTATACCAATATGATACGCATGGAATATCGGTACTGCACAAAGAGAATCCCAAGGAAACTAGAGGGGGGGAACGAAACACAAGGGTCGTACAGACAAGATTACTGGTATAAAACACCCTCGAATCTACGAGTACTAGGAGGCCCTTGTTTCTACAAGCGAAGCACAACTCCGAACTATGCTCCTAGCGTGTGAATAAAGGTCACAGACTGACTCTTTTTTTTGGGTGAGTATATTACAATACCAAAAATGGGAATCCACCGTAGCGGTACTGAATCAAGGGCAGTAGCAATCCTGGGATCACAATACCCGGAAAGGGATAGAGGGTATTCCATGTCATCTTGGAACAATAACTCGTCGCGCGCTATGGTGTGGGCATGGTAAGAAATTATATAATTTTAAATTTGCAGAGGTGCGATCATAAGACTAATGAATCGGGGATTATACTCGTAATTTTCTGATGTTTGTAAACACTTCTATTGCATATGGGGAAAAAACCTGCGGCTCTGGCTGATTTTTTGCCCATATGCAATAGCAGTCGTGTTTACTAACGTCAGAAAATTACGAGTATACTATGAGTGAAAATATGTGTGTGAGAGCGATGAGGGGCATAGGTGAGAGAAGCTGGGAGATAGATTCAGGTAGAATGTGTTCGAGGCGATGAGGAAATACTGGTTGTGTGGGGGGGGAACGATTGATTGGACTATGTTTGGATTAGGGTCAGTTTTGCACGCAGGGGGGCCATGTGACAAGTAGTGTTGTTCACGAGCCGGCTCGTGGCACCCCTGGACTCGAGGGCTCGAGCCGCCAAGAAACCGCCAAGAAACCGCCAAGAGGCTCGAGTCTAGAGTCGAGTCGGCTAGTGGACCCCTGTCCGAGCCGGCTCGAGCCGCCAAGAGACTCGAGTCCGCTCGTGGACCCCTGTTCGAGCCGCCAAGAGACCGGTTGCCAAGAGACTCGAGCCGGCTCGTGGCACCCCCGGGCTCGAA
>Ga0307509_10006854_pt1 | contig 15156 bp, 16 predicted proteins | sample 10_EM_MG_FD_202245 | JGI IMG/M metagenome (GOLD analysis project Ga0307509, IMG submission 202245) | Populus trichocarpa ectomycorrhiza microbial communities from riparian zone in the Pacific Northwest, United States - 10_EM | ecosystem: Host-associated > Plants > Roots > Unclassified | place...
AGTAAGTCACATCACAAATCATATATATAATATCGAAAATCACTCACTTATTTGCCTTATATCAGACAGACTTAGCGCGTGTTGACTTGGTGCGTGTTGCCTTACATCATGCTGTTGTGGCGCGGGCAGAAATACCTGAGCTGCATAATTTGCCGGCGCTGGCGTACCAGGTATATTTAAGGGGACGCCTGGAATGAATTGCGGAGCGTTGTTACCCATAGGAGCACCTTTTTTGGCCATTGCCACACCAGACGAGTGTAAATGTAAGACCACCGGGGCAATCACTGGGAGAGGGTTATTTTGCGCAGAGCTTCCTGACGGACCTGGATGTCCTGATACTGACAAAGGATGTTGGATCGGCCCTTGGGGAATCGGCGGCGGAGAATTGTTTTGAATCGCACCAACAGCCTGTTGAGGAAGATTTTGTGCTGACTGGTTAAGCAGCACGACCTGGGGCATCACTTGAGGAGGGTTATTTGCCGGCGGAGCACCTCCCATTTTGATCCCCGCCCCGGACGACCGCAACCGAAATTTGATAGGGACTATCCCCGGCGGGGGCATGTTTTGTGCTGCGCTACCTGACGCACCAGCATTTCCTGACGCACCAGCATTTTCTGACGCACCAGCATTTCCTGACGCTGGCAACGCAGGTTGGATCGGCCCTTGGGGATTCGGCGGAGGAGGATTGTTATGGATCGCACCACCCGGCTAGGCCGGAGGTTGGACTTGCGCTGGCACTGGTGCATTAGCTGGGGGAGCATTCGGGACGCCAGCAGCTACAATCTGTGCCATTGTTGCAACACCCCACTGAGTCTGAGGGGGGGCATTTGCCGGGAGTAATAAGTTCGGGACAATCACCTGCGCCGGAGGGACTCCCGGCACCTGCGGAAACGGCTTATTTGGCAACTTGATTGTGTGAGTCAACTTCTTCGCACAGTCCTTGACCAGTTGGATTACTGCCTCGTCCGCGGCCTGCATACTGGGTATGTCGTTAGCTGCGGATGCAGTGGCGAGTTTATCGCAGGTGGGTCTCAATCGCCGGAAGCCGGCAACAATTTGATGGAATTCTGCGTCAGGGAAATGGTGAATATCCGTAAGATAACCCCTGGCTAACAGTTGATCCTTAACAGCGTCCCGCCATGCACCGTATACGGGGTCACCTTTGGCGGTCCCAAGGCCCATTGATCTCTTATGATCATTGATTTTTCTGTTGTCCCGGCGTCGACATGACATTTCTCCAATGAGAGAATTAGCAGGAAGCTGATATGTCTGACCTGCTGGAGCCGGCTGCGGTGCGCCGGCTGGCATCAGTGGGTATTGAATGATATTGATATTCTGCGCCATATCGATTATGTTTTAGAGTATATAGATTTGACAAATATGAGAGGCTAGAGTGTGCGTCTTGTGGATCTTGTGGAAGTTGTGAATGACAGGTGATCCTTGGTATGAGGTTCCCCTGTGCTGATCTGTTCACATTATATACCAAACACAATGATCCTTCATGGCGTTTGAAAGCTTCAAGTATTTTTAGAAAACAAATCTGACGTTCTACGACAGGACACCGCCATCTTTTGATTCAACTTGAACAAGTCAATTGGAATAAGGACTCTTGCACTCGAACAAGATATTGTAGGTCCACCATTGTGATCCTGAAACAAACAATCCAAGGCCGAGCCACGTGATGTTTACGCTAACCAATTCTAAAGACCCGATCCAGTTTAGATCATTCAGGCCGCTTGACCCTACGTGCGATCCACACGCGTTGTTGACATCACCCCTGAGAGATTTATCCTCGATATTACACAAAGCCGAGATAATCTCAGTAACCTCACCCCATACCTAACAAATGTCCATTCTGCCGACGGAAATACAGCCAGTCCGGTGCATATGAGAAGCACCTGCGAAATGCGTACGCAAATCTGGATATCATCCTAGCTTCTACAATACAAGATGCATGCTCACCGACTAAAAACGTTAACAAAGGAAGTGACATATTGCGCCACGAGGGGCACCTCCGCCAAGATTCCGACTATGAATCTGATCCAGATCCCACCGGACGTGTGGATTACATCAGTCACGAGTCTGATACAGAGATACTCAATGAACCTGCATGTCCATTACCCAGTGAACCCACGCTCTATGAAGGGGCTGGTGAATCCATAGGAGATGTCATTGGTTTCGAACAAGAACAAAGCAATCTGTGTCAACGCCCATGGTCCCCATTCAGTAGTGCGCACGGTTTCAAGCTAGCGTCTTGGTTCATTGACGGCAAAGTACCTAAGACAAGAATCAATGAATACTTCTCGAGTGGACTCGGTAATGCTTCATCTGCCGGGTATAGTTCTATGCATACGCTTGAGAACCTCCTCCAAGCATTGGATCCTCACAGTGCATATCTTCAATGGCACGAAGGACAAGTTGAGGATGGTAAGCGAACATTGCCATTCTTCTATCGCAACGTTCTAGATTGCGTCAGATATCTCCTACGCCAGATCGCCTACAGAGACGACTTCGTCTACGCCCCGCGCAGGGAATACGACCCCAATGGACAAAGGATATACGCAGAAATGCACACAGCGGACTGGTGGTGGGATGTTCAAGTACAGACTCCTAACCCTTTATTAAGTAAACAATCGCTTACTGAAACCAGGTGACACTTCCACCAGGAGCGACGCTCATCCCGATCATAGGGATGTCTGATCAGACGCATCTCACCAACTTCTCCGGCGACAAGAAAGCGTGGCCTGTCTATATCACCCTCGGAAATCTTCCGTCAGGCCGGCGCAACAGCCCTGCATCCATGGCAGTTCTGCTGCTTGCATTGTTGCCTATTCCCCCAAAACTATCAAAGCCCTCGAAGGCGGATGTACACCAGAGACAAATCAACGCCGACACCCTGCGGGACGTATTCGAACTCATCTTTGCGCCTCTACAAGACCCAGCTCGTGACGGCGTACCAATGGACTGCGCCGATGGGAAGGTTCAGACGTGCTTCCCAATCTTGGCCGCGTGGATTGCGGACCACATGGAAAACGTTGCATTTCACGGAATAAAATCCAACGTCTGTCCTACATGCGAGGTGCCAACACGAGAATTAGGCTCCAACAGGAAAGTCTATCCAGTTAGAGACTACGCAAGATATCACCATTACGACAATGAAAACTGGCTCGCAGAAACCGACGACAACGACATCACCCCTCAGAGTCTTGGTATTAGATTAGGTCACAATGTTTTTTACGAGCTCAACCGGGTATCGCCGCCAGATTTACACAAACCAGACATGCTCCATACTGTTTACCTTGGGTTATTCAAGCACCTGATGGACTGGATACAGGGATTTCTGAAGAAGCACGGACGACTTGAGGCATTCGACGAAGTTTGGAAGGCATTACCACCCTACCCAGGATTCCTTGTACCCAAGAAAGCCTACCGTGAGGTTACGCAGTGGCAAGGGAAAGAGATGCGGAATCTCGGGCGGTGTATTCTGGGTATTCTGGCTGTGGCGCTGCGTCAGCCTAGGAGTGCCCAACTCATACCGTTCAAGCGTGCTCTCGGATGCGTCAGGGCGCTAGTCAATTTCAATATGATGGCGCAATACCGGAGCCACACAGCAGAAACAATCACCTATATGGAAGACTATCTGCAGACATTTCACAAGAAGAAGGATATCTTTTTAGAGTTTCGAGTATCTAAACGCACACGCACGAAGATCGATGAGCAACGAAGGGAGCTGCGACATGACAGGGCGACGACAAGGGAGCGCATCGCACCCTCGAAACGGCGCCGGATCCGGGACGCAGAAAAGGAAGAAGAAAGCGAGCGACGTATGGACTTGATCTATGGTGAATCGCATTTCAACTTCATCAAGATACATTTGCTCAGTCATTTTTGTGATCATATCCGCCGGTTTGGCAATATTCCGATGTATTCAACCGAGTTCAGCGAGCTAGCGCATAAGACACAAATCAAGGACGGATGGCGGCAATCGAATAAAAACGATGCCTCACGGCAAATTGTGCAGAGCTATAGTCGACAACATGGCATTCGAATGAGACTATTGAATTTGGAAACTCTGCGACGTTGCGGCGCAGATCTCTCTCCCGACGTGGCAGAATATTTGGACAGAACTAGCACCACCACAGAGCCTGACCCCCGTAGGAGGATGCTGAAGGGACGTCGGGACGACGTTTCCAACATGGCGAATCTTAGTCGGGTTTTGGGGGTTTCCATTCAGATTGTATGTCATGAATTGATCCGATACAGTCGGCATAATCTGCCGCCAGAGCGCCGTCTTCCGGAGGACCCTGAGATCCTTGAATCTCTTCCAATTGAGCTACTGACACAACTCGAGATTCCTCTTCTTGCATTCCAAGAAACCGAAATCTACGACGTCCACCGTGCGCGATGCACGGGGGCTCTTCAGTTTAGGAATCATGGCTCTCGCAATGATTGGGTTTGGGTGCGGGCAGGAACCGAAGAGATGTATGGTGCGCTCCGGGGCCGTCTTCCAGCGAGGCTCATTGCACTCTTCAAAATCAGAGACTACAGATACGCGGATGCTGTGCGCCGCCTCGCCGGCATCCAGTTCGTGAGCGCAGTGAACTCAGGGCGTCTATCGGACGTACATGGCCTTGTTACCGTACAAATGAAGGAGGATGCTCGGGTCTTTACTGTAGTTGACATAGGTACAATTCTCGGCCTCGCGCACCTTATCCCAGAGGGGGACCGGCGCTGGATTATCAATAGCCGGATCGATTTGAGAACATTTAACGAGGTATATTAAGGCATCGGGATAAGGCATTTGCCACGCTGTTTTGCGTCGGCTATTCAGAGGAACCTAGTATAGTAGTATTGAATATACCGATGAATAAACAAGCTATAGAGAAGGATCACAAGACCCATAAACCGCAATGCCAGATGATGCGGCGCGCTGAAGACTTAAAACAAAATGCTACTGCTCCCGACGCCGTAGACGGCGGGAGCACCCAATTGTCACGACGCAACCAAGACGTGATTCATAGTGAGAAAGAAGGAACTTGAAGGGGAGCCTGGGGGTATTCAGGACGCCGATATGAGGCAACGTACCATCCTGACACAAAGAAGCTCGCAGCGCGACCCGGGCGGCATGGGATGTGATGCAGCGTCAGGACGCTCAGGATGCAGTGGACGCAACTCAGGAAGCTCAGGACGTAGGGGACGCAACTCTGGACGCTCAGGACGTAGGGGACGCAACTCAGGACGCTCAGGACGCACAGGACGCAGGGGACGCAACTCAGGACGCACAGGACGCAGGGGACGCAGGGGACGCAGATTCGACGTCGCGCCCGTCAGGACGCAACGGGGCCGCATCTGACGCGGGGTATTTTTTTGCTGATGTTGATGTTCTCCTGGGGGCCATTGGAGTTGGCTGGGGCGGTGGTATATGGGGGATCTTGCGTGTATTCTTTTTTTGGTCTCTAGGTTCGGGATAGAAGTAATAAAGATAAAGAACGCGAGGTGTAGGCAAATAAGAACGCGAGCTGTGGGAAGTATGGTGAGGTAGTTCGATGAGGAGTTCGGAGGTGATATATGTGCCCGTGGCCACGGACCCGGTTTCCCTGAGCTATGACCCCGCAGTGGCCGGGCAACCGGCTATACCTTTTTCCACCAAGCTCCGTAACACTATCCTGATTCGTCTAATCCTCCGCCTTGGGCTTTACCCAATTGGCAATGGGTTGTTCCAACCCGCCATTTACCGATCCATAAATGATCTGAAAAGATTGAGGGAGAAAAAGGTTTGAAAATGTGGGTGATCTGGTGATGCCGTGTTTGGCGGTCTCGTTCATGGCACCAGTCGTGGAAAGAAGTGGGGTTCACACAACTCGTATTGGTTGGCACACCGGGAAATAGTAACACCCCCGCTTTCCCAAACCATTGTTCCTCAGCGACAAAATGCCTTTTTCGCTGATAATAGAACAACCAGAGAGTTAACCACTCCGGAGAATGTAAGCATGTTTGTAATAAGTTCCATCAGTATAGGTCCAGTTATTCTGTCTTAGAAAGCAATAGCTAGTTGGTGGTTGTGCTAGTGACTACCGAACCGCATGTGTGAACTCCACTTTTTCCTACATCAGTAGAGATTTATTAAGCCAGAGGTGTGGTAATCTAGGATGTATATGAACTATTCTGTCAGGGAGAACTTGGTACCGCTACTCTACAATCATCCTGAGTTCGAAGTTTAAACGATGCTAACCATTTCTAGGTTCGAGCATTGCTAGTGACTCGTTTGCGACCTTTATATTCCAGTGCCGAATCCGAAGCCCGTTCAAAGATCATCTTTGACTTTTTGGTTTAATTTCGGCCATTGCAGCACAACAACAATTTGGTGTTAGTTTAAAAATTTCATCAAATTTTGTTCTTCATGCTTTATTTGCCCTCTGGTGTTGAAAATAACCACACACCCACAGTACCACGGCTATGCCCCACTGACCGCACAGACCAAACCAGAAGTACAATCCGGGAACCCCAATTTTAGAGGAAAAACAACCACGGTAACTCAATTCTCTGCGTAATCTATAGCCTCTACCTCCCTCCACTCAAGCTTTCTCTCCGAGTCCCACCCCTGCTGCAGCCTGAGAAAAGTTTCCAGGACAGTCAACTCAGAAGGGGTGTGGTGCTCATGGTAGAGCGTTATCAAACCCGTGTTGGCAGGTCCATATCTGCATGCTTCGTAATAGATATTCTTGACACAAGGCAAGATATCCTTCACACGCAGCGAACGGTTTCCCGCCTCCTCTTGGACTATTTCACCAAAAGCCTCGGTCTTGGCCAGTTTGTCAAGAACACCCTGGCACCCAAGTCCGCACAGGCCCGAGACGATCTTTTTTCCCTTCGCCACATCCGCAATGGTTTCTGCGCCTCAATTTCATTAATGCTTAATCTAGCAGGTGATATGACTACCCACCTAGGCCTGCCCGGATTTTGAAACTTTCTTCAACTCTTATTCTGAGAGATTTTTCCTTCAAAACTTCTGCCTATTTAGCTGTTAGAGGTTTATGCCAAAATGAGAAGGCTAGGCCTAACTTTAAGCTTTCCAATTTCTTCAATTTGATCCATAATCCGCTGGTACTTCTTCTTGAGGTGCTGGTTACACTCCGCGTCATATTCAATCAACTTTGCTCGAAGACTCGCTTCATTCTCCTTCCGGAGCTCCTGATAACGTTGATGCCAACTGGCCTCTTCTTGCCCAAATAGCTGCTGCGGAAACACATAATTTTGCATGGCAGTGGGGTAGGGGGAGGGCGGGATTGGACCTGTTCCGGTCATATAGCTATAGGTAGCGGTAGGTGGATATGTATCCGGATTGATTTCTGAGGTAGGAACCGGGCCCCCAGACAGATGGGTTGGCTATTGGAATGGTATACCCTGATGGGCCATCGATGGATGTGTAGGAAACATAGAGTCGCTGAAAGGCAGATTTTCGGTCAATGTGGCTGTCTGTGTTTGATGGGTGGGTGTGGGGGAGGTGCGAGACAACTTGTTCATTCTCAGGTACACCCAGCTACTAACTAAATTGGGCAACCAACACGTAAACATAATCATTTGCAGTATACCCAGCCATCCAGTCCCTCGGCAACTACATACCGACGGGCTCTTGTGTCGTGGCGAGTGGCGAGGGGATACATTTATACGCGGAATTGTACCGGAACTTCCTTGACGTCAACCCCAACCACTACAGCCACAACAGGCTCAGACATGCGGCTTTCCGTTTCGAGTATAGAGCCTGCACTGGGGAGGACATTGCTAAGAATTCGCTGTATATTAATATCTCGAGGACGTTGTGGCGTTCGATATCAGGCCGAATATAAGGCATGATTGTACCGTGGTTCTGGTTGATGATATGGCGTTCACGAATGGGTTTTTGTTAAGGCTCTTGCCATTTGAGTGCTTGATTAACTTTATGCTAAGCTTCAGATCATAGCAAAATATTTTCGAACGGGCGGATAGCTTTAGCTACTTTTCATATTTTCTTTAGCGATTGAGCAGCTCCTGTGTGGTAGATAGAGTATCTGAATTCACAGCAGGTCGATGCCCTTTCGGCCAGCCCCACTCCAGCTGCACGCCTTTCTCCGATCTCCCTCTCTGTATTCGGGAGTGTCCCCAGGCCGCCGGTGAAATAGCTCGGAGATGTGAACTCACCGGGTTTGAATGTTTCTTGGCACCACCACACCACCCACCCTAAAATCATAACCTCGCTCATGAGAACAAAATCTCCGGGAAATTTTAGGCAGTCGATTCGGTTACTATATTTAAAGAAAGTCTGGCGAGGTCAAGTTAATGTGATTGATGGATCTAATGTTGAAAACCTCTCGGCTCAGGCTTCACCAGAGTCTTGGCTCACTGATATTAAGCTATCCCGGTGAGATTGAATTCTCTTGAAATTCCGAAGTAACGCCTGTCGGTCAACTCGAATGCCTGAGCCGATATGGGCTGCCAGCCTGGCTTTGCGAGGGTTAGATTGTAGAAAAGAAGAGTTCCAGACGTTGGGGCATCAATACTTTTCTTCCCCATCTATTCTCACTTGGGCGATTTACTTTTGGGCTCTAACTTTATTATGTGTTAATCGCTCGCTCGCTGGTCCGACATTCCTTTCTTTCCCTCTTTTTTTCGAGGTCTTTTGCGCTAGCCGCCCACGCTCTCTTTAGATTTTTCCGTTATTCCCTAGATGTTGCTCCAGAGAGGGTTGTTGGTAGTGTGCGTCGTGGGAGGATATCATTGCATTGGTGTCGCAGGATTGCCCCAGCCTTCACCCTTTCAACCAGCACCTCTAGATCCTTCGACTGGATATCCATCTGTTCCTGTTCAGCAGCCACCAACCCTACAGCCTCCAGCTCAACAACCCGCTGCTATTCAACCACCCGCTCCCGTTCAACAGCCAGCAGCGGTCAAGGCGGCATCCCCGGTTCAGCCACCTGGTTCAGTTAAACCATCCGCCACAGTTCAACCTCCCAGTGCTGTGCAAAATCTTAGCGTTCTTCCTCCTCCTTCAGTAACTCCTCCGGGAGTATCCCCTCCGGTTGTAGGAGCGCCACCTGTGCCTGAAGGAGCGCTCCCAAAAACATCCCTACCTACCGTAGGGCAAGTAGTCTCAACTCCCGGTGTAGCGAGTCCGACACCACCAGGAGCGCCAACACCGGGGCTTGAATTAGGACATGTTAATGCATCTGCACCAGCACCCGGGAGGGGATCTCCTTCTCCATCAGTGTCTACAGCAGGACTACCTGTCGGATCAACTCCTCCTATACCTCCGACAGTTTCACCGACGATCTCACTCCCAACCTCTACCGCCGGAGGCCAGTCAGCCCCGGTACCCAAAAAATCAGACAGCGGATCTACAGCAACGAATCCACCTATAGGGTCAGACTTACCAAAACCCAGTTCGGGCGCCCAGTCAAGCCAAGCACCTTCTTCTGCCTCACCTCCCGGCCAGGTTCCTGTGCCACAACCCCCGCCGGGAGCATATAACGCGAAGGCATGCAATAACTTTGTGGAGCTGTGTAATAAGTCTTGGTCATCAGTTGTGCATCTCGGAGCGCATGATTCTCCGTTTGTTCGGTCAAAGGAGAATGGATTCAGTGTTAGTGGGAATCAATACTTTGACGTTAAGGTTCAATTAGATGCTGGTATCCGATTATTACAGGGGCAAATTCATAAGGAGGACGGCAAGACAAGGTTGTGCCATTCGAGTTGCAAGCTCTTTGACGGAGGTCTGCTGGAGAATTACCTAAAGAAGGTGCGGGAATGGATGGATCAGTATACGAGCGAAGTGGTAACAATCCTCCTGGTAAATAACGACAAAATCCCGGCCAAGACCATCAAGGAAGCTTTCGACAAAGCTGATCTAACCCGTTTAACCTATGCCCCCCCGACACAACCCGCACTCTCACCCACTGGCTGGCCAACCTTGCAACAACTCATCACGGCCCAACGCAGGATCATAGCATTCACCAGCACCAGCGCAGATATTAAGAATGTCCCCTGGCTCCTGGACGAATTCTCCTACATCTTTGAGACTCCCTTTGAAGTCCCCGATCCATCGAGGTTCACCTGCGCTGCACACCGTCCCGGTAGCGTTAGTGGACAAGAAAAGCTCCAGCAGGCGCTTCAAACGAGGATCCCCTTCATGAATAGATTCCTCTATGCCAATATTTTCGACAGTAAGGTTGGCAAGTTTCTTAGCGGTGGAGAGGCATATAAACCGAATGATACATACGTGGCGACATTAAATGGCGACAAGCCCGGCATGCCCGGAAATCTCAAGCAGGGCCTCACTCACTGCATGACCGAGTATAAGCGTGTTGGCGGATTCGTACTAGTAGACTTTTTCAACGAGGTTGGTATTTTGGGCGAGAGTTTCGTAGTCGCAAGAGCTAACGGGTGTCTAGGGATCGCCGATAAAGATTGTCGATGCGGTTAACGGAGTTTCTAACCCTATTAACAGGAAGGATCCGCCGCCGACACCGGATCAGAAGAAAAAGGATGGAACTTTCAAGCAGTTGGTTAATGATGTTAAGAACGGTAAGGAAGACACTGTTACTAATCGTCTGGCGACTGGAGCTACGAACTTGTTGAAGAAGACTGGGTTGAGGAGGAGATTAGTGTCGTGGCGGGCGTGAGACCGCTTATGTGCGATGTGGGGAACATTTTATTGTATGCCTAGGTCATACCGCGGCTCTCAAGTGTGATATTAGAAAGAATATTTTTTCAATTGATGTAAATTGATGTAAAGTCACGAGCAGAAGCAACGTGAATACGTTACGAAAGCACTTTTATTGTATCGTAAAACCTAAAATACACATAAAACGTGCTATGTAGTTCAGAATTCCTTACTTTGGAAAAGGGACCCAAATTACTCCGAAAAAAATAAAAAAATAAAAAAATAAATAGCTGCTCAGCCGCTCTGAGAGACATCTTTCGTTTATTTTAGTTCTCACGGTACCGGCACCCAAGTAGATATGGTAGAGGCTGCCCCAACGAGTGTATAGATGGGATAGCAAAGCTATCGACACGCAATATAGCTAAGCAATCATAAGAGACGACATAATCCAAAGAAATAATCACGAAATCAGAAAAACTAAGGCAAATAAATTGAGCGAGAGCCACCTAAGTAAGTTTCATCATATCCTCAGTCAATATCGAAGCAAGATCTTTATCAGCTTCAGCCCACTTCGTCTCGATAACCTCCGCACGTCCTTGATCCCTTGGCATAATCGAGCACTCAAATGGCAATGGCTGCGACAGAAACCCATTCGTGAACGCCATATCATCAACCAGAACCTCCGTCCCATCCGGCCTTATCTTCGGTCGGATATCGAACGCCCACAACATCCTTGAGATATTAATGTACAGCGAATTATTACCAATGTGCCGCCCAGGACAAACCCTGCGTCCGAAGCCGAAAGCCAAATGGCCAAGCTCCTCGTCGTCGAAGCGGTCGGGATTAAAGTCGTGCGGGTTCGGATACAATTCCGGGTCCAAATGTATCCCCCAGACATTCGCCACGATCCAGGAGCCCTTCGGTATACGGTAGCCGAGGTACTCGTCGTCTTCGGTTACCGCGTGGTAAAATGCGTTCACAGCGACTGGGCGCCAGCGTAGGGTCTCTTTGACGATCTTTTCGATGTACGGAAGGGAGACTTTATCCTGCCAGGTTGGCAGTCGGGATTTGCCAACTACCCGGTCGAGCTCTTCCTGTGCGCGGCGGGCCACGTGGGGGAATTTTACCATTGCCAGTATGAAGACTTCTAGGGCGATGGTGGTTGTATCGCTGGCGGCTTCGTATAGGGTTCCGACTGCACGGCGTTAGCTTGCTCTCTCACCCCTACTGATCAGAGGGTAGAGACACGTACGATCATATCCAACTTCTAAATCCGACATCCCGTGAGAAAATGGAGAATCCTTGTACAACTTTGCCCAATTCCACCCCTTCTGCTCCCACGCCGCGTTTAGATTGGTAAGGTGCAATTCGGACTCGTATTTGTGGAACTTGGCGGAAATCCTCTTCCACTCGGCAAAGTACCTTGGCAAGATGTCGAGAATGGGGAAGATGTCTACCCACCATCTCCCCACGGCGCCAGCCTCCGTGAAGTTCCGCATGATAGCGTCGATTGACCGAAGCTCCTCCTCGTCGGCCGTGACCAAGCGCTTGCCATACCCCAGGGAGAAAACGAGCGATGCCGCGTAGCGGTGGAATTGCCGGGAAAAGTCGTCTGGGTTTTGGAGGAGGGCGTGGATGAGATGCTTGCTTTCGAGGTCTTGGACTGGTTTGTACTTTTGGGACATGCGCGGGGATAGCGCTGTTGATTGAAGCCGGTTGTGAGCGATCCACTTCTCTCCGCGCATGAGGAGTGTTCGGAATCCTGGGTGTGTTTGTCAATGTAAGTGTGATGGATCCGCGATATGATAGAGGGGCTCGGATAGGCCGATATGAAAAAGCAAGAAGAAAAACATACCGCCGGAAAGATATTTAGCGCAAACCGTAAAGACCGGTCTGTCGGAGTATATCTTTGACCGCTTGTCCAGTAGATCCCGCGCAGCCTGGTACGTCCCCAGGACGATGGCCGTCTGCGCACCCAACCGCATCCTGAATATCGGGCCGTACTTTTGCGTCCATTCCTGCTGTTGGCGCCACTGGTATTTTGGCGCAATCTGAAAGAGGTTTCCGAAGATGGGAACTCCACGGGGGCCTGGAGGGAGCGGGAGTTGCCGCCGTTTCCACTGAAAGTGATAGGTGGCTGTCAGCACCGCCAGGAAAGATATCAAAAGTACCAGAGGCTTTGTAATAACAGGCGCGGGAGCGCTGCCTCCCGGGTCCTCGGCGCAGGTTCCCGCAACACACATTTTGCCAAAGGAGGAGGCAATTTTGAAGAGGGAGCAAAATCTCCAGGTACAGTATGACGCCATGAGCCGAGAATCGATTCGGGATAAAGCTGTAAATAAAAAGGCGAAAAATGGACCGCTCTGCTCCTCTGCTCAACACACAACTAGCTCTAGTGGGGTGTTTTATACCTCACCAGGCGCAAGGTGAATCCATGAGGGGCTTGGAGGGTTTATATGCAGTACGTGTGAAGCGGGGGTGAACCGGGATCTCTCCCCTCTCTTATTGCCTCTCCAAGCACAAGCAAGGCAGATAGATAAAACAATCAAATGATATCCTTCCCCGACAGTAGGTGCAGAAGTCCCAGAAATACTGCCACATGCACACACTCGCGCCTCGTAGAAACTACCTCAATTCGCTCTCCAGGATATATTAGTTTTAGCCAGTAGCAGAACGGCTTGGCAAGTCATCTGATTGGTGAGAGGAAGCTGTCTTCAACGGTTTACCGAGCACCACCTGCCAGCAACAGCAATACCGGAGTCCTTATTGGCATCATGATACCTTCCAAGTAATAAAAAAATCGTTTACCATATGTGACTCCGAAGGTGAATGGTAAGAGAGAGAAAGTGAAACCTTTAATGTCGTTGAGATGCTTTGCTGGGCGTTACCTACATGAGATCTCATTCGGCGAAGCCCTGCAGGCTGCAGGATGCCACTATCCGACTAGCTCGAACTCCCACACTGGCCCAGCCTCAGCGAATCTTAGCGGTTTCTCCAGTGCGCGTGCCCTCGAATAAGGAGAGTAAATTATGGAGATTCGCTTGTTAAAGCACTCGGACACCAGTCGTTGAAGTTCCAAAAGTGCGGGGGGCTTTCAGCCTGAAACACTGTGCTTGAACACCGACTGCGCTGAACCTCCGGGCCACGGGGCCAGCTCCCGAGCCAGCACAAGTACCACAGTTCATTTTTCAGGTTTGCTGTCGATAAGGTACTGATCTCCTGCCCTAACCGCGTTGAACCACCGTGGCGGGGCTCCCTAAAGGTTAAGGTTCAAGTTGCTCGGAGGATATGCTTTTTGTTACGATACCAATAGGCAACCCTTATCGCAGTGGGTGAGTGAGGCTAGAGGAACAAGCGCCTGTATCTTGGGGGAAACCGGAAATAAGCCTCCGAACCTGAATGTCACCGCAAGCAGCGTGTCGCACAGTACCAACTCTGACTTAATTTTTTCAGGGATAATAATACTGTACCAGTATTGTGTTTTGCAGAGCCGCAGTGACGTGACGTGAGCTAGACGGAAGTCTTGTCATACTCTGCCGGTAGCAGACCGCAGCAGAGGACCACCTTCACCGGGTATAAATTTTAAAGTTTTGGAATTTCCATCGCCAGTCGTACCAGTAGTTGGTGTGTGTGTGTGGTTTTCATGCTTGCAGATTTGACGGTAGCGTTGGAAAGGGGGCCTTCGGAAATCGAACCCGGGGGGTTGGAAGAGGGGGGTTGAATCGGGGTCTTCTGAAAATGATGGGGTGCTTTAGTTTAATGTCTTACAAGTAGTAAGCAAAAATAGCAGGAGCTTTGGATAGAATTTCCGCCTTTAACTCCGCTCTGCGAACCTATACTTCTCAGAAGCAGGGACGGAGGTGCACTAGCACTATCATAGCTTGTTTGCTTCTTCCGCTGCATTTTGCCTCCTTTTCCCACCACTTTATTTGTTTCTTTTGTTTCCAGCTATTATCTTCAAACGTCATTGTTTACCGTTAACAGAAGGGGTCCTGTCTTATAACCCCCCGGTGGAAAAAGCGAGTTCAACTCCCTCGATCTTTTTTTGATTCAAGCCCACCCTTTGCCACAACACTGTGTCGGCCCATTCGACCGGTGATTTACCAGTGCCTGAGGGTTCCCGCCCTTGCTCACTAAATCCAAACATGATGTACGAGTACGGTAAGCGGAAGGGATGAGACATTGGTGAAATCTCTAGACTGTTGGGGACAATTTTTTGAGATTTCCTCTGGCTACAGTACAGTACCTTATGAGTGTCTCTGCCCTACCGCACTCCAAAAGAGGGCTATCAGAGACCCTGCGGGCGAGTATCCCTACCTATTATGTATGATACTGTATTAATTGCATAGCGGCAACACCCGGTTCATGGAATCTAACTCGCGGCTTGATGGCTCTGTTGGAAACTGTACTCACGGGTGTGCTCTCTTCTTGTATGTTGCTGTAGTTACAAGTGATACGTCATGACTACCTATGTCACCCTCCCCCTTTCCCTTCTCTGAATCTTAGCATCTCTTCTGTCT
>Ga0307509_10006857_pt1 | contig 15153 bp, 20 predicted proteins | sample 10_EM_MG_FD_202245 | JGI IMG/M metagenome (GOLD analysis project Ga0307509, IMG submission 202245) | Populus trichocarpa ectomycorrhiza microbial communities from riparian zone in the Pacific Northwest, United States - 10_EM | ecosystem: Host-associated > Plants > Roots > Unclassified | place...
TTGCAGGATATCTGATTACTATCGCTCTGAGAGAGCTCTTGTATTTAAACTCATCTCCTGGCTAGCAGGAGAACGGCAGACTTCAGCAGACTCTTGATTTATGAATATACTTGGTTGAACGGTGATCTCAGAGTTCCACTTGCCCTTTAACTATTATCTCTCTTTATTCTCGAGCTCTCTGAGGACTCCCTTAGATCTAGCACTTGCCGGTCAACCGCTAGCCCTCTATTGTACCTTTTCGATAAACAGAAGTAAACCTGTTACATACTTAAATACACTTGCGATAATCCATCTCCCATCAATCATATCCAAATCCTAAGGCATCAAACGATACCTAACCCATAAACAATCCAACAATAAACAAGGTTTATGAACTTCCGGAGTTCGTATCCTAAAACAATACAAATATCAAATAACAAGGCTTACGAGTCTCCTGAGCTCGTATCCTAAAACAAAACATACAACAAACTAACAAGGCATACAAGTCTCCTGAACTCGTATCCTGAAATAAATACACAAAACAAATACATATCTAAACTAGTAACCTGTACCGGTTACATATTATACAAGATTTAGAGAGTACCTTATACAAAAGAATCATGATAAAGATATTGTCCCATGACATAAGAGCTTGCAGTACATGTAAAGTCAAAAGTCCTATTAGCGAGAGCATGTTTCAACCCTGACCCTAATACTCAGGAAGTTATTTTTTGGTATTAGTGTCCGGATGGAAATACCAAAAGCCTGCAGGTGGCTCAAGCCTGACCCGGCTTTGCTTTTGGAAAGCCTCTTGCCCACCATCCGGCCCGGCTAGCCCTGAAAAAGCCTGCGTCAGTCCAGCCGTGCCCAAAGCCAGACTAACTAGCTGCTTGGGAACACTGCTCACCACTCGTCTTCGTAGGCGCAAACCCAATTTCCAAACCTAAGCTTGTTATGTAAGGAGCTTTCCCATGAGCAAAAGGGCTGAAGGGGACAATAATGATCCTGTTGGACAAACTCCATTGAGCCCAATCTCTATGAGGGAAGAGAATCCGGGATGACTAGAGCCAATGATGTCAGTAGGCCGAACTGTTAAGATATATCGTTAATTACAGAGGACTTATTGCTCGATAGGAAAGTGTTTTGGAGAAACTGCAATTCTGTTAAGCGGAGCTGTCCGTGTGGTTAGCTTTGAATGCTCCTGGAGTTGTGCTGCATAAAGGGCAAATTCTCTTAGCAATTAGTAACAATAAACTCTGGGTTAAGGTTCTTGGTAGGTTTAAACACCAATGGTGGAGTGCTGCTCTCCCAGTGGTGTACCAAGCACTGCCAGACATAATCAAGCTCAGCAGTACCTGTGAAAGCCAAGCACTTGAAAGATTCGTGGTTAAAGAGCTTTTGGATAAAAGGGTCTTGTGTGGAGTAACAGATGCAATAAATACGGAATTAAGGGAGGAGAACAGATTTTGGTTTAGAAGGGCTTGCCGGTAAAAGGATGTTGAGAAACAGAGATAGTAAATATAGGATTAACAGATGAGAAAGGGGTGTTGAAACTGACTATGGAGGGCCTAGAGTTTCTCACCTTCACTGGAACTGTCCGCTGTTTTGAAAACTATCTTTCCCCTTTTGACTTGTATATTGTAGTGGAAACATGAAATGCTAGAAATCAAACAAAAAAAAAAGAAGCTATCAACTATGACATTCAATTAGTTTCTGCATTGTTTGAGATGCGAGACAGTGGAGAATTTCCTACAGCTCCTTTCCTTCTTTCCGTTTGTTCCTCTGGCCTTCACCAATTCTCTCTCTTTCAGAGACGATATTGTTCCTGTTTTTTTCATGATAAAGCTCATTGTTATTTTCTTCTTTCTTTCTTTCACGGATTAGATAGAAATTAATTCTTTCTACACGCTCTATTGCTCACATATCGCAGTAACTATGTCGATAGCCCTTTTACTCCACCGAGATTTAACAAAAGGTTGAAATGAGACGAAAAGAAGCAGAAGGCAGTGTGTGGAGGAAGAGAGGGAATATATATAGAATGGGGAGATCGGAAATGAGTGTGAAAGAACAGTTCTCCAAGAGGACTGCTTGCTGGGAGGATGATCGAACTGGGGGAGCTGACCGACTGGGGCGTATTATGGTGAGAGTGACCTAAAAGCAGAACTACAGTAAATACGAACATTAGATCCACGATCTGGGGGTCTCAATTGTACTACTTTACTAAACCATAGTTGTCTTAGCAGAGCAGGTTAACGAAATGGCGAATACTGGTTAGTGTGATCCAAGGGTTGGCTTACCACCGACAGCCCAATCCACAATCACCAACCCCCACTACTTGGGTACTTTGTTCCCCCTTTCATCTGCAACGGCCAACTCAACCGCCTCCTTTACTCGCTGGGACTCGTTTCAGTTGAATAGAGCAGGGTGGTACTGAGGTGCTGTTCTTACCATACCAGGCTGGAAATTTCCTCTCTTGGTATGGGAAATTCAAGCACTCAAGCCTGCCGTTGTTGCCTCTGCACCACCCAAAGGACACCCAGGTTATCAAATATTTATTCCTGTTTGGCTTGCCTTCCTCATTGCCCTTTCCTCTTCTCGGTCTTCTCTCCTGAATTTTTGCCACCCGCCCGACCCCCCGCCCAAATACCCCGAACCCCACAACCGGCCTACATAAACCCTGGGGCTTTATTCCAGCCGCTTCACTTTACCGGGTAAAACCCTCATCACTGATCATTATCTTTGCATCGGTCATTTTTCATATATCTCTTCTTAAACTCCCCTTGCATATTAAATACCTTCCTCCCCTCTTTCCTTTCCTTTCCTCTCGAGCTATGTTAGAACACAATCCCTTCACCACAGATTACTCTCGTTCTCTTGCGCCACGTGGCTTCACTCGGTAGAATCCGTCTTGTGATTGCTCCTGCCAAATGCAACACCTCTATTCTCAGCTGTCGCCTGCCCCCCCGCATCTCACGCATCCCCCGCATCCCCACTGTCCCTTGCTAGGCCTGCACTACGGTCCCTACCTGCGAAATGCACTGCCTTACCATATAGGACCAGCCCTACGAGTTAATGACCGCCGTCCTGGGATTTACCTTCTCTGGAGGGACCGCTGGGGACTGTTCAGTGCGCCTCATTATTTCTCCTGGGAAACACTACTCTGTCCTCGCCCACCTCTCGGCAGCCCCACTTCCTGGTTACTCAGGGAAACACCGGTCAGTACCTAGGCACGTCTCTGCCACCTTGCCTCCCAATTTCTCCCCGGTCGGAACGCCCACTCCTGGGGAGGGGGAATTTTTCATTGAGGGCAGTCTTCTACAGGGTCACCCCAATAGCCACAGACACGCACGCAGACGATCTACCTCTTGCTCCACGCACTGACAAATTACCTCACTACCACCACTTACCAACCTGGCCCCCGCCCCCCCACCCCCAAAATCCTTCTAGCCAGTAGACACGAGGGTGATAGGTAGTGACATCCTCCATTTCCAAGCAATCTACTAGCCAGCCTTGCTTCTCGCCCTTAACCTACCCTTGCCACTCCGCATGCTAATACACGGACACTAGACCCTGATGCGCCGCAAAATGAGCGACAACACTACCAATGTCATCAGCCTTTCTTGCGTTATCCAAATTCGGCATGGATGCCCTGCGCTTCTACCTCCTTCACGAACATAGAATCACCAATTACGGCGACGAAGAGGTGCGCACTGTTTCTGACAAGTACAAGAAGGGTATGATAGACTGACTCGGGAAGATATCCGGCCGCATATATGAGTGGAAGTTCGATCTTGAAGGAGGCGTTAAGCGCAGCGTCAAATTCAACCATTGGAACCCCCGCGGAAGACCAACCTCGCGACGACCTCCTACAAAAAAATACAACTCCTAGCAGCTGGGAACATGACATACTTACATCCAAACTTTGCAGTAAAAATATAGCATGAACTTCGTTTGCGAAATTATTTCCCTACTTCCCATTTGCTATTGTTTTTTTTTTTTACTCGTCCCTGGAGTATTTAATGTATTGAATTATTCTAGACAAAAAGTACTTCCAGCACGCTAGGCTCAGGGCAATTCGATATCCTGCTATAGCCGTCCATGATAGGCAAGGTGGGAGAGGTGCCAGTAGGGCTGGGTGGCCAAGCTGAGCTGTGCGTCTTTGAGAATGGGGGTGTTGGCGGCAATAAGGAGTATGGATTGGGTGGTTGTAGAAGAGAAAGAGGGCAGAGTAGGGGATAGCGAGAAGTATACGAGGGGGATATTGTTTGCACTTGTTCATCAAGAGTTTGATTTGGTGGGATCTTTGGGTTATTGGAAGGCGTAAGACTCTGGGCAAGTAACTGATTGTGATGGCTGGTGAGCATCTTTGGGTGATAAATTTACAGTGAGCTCTCTAAATTGGGCGGGGCGGAAAGAAATACATGCTAACTTTGCATACCAAGCTACAGTAGCCACTACGTGCTCAAAAAGGCAACTCCACAAAAGGCAAGAATAAAACTTGATATTATGTACCAATCACTCCACTAGTGAAAATCCACTCTTTATCGACTCGAGGAGACTCACGACTTCATTGTGCTCATTGAATGCGGGTCTGGAAAGTAGTGTTAGTCCTGCATGATCAGGTGGCACTGGAAAGCCAAAGAGAAAGCGATTTGATTTTCATACCGATGACTATCTGGATTGACATCTTCCCTTTGTAAAAGGAGCTTAACCACATCAAAGTGACGGGACTCTCCAGTGGCCAAGAGGGGTGTATGACCCAAACGACTACCAGTGTCTGGATTCATATCGTTCCAGTTTAGCAAATAATTGACAATTTGAATATTTCCTTGCTTAGCAGCATAGTGGAGAGGTGTCAGCCCAAAGTTGTCTGGGTCATTGGGGTTAACATCCTCCCGTCCCAACAGCATGTGTACTATGTCCGCGTTTCCAATTCTGGCAGAGCAAAGGAGTGGTGTTTGCTGATTGGAGTCCGCCTTGTTGGGATTGATATCTTTGTGAAGTAGGAGTTAGGTACACAACTATGAGCCTGCCACGCTGGGCAGCACGACATAGAGGTGGTTGGCTGTCAGATCTGGGCATATTTGGGGTAACATCCTTGTTTGTTAAGAGCATCTGAACTACTTCGCTTCGGCCACAGGCAGCTGCCAGCAGGAGGGGTCTTGAAAAGGGCAAATCCGGGATATTCGGCTTGACGTCTTTCCTTCGCACATAATGACACACTTCTGCGGGATTCCCTCTCCTAGGAGCATAATGCAGAGGGGTTTGTCCACTGCTATCAGCCTGATTGGGATTAACGTCCACGCGTTCCAATAGCTGCCTTGTCATTTTGGCATGCCCGGCGCATGCAGCCCGGCACAGTAAGGTGTCACCATATGTGGTAGCAATGTTTGGATTGATCCCTGGGTGGCGTAGGAGTAGTTGTACTATAGTATTATCGTTGACATGCTCTGCAGCCTCCCAGAGGGGTGTTCGGCGCTCTTCATTGTGAGCATTAGGGTCAACATCGTTACGCTCTAATAGGAGTGTCACAATTTCGGCATTCCCGAGCTTTGCGGTGATGCATAGTCAGTGTTCGCAGCCGTCCTGGGCCCCCGTAGGGCCCGGCGGGGGGACTGCCAACAGCCCGGGACGGGACGGGACGGCAAAACGTAGTCCGTCCTCGTCCTTGAATTTCCAGGACGGCCGTAATTAGGAAGGACAACAAGCCCCACAAGCCCCACGAACAGAGACATATTCCGGTAGGGGACGGTAGGGGACGGTAGGGGACGGCGGAAAACAGCGGAAAACAGCGGAAGACGGCGGGGGACGGCGGGGGACGGTCCTTCACTCGGATGAGTGGGGCAAGTTCCAGAAAAGACCGTACGGGACGACAGCATGCCGTCCGTCCTCGTCTTTGATTTTTACTTGTCGGGCAACTTTAGAAAATGACCTGACGGGACGACAAACTGTCGTCCGTCCTCGTCCTGGCTCAGGGCGGACGGACTGACCCGTTGCGAACACTGTACATAGTGGTGTGCTTCCATCCGAGTTACGAAAGTTGGGGTCGATCTCTTCGTCTCCCAACAGTAGCTCTACCATGGCAATATTCTCCTCCTTCACGGCCGACCAGAGTGGTGTTTGACCATTATCTTCTCGAGTATTCGGGCTAACATTCTCATGCTCCAATAGGAGCCTTGCAATTTCGGTATTCGGGAGCTTCACAGCCCCGCAAAGTGGTGTAATTCCCTTCGCAGTGGGAAAATTCGGGTTGATTGCTTCATGGCCTAGCAGCAACTTTACAATGGTATCATTGCTGTTGTACACGGCCCACCACAGTGGCGTTTCACCATTCCTGTTTCTAGTATTTGGGTTCCTCTCGCTCCAACAGGAGCCTCACGATTTCGGCATTCTGGCGTTTTGCAGCTTTGCACAGTAGTGTACTTCCGTTCGAGGTAGGAAAATTGGGGTCAATTGCTTTGTGGACTAATAGAAGCCGTGCAATGCTATCATTTTTGTATCCAACGGCGTACCAGAGTGGGGTTCCACCATCATTATCCGTAGTATAGGGGTTAACATCCTCTCGCTCAAGTAGGAGCCTTGCAATTTTGAAATTCCCACGTTTTGCGGCCCTGCACAGGGGTGTATTTCCATTCGATGTAGGAAAGTTCGGGTCGATCGCTTTGTGGCCTAACAGTAGCCGTACGATGGTATCATTCCCATGATCCACGGCCCACAAGAGTGGGGTTCCACCATCACCGTCTGTGGTATTGGGGTCAACAACCTTTCGCCCCAATAGAAGCCTTACGAATTCGGCATTCTCGTGTTTTGCAGCCCGGCACAGTGGTGTACTTCCACTCGAGGCAGGAATATTGGGGTCGATAGCTTTGTGGTCTAATAGCAGCTGTACTATAGCATCACTCTTGTGGCCCGCAGCGCGCCAGAGTGGTGTTTCACCATTACCATCACTAGTATTAGGATTAACATCCTTATGCTCCAATATGAGCCTTACTACTCCTGCATGCCTGCATTTCACAGCCCTGCACAGAGGTGTTCTTCCATTCGAGGTCGGAAAATTCGGGTCAATCGCTTTTTGGTCCAACAGCAGCTTTACCATGGTATCATTCCTATGATCCACGGCCGACTAGAGTGGTGTTCCGCCATCACTATCTCTAGTATTGGGATCACACCCAGCTGACCCAATAGGAGCCTTACAATTTTGCCATCACCGTCTCTCGTATTGGGGTCAACCTGCTCCCGCGCCAATAGGAGCATCACAATTTCGACATCCCCGAGGTTTGCAGCGGTGCACAGTGGTGTGTTTCCATCCGAGGTAGGAAGGTTCGGGTCAATCGCTTTGTGGCCTAATAGCTGCTGTACCATGGGATTATTCCTATGATTCACGGCCCACGAGAGTGGTGTTCCGCCATCACCGTCTCTAGTATTGGGGTCAACATCCTTATGCTCCAATAGGAGTTTTACAATTTCGGCATTCCCGAGGTTTGCAGCCCGGCACAGTGGTGTACTTCCATTCGAGGTAGGGAAATCCGGGCTGATCCTTCTGTGGCCTAATAGTGCCCGTACTATCCTCTCGCTTTGGTGCCCTACGGCCAACCAAAGGGGGGTTTGCCGATCTCGGTCGTGGTCGTTCGGGTCAGTTGCAGAGTGTGCCAGCATCATCTCTACTATCTCATCCTGCGCCTCCTTCGCAGCATAGTAGAGTTGTCCTGCGTGATGGATGTTTTCTGCTCGGTGATTTGTATTCTGCTATTTAAACATTAGCTTCAGTATAATAGCCAAAATAAAAATGCCGGGCCGGGAAAGTGAATACCATCGTAACACGTTCAAGGAGGTGTGTATTTGGAAAGAAGGTTTTCGGAAGAGCTGGAAATTTAACAAACAAACCCCGAGGCCACTCGCAGCTAACCGAGCACTGAAAAGAGGTTTCCCGGTCAGAGGAAAGAAAGAGAAATGATCACACGGTAGAAAGCTTTTCTTCGTACCTTAGTGGGCAAACGCCGCTCTCACTATAGGAAAAGAAAAAGGACCAGTCGATGTTGATCGAAGAACACACTGATTAGGTCGAAAACAAAAGGCCCGATAAGTACTGTGTGCGAAGTGTAGATATAAAGTAGAGTTCCCCTTCGTTTAAAACCCACGACCCGCCTCAGAGATTACGAATCACTCTCTACTTCCACGACCTGTCCGCCACCACCGCCCCAGCCAACTAAATTAAGAAGCTCGCCTATGGCTTGCCTATCTCGAGCAAAAGAACATAAAGCATAAGAAAAATCCCTCTAGCCTAGATCCCTCACAGCACCTAGGTGGAAGTGCATGCGGGCGCGCTAGTGGTTTCCCAATATCACCTCCGACAGATTGACCCCCCTTCGTTATGGGCCAGAAAAAACGAAAACAAATCCCCCTACTACTAACAAGAAAACTAACTCCCGCCATACAATGATCCCAAGGGGCCACTCCGGACCATGGGTCGGGAGTCAGGTCGGTCCGGCGGTGGTTTTGGGAAGCCTGGGTCAGTCCGGCCTAAATTATTAACGGCCAAATTCTGGAGGCCCCCAGGCTACCCCGAGGTCGAGAAGATTCTCTATCAACTGTCCCGGAGGTTTCATGGACTCTGATGGCTGTTCGGTATGCACCGCCTTACTGTTACGATTGTCCTCAGAAACCCTTCATCCGAGAAAGAATCTCTAGACGAATGTCTTTTCATCCCTATCGTCACTGCCGGATGCACGGGCCTTAGCTGTCACTGTATTCCAGTTCGGGAGTTGGCCGTGTAGGCCTTCTGGGATACCGGATCTCCCCATTTAAAAGCTCCTTTGGAGGGACCCCGGAGCTATCTATCGAATATTCTCCTCTCCCACTCTTCGATGTGGGGAGGGATTTGCTGGGTCAGGGTGTGGATGAGAGTGAAAACGCTTTTGAAAATCATAAGCCCTGCATGTGCTCTTATACTCTGTGATCAGCTCGGGTAGACCAGAGCCCCCCTCCAACCTGCAAGTAGTTCGAGGTCTCCACTCCTTGTGAATATACCGGTTTCTTTTGTTGGTGAGCATATTGTGTTGGTATTCTTACGGATGGTATCATACCTACTGGTGTCCTTGGCCGGAGATTACCTTAGAGATCTAATGTTTACAGCGGGGGTGCGCGAATTGTGGACCCTTCATCTCTTTGAGGATTCACGGTTGCCGATAGGATAAGAAGGGACTGATGGATTTTAGAAATTCATGAATAGGTTTTTGCAAAAAGCCAGTCGCAACACTAATGTTCTATCCACATTCCCAGGAGCCTATAACTAGGCCCGCAAGAGCCACTAACATCGCCTCCCAGCCCATTTGTTCTTTTTGTTCCACCTTCACCTATGAGATCCGTTTCTCATCGCTAACATTCAACATTCAGTACGAACATTTCCCACTTGTCAACACTCTTCTTTGGATTGCTCTTAAATCTTGCTATTCCACCATCCTCCTCTATCAAACCGAAAAAGGAAACAGCAAACAACAGATTGATCTCTTCATTCAGGAAGGTCGTTCTCATTTGTGCAGGATACCCGTTGATGTCTTTGGCGCTCCATAATCACCCGATTCCCATGCTAAGTATAAAGACCAACTTACACAAGTATTGAAACCATTTGGTCACACTGGCCCTAGTGCAAATCCAGCCCTCTATTCCGACCCCACCCATACTTGCTGCCACCATCTCCCACCTATTTGTACCAACAGCATTCACTTGTTTAAGCACCTTGACTTCCCACCCGGATCCCACAACGCCCTAACCTTAATCTTCACCTCGCTGTTCTCATCTTTGGCAACAACCCTCAAATCCCCCCTGCTCGGAAGCACCATCAAGATCCCCCGATTCATGTCATCCGAGTCCTTGTCCTCTTCGGCACCCTCCCTCGCTTCAACTCGGACCGGCATATCGTCCCATAATCCCTCAACCCTAACTACGGTACCTAATCTCCTGAGCTCCAGGTGCTCCAGCGCGACGCGTGTAAACGTCTCACCGATATAGGACACCGTCCGTATAGTCGTATAGTCGTCTGTCTGCCCATGCTCGCTCAGGACCTAATCGGAGTTGGGCAATGCCTACAAATAGCCGATAATGCCTGTCCCCGGAAGCCAAATTCTAGGGTGTGTGGGTGCTTGGAGCTAGCTATCCACAGTGTTCCCAACGGGCCGGGCCAAGGCAGGCCGCTTATGAAGATAGCCTAGGCCGATATAGGCCGAATTCGATCAGCCTACGAAATCCTATCCGGGGTGATAGGCGCCTGTAGGCCCAGAGATTAGGGTTGAGAACAGATTGCTTTAAGGGTATTCAAACCCCCACCCACCCCCCCCTCTTTTTCAAGTTTATCACCTTTGATTTTGTTCCTCCTTGGTTTCGGCTATTACTTTTTAATTAAGCTAATCACAAAATCAGTGATACTCAACCAACACAATAAGTCTTAGAAATTTACCTCCACAGCCACGAGCACCACCCTATCATACCGTCATTTCCCCCTATCTTGCAGGAACTACCGTAAATTCCCAAGAAAATAAAGTGAAACTGTTGTATTCTCAATGTTATATAGGTAATGTATTTACAGTCAGCTTCACTTATTGATGCCTTCGAAATAGTCACTGTTCTACTTCATACAGTTGATTCATCAATGGCAACTGTAGTTCTACACTTAATTCAACTAATTAATTCACTACCTCTAGTCCCTTTTTGGAGTTTTATTGGGAATATAGTGAAACAGTTCCTTTATTTTTAATCATATTAGTAATGGGGAAACATTTACCGTGAATTTTGTAATTGATACAGGGCAATCAGTGGCGATGAGTGGGTCAGCTGAAGCCCTATAGGACAGGTTAGGTTATATAGGACAGGTTAGGCTATATAGGACAGGACCACCTTCGTCTCCTCTAAACCTCCGGCGATTGAAATCTCAACACTACGAGAAATCATCGTCACTTCCACCCACCTCCCTCTCACCAGACACGCCACATTGCCTCTCTCTGGTTGAAGAGGTCTCCCTCACCTCTCCCTTTCCCTTCTTATGGTCAGGCCTGGCGAGCTTGTTCCTAGGAGTTGGGTTGAGTCTGCCTTCACCCCCTCCCCAATGTTTGGATCAGCTGGCACCCGACTGCTTGTGGTGCTAGGCCACCACTCAGCCTCTGTCTCCCTTCTGATGTCCTCGGACTAGGCGAGTTATGTTCCCCTTTCTTTTCCGGCTGTGGTTCCCGGAATAGCCGACTGGATCTTCCTCCGACTGCTACGAGTCTTACTCCGTTTGCGGGCATTCTGTCGAACTCGGCTGCTCTTCCTGAGACTCGGCTGGCAGGGCTCTATGCCTCTGGGAGCTTTTCTCGCCTAGTTGTGTCCCCGAGAGTCATCATTCAGGAGTCCCTATTCCCTCTGGAGCTGGGCCAGGTGGGGCTTTACTACGGTTTAGCTTATTGGCTGTTTGGCTAGGAGGAGTGGGTTTGATTTCCATTGTTGGCTGTTTCCACTGTCGGTTGGGGATGTTTTTCTTTTAGGCTAGCCTTCCGCGGGGGTTATTAGTTCGTGGCTATCAGGCCCGCTTTCTCATCTCGTTGTAGTTTATACCCATAATACTGGGCGGGGTTTTCTCTGTCGGGCTGGGGCAGAGGGCTTTAGCTTGGGGATGGCGGGATGGACTGTAGTTAGAGGTTTTGGACTACGGGACCCATGCCTGGTTGAAAGTCCATTGTACCTAGGACCGTGGGATGAGGACAGGTGTGCGTTTGCCCCGATAGAAACAATTAATAATCGAGATGCAACAAAAAAAAAGAAAAAAAAGAAAAAAGAAAGAAAAGGTTATATAGGACTGGATCAGGCTTATCCAGGCCTGCATGCTTCTGCTCCCCTGTCTTCCTCTACATTTGTCAACACTACGTCGCTCTGAGCACTATCATCTCTTCTACACTCTTTGTCTCTGCTGTTTGCGCTTCGCATCCCTAATCCTACCCTCGATCATGGCCTCCGATCACCACCTATAGGGTTGTTTCCGAGAAATACCACCCCAGCTCCCCTCTAGCCTCTCCCTACCACAGGCAACCTCCACCAGTTGGTCTCGGTTTTCCATGTAACAGCAGCCAACATGAGCCTACTGGCCAAAGGTTGCCCTACCATCACTCCAACCATATCTCAACCCTCTCCATCAGAGAACAAAGGGTCCTCCCTCTGCTGTGCACCGCCGTGAAAAATAGTGTTCTTATCGCTACTGTTCTCGAGACACTCTGTACAGAGGTTCATGATCTCTCATTACGGGTGGCCAACCTGGAATTCACCCCCCAACCCTCCGGTCATGCTCTACTGCAAGCTTCACTCGGCACCATTGCCTCCCGTCTCCCTGTAGCCGCACAGGCCCCTTTCCACCCCCAACGCTCCAATGGAGCCCCACCCCCACCTGCTGACCCAGCCGGGTCCCGTCCCTCCAACTGTGGTAACACAAACTCTGCCCATCTAGTCAAAGCGAAAGGGAGGGCTCCGCACGCAGCAACCCCATCCCCACCCCCCCCGCCAAATACAGGATCCTCGTCCCCTTCAGCAGACCCTGCTTGCCTGAGATATGACAGTTCAACCTCACCCCCCACCGCCTACGGCAACCCTGAAGCATTCGCCAAATACTACCTCTACACTTGTGAGGCGAATGAGTTCAATAAATGGAAATACCCCTTGAGCTGTACCTGGATCCCTGGTCACCTGAACCCCTCTTGGCGCCCCCCAACCTCCATGGCCCTGAATGACCCCCACACATACCGCCAAGCTGCTCCGCCTCCTGCCAAGGGCCAGAAAGGCCGGCAAGAAATGCCCCCAGCTTCGGCTCACTCTATTGCAGTTGCGTTGGGAGAGGCTTTTATGAAGCCACCCCCTACTCTTCCTCAAGCCATAGGTAGATGCTTTGCCTTCAGGACCAGTCTCAAACTCCACCCACAAGCCAACAAGATCACAGCCCATTTCCCCGACATCACCACCTCTGTTGTGAGTGAGGCTAATTGCTCCCTCCTGATCTTTTTCGCCTTTAGAGTGAAAGACAGAGGCTCTGTCTAACGACCCTACGATAGGTATCTACAATAACTACCACCTTAGCACAAATGGTATACCCAGGGGTAACCAGAGGTGTTATGGTCTCATATACAAATAGCTGGTTAACCTAGGACTAAGTCGAGGGAATGGTTGAGTAGCCTTGGGTACTCTATTAGGCAGGATAACCTTTGGGGAGAACATTCACATGAGGTCAAGAGAATTATGGGAATGTTACACGGACCTCCGAGACAACCTTTGTGGTCAACTGAAGAACTTCCGGAGTAGTTAATGGGATAAGAGTGAAAAGTTACCATACCTTGGGTTTTTGGTCCTTATGGCCATGGTCCCCAGTTAGCCTACTCCGGAGTCCAAGTTACCCTACCTTCACCAGCAAAGTTATCCTGAAACTTAGAGGTTGATTGCATCACATTCTATGGGCTCTAGGATGTTTTTCGGCACACACGGAGCTGCGCGGGGAGGCCCCACGCCTGTGTAAGGGTGGCCCGCACATAATATTGAATTTGGGCGGGGTTTCCTAAGACCCGCCTCAGTCCCCAGCGTTGAGACGGCGCGTGGTAGGCAGACAGCTGCATAGGTCTCGTTTGCGAGTAAAAAGAGGTCATTTCAGCAGCTGCCTTAACACCGTATAAGGCGTCCCCGTCCGTCCAACTGAATGTCGTTGGCAGGATATATAAGGGGACTATGGGTAACCGCCGAAATGCAGGTCTCCCATATATGGTCTCTCGGGCACCTAGGAATCTATTCTAACCCACGGGTAGTAGAGTAGTCTTCCTAGTGGTACTCAGGTAGTCTCAGAAGGCCAGGGTGCTTTCGAGACAAATATCTCAGGAACCAGCCCGGACCTTTTCCCCTTGATTTGTAGCATTACTATGGGTTGTTATTTGACTCTATAGGTATGAGTCTTATCACGTTAGAGTATTTCCCGACAGGCTGGCTATGGATAGCGCCCACTTAGCCAACCATTGGCAACATCTCACAGGCCGAGCTTGCATGTCAATTTATCACATTGGATAGTCGAGTAGATGAAATGATGGACTGCATAGCTTGTATTGACGCAACCGCCACTGGGCCAGTGAGTCCAGCACCTAGGTATTGACTCCGGTTGTTGTCATAACAGTTAGCCACTGGTATGACTTCGTTAAGAAGAGTTTTTCCACCTGCCGTGGTGGTGGAGATGCATTTCAGAAACTCATATCCAATTGACGGAGTTAACTGTACCCGAGTTAGTCTGACACTTCTGGCAGGATAGAGCCGCATGGAGGGTAGACCACGGACAAACCCTGAGCCGGACAAGGTCCTCGCACACTGTCGGAAGTAGTGGTTAATGTCAAAGGCTTAAATCTGATATTTACTTAAGTTTAAGCGTTTGGCATTCTACTTCGAGAAACTAACTTTTCCTCGAGCGAACTAAATTGAGTGCAGCTTCGAGATTAACAATATTAAGTTTTACGGTTCATTCTTCAGAATTATTTTACCTCATCTTTATCTTCTACTTTGAGTGTTTGGTGTGGTCGCAACCTTAGAGTTCACCTCTGTACAAGGTGCCCCCGTTACAGTCTATAGTTAAGCCCACTCCCTTATATCTCTTCTGAGACTTGTTGTTTCAGCCTACAGTTTGGATGTTGTTTTATTACGAGTCGCTTATCTGGTGCAAGAAGCATCGGATGAAAAGAACAATGTTTTCAACTATGTGTAACGGGGGCACCCTATAGAGAGGTGAACTCTAAGGTTGCGACCGCACCAAACACTCAAAGTAGAAGATAAAGATGAGGTAAAATAATTCTGAAGAATCAACCGTAAAACTTAATATTGTTAATCTCGAAGTTGCACTCAATTTAGTTCTCTCGAGGAAGAGTTGGTTGTCGAACTAGAATGCCAAACGCTTAAACTTAAGTATATATCAGATTTAAGCCTTTGACATTCACCACTACTTCCGACCTTTCTGCGAGCACCCTGTCCTGCTCAGGGTTTGTCCGAGGTCTACCCTCCATTAGGATTTATCCTGCCGGAAGTGTCGGACCAACTCGGGTACGCTTAACTCCGTCAATAGGATATGAGTTCTGCAATGCATCTCCAATACAACCGCAGGTGGAAAAACTCTTCCTATCGAAGTCATACCAGTGG
>Ga0307509_10006858_pt1 | contig 15151 bp, 20 predicted proteins | sample 10_EM_MG_FD_202245 | JGI IMG/M metagenome (GOLD analysis project Ga0307509, IMG submission 202245) | Populus trichocarpa ectomycorrhiza microbial communities from riparian zone in the Pacific Northwest, United States - 10_EM | ecosystem: Host-associated > Plants > Roots > Unclassified | place...
CACCTGCTTTGTTCTTTCTCGTCTTCTTTTCTTGCTTCTCACTCTTTCAGGTTAGTTCTTTCTTGTTTAAACTACCCTCTGCATGCATTGTTCTGTTTGTTTCCCTGGAAACTTCAAGAAACGAAAACACAAGCTTAAGCTGTTGTCTTGGCTTCTCAATTGGGTTGTTGCTTTACATATATATACTGCATGTTCAAGCATGAAAACAAAGTTCCTTGACTCTGTGCAATTGCTACCATTATTCAGAGAACTTGTTTCTTTCCTTTCTGGCAAGTCTATGATGAATTTAGAGGGATTTTGCTTGATTTTGTATTTCTTTTCTTGATTTCCTTTGATGAATTTGGACCTGAAATCTTAATCTAACTGAAGCTTAATGGGAATAATTATGAATTGGCAAAGCAAAGATTCTATTACTTGTTGAACATTCATAGTGGCATGTAAAGGTAGTAAAATTTATTCTTATTCGATTTTTAGACTGGAAAGGCTTTGCTTTTCATGTCACTTAGAATTATTTAATTTGTTCTCCTTTTTTTTTTGTTAATTTTTGAAGCAAAGTTTTTTTTTTCCCCATGTGGGCATATTTTCTTCAATATATTTTAATTTTTAATCCTAAATAGTTTTTAATCCTCATATTTTCCTGCATTCTGCAATTATGTGTTATGATATTTGATGATTCTTGCTCTTGTTTCTTAATTCCTTGCTTTATCCTTCATGATTTAGTTTCTTCAACTTAAAATTCTGTTTTTTACTCTTGTTTTTCACTCTGTTTCTCAGATTCAGCTGTCAGGGTCCTTGGTGCTGGGCTTGGAATTAACTATGGTCAGATTGCCAACAACCTTCCATCTCCCTCTCGCGTTGCTGTGATGCTTCAATCCCTCAATGTCAGCAGGTTAAAACTCTATGATGCTGATCCGAATGTCCTACTTGCGTTTTCCAATTCAAATGTTGAGTTCATTATTGGGCTCGGGAATGAGTACCTTCAAGACATGACTGATCCCATCAAAGCTCAAAATTGGGTTCAACAACATCTTCAACCCCATATAACTCAAACCAAAATCACCTGCATCACTGTCGGAAACGAGGTGTTCATGAGCAATGATACTCGGTTATGGTCAAATCTCCTCCCGGCGATGAAAATGGTGTATAGCACTCTCGTTAATCTTGGATTAGATAAACAAGTGATTGTCACCAGTGCACATTCTTTTAATATCATAGGAAATTCTTACCCTCCTTCATCCGGGACTTTTCGGCAAGATCTTGCCGAATACATCCAAGCAATCTTGAATTTTCATTCTCAAATCAAGTCACCATTCCTTATCAATGCATATCCTTTTTTTGCATACAAGGATAATCCAAACCAAATATCTCTAGAATATGTCCTTTTCCAGCCTAACCCAGGGATGACAGATCCGAACACAAACTTGCATTATGATAACATGTTGTATGCTCAAGTAGATGCTGTGTATTCAGCGATTAAAGCAATGGGGCATACAGATATTGAAGTTATGATTTCGGAGACAGGTTGGCCATCTAAGGGGGATCCTGATGAGGTCGGATCGACTCCAGAAAATGCAGCTCTATATCATAGTAATCTGTTAAATAGAATTCAGGCGAGGCAAGGTACACCAGCAAAACCATCTGTGCCGATAGACATATATGTTTTTGCGCTTTTTAACGAGAATTTAAAGCCCGGTCCAACATCTGAAAAGAACTATGGACTCTTCTATCCTGATGGTACTCCAGTTTACAACAGTGGATTGCAGGGCTATCTTCCTGGAATAGTTTATTATTCTTCAGCATCCACTATAAATGTAAGTCATATTCTCTCTTATCATTACTGATGCATGCCTTAAATATAATCAATAATGAATTTAATCTCATATAATGCATTTTAAATGATTCTGCAGGCATGGTCTATCTTCAGCTTGGTGATCCTTGTTATGTCCGTACTTAAGATCACCTGAATTTTGTGCAAGGAGGGAGAGATAAACAACAAAAGCATCACCCAACAAATCGCACGGCCACGAAATTTTTCTAGGTGAGATACTGAGTTCATTTTGATTGAAGGAGTGACCGTTAAATTCTGAAATGTTCATCCAAATTTTCGAACTCGACTGTACTTGGCCTGCATATTACCTCCCTTAGAATCGGATGACTTTCGGTACTGTTTGATATTCATGGATATAGTGTTGGTTAGAATAATCTACAAATCATAAGGTTGAATTTTGGAATCATGTAATGAACATTTAGGGTCTACAAGGTAGAATCCACCTGCATCTGATGTTTCCTCCATCGAGCATGCATCAAGTGGATGCTTTGACATATTTTCCCTGCTTCATTGAAATCTATTTCTGCTATTGAAAAAAAATATGGCAATGGGCCATCATCGTCCTCCACTTGCAATCATGCATGTGAATCTTTCTCAGCAAAATTCTTGTTATCTTCAACTAGACAAAAGTCCAAACCTGCTTCTATCAGGAAAAGAACCTGCTAGAGTCCGGATTTCAGCATCTGTTTTTTCACAATCTTTTTATTGTTTATTTTTTTCTGAATGCTCCAAAATGGACACCTCACCATTTTTGTTCCATCTCCGAAGACGGGTACCTTTCTGTCCACACCTTTATTATCTCCATCTCAAAAAAGAATTTATTGCATCAGCAATAGTTGGAGTAATCCCAGGCCTATTTCAAGTTCACATCAGGAGGCCAAACACGGCTGTCTAGTGAGAGCCTTTTCAGACTCCATGAATAGCAAAGGGTGGTCTGGTCTTTGATCAAATTAAAACTCTGTTCAAGTTATTCTAGCATCACAATAGCTTCCTTCCAACATGTCCTTATCACCTCTAGGTCTTCAAGAATTCGAGTCCAAGTTACTTTCTCTGCTTGATATTTTTATCTCAGAAAGCTAAGAGCAAACGACTCTTTAGGTTTTTAAAGGTTTTTTGAAGTAGTTTTGTTCCTAAGCCTGTCTTCTGGCTTCAAACAAAAGATTAACCCTAAGACTTGTCCTTTTGGTGGGTGCAAGTTTTGTTTCATATTCAACATGCGATAACATCAACCGATACTTGAGCATAAAGTGGGCTGGTGGCTTTCCACGTCATGGACAACCTGCCTTCACATTGGATACCTTCTTGCATCAGCAATGGCCCCAGCAAGGATAAGATTGGCAGATCATAGGCGATTCCACTTGACCATTCGATAGAGTAAACTAGCTAGCTACTACAACGTTTGATTCCCAGCAAATATTTAATGAGCTGCCATTGCAGAACCTACCAAAGCTCTCTCTCGATGGTCCCAAATGCCAGGAGACTAAGAAATCCAAGTGGTTATAGATGATACCGATTGGTTTGATCTTGTTTGGTACTCAGAGACCATGTCATGTTGAGGAAACACAGAGCAAGTGGTGCTAGCAATTGGCTTTTAATGGCAGTCACATCCATAACACGTCACCCCACCAGCATTTGGTGGGCTGGCAACAGTTAATTATGATGCTCACACAGCTTTTAATTACTAACTTCTGGCGTTATCTAATCTATTGCTCAAACACATGGCTAATATTCTGCTACAACATCTTTATGCAGGGAGAGAGAGAGAGAATGGCAGCAAGGGTGGTCTTGTTTCTATCACAGCCATATGACGAGAGATGTTGTTTCTCAATATCTTTACCTCAATGGTCTAGCAAAGCATCTATACAAGTTTCGTGTGTACTAATATTGAAGGAATGGCATTAATCACTTACATACCAGGATGTTGTATCCTGGATTGATAGTTCATCTATAGATATTAATTATAGAAATTTCTGAGGCAACAAGGTGAAATTAAGATAGGTCTTCTTCTTTCTCAGAAAAAATACAAAAAAAATAAAAAATCAAGTAGGGTTCTTAAATTCAAATTTCTAATGAAAAGAAAGAACTTGGTGGAGATGTTTAGGGTTCAACTAGTTTTGTTTTATAGAATTTTAGAATTAATTATTAGTAATATTCTTGTGTATACATCACATGCTTTATTGGTATCTCACCTTAATTTGTTGAAAATGAATTATCTTAACCTGTTTAAAAATGTACTCTTTTTTTTGTGTGTAAAAATTACAGAAGACATTAATTTACATATTTTACAACAGAAATTTGTCCTATTTTTATCGAATTTATCTCACATCTACCTTGAAATCTCCTGCATTTCAATCTTCAGATGGCAAGAAGAGTTTTTTTACCAAATTAATTGCTAATCTATCACACGACCCGAATCTCGGATCCATGACCAGCAACGTACATGTTTATTTATATTACATGCATATTAAAGATCATCTCACCCACCCAAAAAAAATAGAACTAAAAAAAATATCAGATGAAAGATCCAAAAATCTTATTGAGGATCGTTAGGAAAACGTACAACAAATATACAAAATATACTAAAAACACAACCCAAAACAACACAAATAAAATATTCCAATACATAAAAGAAAACCAGGTTTAGTCTTCTAAATTTAGGGACTAAAACGACAATTTTCCAAAACAGGGACCAAAATATAATTTTACCAAAATTGGAGGACCAAACTGTAGATACATAACCATACTGAAATTGCACCCATAAACCATCCTCAATTCTGTCCAGAACGAACCAGGGACAGAACTGTAATTTTTTTTAAAAGTTCAGGGACTAAAATGTAAATTCCTAATATTGAGGGACCAAACTGAAAATATTCCAAATCAATTATCAAACTGAGATTCATCATCCTTAACCTCGTAATAACACTGCCCAGAATTCCAAAATACATTTAGAGGTCAAATTGTAATTTTTTCAAAGTTTAGGGACTAAACTGTAATTTTCATAAATCAATGACCAAAATAAAAATTTATCATCTTCAACCTCAAGACCATTCTGTCTAGATTTTCCAGAAAAGTTGAAATGAATTTCTTAACCCATAAAAATCAATTTAAACAAATCAACTCACAAATTCTTATTTCTAACAACAAACCCAAAATCAATCATTTAACCTTAAACCTTTAATAATCATGAATCAATCTTAACAACATAAACTTCAAATCCTTACAAACCCGAATCTCTTTTTTAATCATTTTATAAATAATTCATAATTAAAAATATCATGAGAGAGAATCATTTACTTGCTACTTTTATTTTTCTTGACCTAAAAATACTTAAAATTAAAAACTGAAATCTTAGGTTTGATGAGATGAGGGTTAAGGTGGCCACAAGAATTAGAAGAGAGAAAAACAATTCTCTTGCAACTTTTTCTTATATAAAAATTTGGGTATTACAAGATTATTGAAATAAATAAAATTACTAAACCAAATTAATTATTTTGTGGGGTTCTTTTGATTCCTTATGTAATCACTTACCATTCAAGTCTGTAGAATTGAATTTTGATGGCATTACCGCATGACCCAGTTGGAGTTTTAGACTATTTTGTAGTGAAAGTGTCAGGTCCCTACTTCATTTAAACATGCATTGCTTGCAAGCAAAACCCTAAGTGCTTACTAAAGCCTGAAACTATCAAGGATCCCAGTTTGTGTAAGAAAGATTGCACTTTTTCTGTAACAGCCAGATATTGCAATTACAATGAAAACTATTCCAAGCTACGCCTCTGAACTTCCTGTTCTTCATCGTAATGTGTGAATTCTGAAGAAGATTGTTGAACCTTAAAATAGGGGAGAGAACAGCATCTTCAATTCTTTCTAAGACATAAAACTTAAAAAGTAGGCGGATGATAGATAGTACTATTGCTGATGTAATGATTAACCAGTAGAGATGATTCTCCAAGTGTACGAATTGCTGACAGGGTGACTAGAAAAAAAAAACTACTATTGAAATCCCTCTATTTACTAATGGTTGTAAGATTTCAGAATTCAAGCTTATCAAAAGTAAAGATTTCAAAATTCAACCGTCTTCCAACCAATTTTTTAGTTTCTTACCAGGTTTCAGTTCTATTTCCTCGTTTCTATTCAATTTAAGATTGAATCAGATAAGGGCACCATATGGCTGAAAAGTGGATGTCTTTACAGGACAGATTTAGCTCATCTGCAGCCTGCCAGATTCGTGTGTCAATTTCAGTGACTTCAAGTTTTCCATTCTGAGAAAAACGCTTGAATCATTATTCTGAGGTTGCTCATCACTGTTCAGATTTGAATTAATGTCAATGCTGATAGTGACACAGCCTGATCAGATAGCAGGTATATTTACAACAGGCAATGCTCGGAATATAGAATGGGCAGAGAAAAAAAATCAGATTTTTGCTTTCATTTCTCAAACCTAGCTCAATTTACATAAAAATCGTTACACACTTGGCACTTCTCAATGTACAAGAATTTTTGCAAGTGAAATGCCACAAAAAAAACAAATGAATGGATGAATGAATACAAGAACTATCACAATCTAATGGTATACAATGAAAATCTTGATGATCAGTCATGTGATACAAGAAATGGAATGACCATGGACATGAATTCGTCGTAATCAAACGATGCTGTGCCGGTATAACCCTTATCCTTCTCCTTGAATTTTTCAGTCAATCCCTGAAACCACAGCATATTCACAAGCTCATATCAGTAAAAACCAAAGCAGAATAAAGGAGGAATGTAACAAGTTTAAGTTTGTAGGATTATGGTCTCACCTTCAAAATCACCCCGCACCTGCAAGTCAAATACAACAAAGCAACAAGTTTAGTCAAATCAGAAGTCCCAGTAACAAAGAAAGAAAAATGCATACAAGAGCATCGACATGAGAAACTCACTCGACGAAACTGTCGAAATTGAGCTCAATCTTTCTGCCACTTCCATCATCGTACTTGGAAATTAGAACTTGAAGAACTGAAGATGGTGTAGCAAGCCCAATGCCATAAAGAGCATCCCTCAGTTCAAGCAAATCAATTTTACCACTCCTGTCTCTGTCATATCTCTCATATATGCCCTGCAAGAAAAAAAAAATTAAATTCTCCCTTTTAATGGCTGAAAGCATGTCATATGATAGCATAAGAAAATAGTGCCAACAACGTATGCAAGAACCTTCAATTAGGTTGCATTGATAAACTAATGTGATCCTCCAGCGATATAAAATATACTCCTCTCCTAGAAGTAGAGGACAGGCCTTAATAACTTTGAGCCAATGGTTCATCAGCTAAACGAAAAGGACTACATCATTCCAAATTTATTTATTTAGAATTCTAAAGCAAACTTTTATCTTTAGTTTTCCCTCTTTCTCCCATCATCCTGCATTAATGGTAGATTCTACGGAAAGCTAACATTTAGTAGATTTGCCATGTCAGTAGCAAAAAGCTTTAATAGTAGATGTTGCTAGGAGAGTTTCAAACTTTGTGATCTACTTCAGCAGCAATTGATAATAATAGTTAAGAAGTGCATATGCTTATGAGATAAGTGAGAATCAGAAGAATTGTGTGAACGTAGGCTACCATCAAACAATCCACCAAGCTAATTCAACTAAGTTTCACTGTCAATTTTCCTACAAAACCCAAATTAGCTTTCTTCCTCCATGTTTAACCTTTCCTCGTTGTTATAACTTATAAAGAATGAAGAGCATGAAATGTTTCAAAATGCCTTGCATTCTCAAAGGCAATGTAGATGAAGGAAATATGTTTCAAGAGAAACAAGAAGAGACTGCTCACCCTCCATTGACCTAGACAACTCCATAAAGCAGCAAACTCTTTGGGCCCTGTATCAGAGAAGTACAGCTAAATCAGTACATAGAATGATGCCAACAAAGTAAAAGTAAAAGACATCATTGCAAGGGAAAAGAATCAAAGCATTCTCTCGCTGCCAAATTTGAACTGGTAAAAAAAAATCAATCAAATAGAAAGCCAAAATCCAATCTTGTTCTGAAGTCAAAACTCAACCATTCACATGCAAAATTAGGCCTAAATAATTCTTCAAAATTGAAGCAAACAACAATTCAAGAACCAATTTTTCTAGTAAAATATCTCATCAAATGCAGTCATGGGTCATGAATTAAGCCATAAATGCAATGCAAGAAATGAAACTTGAAGCTATAATAAGAAATTAACATGATAACGTCCAATGGGCCCATGTAGCTATTAGCTCACAAATTGTTCTACAAAATCTAGAAAATTCAAGAACATCAATGAAAACAAAGCCCCAACAAAAGAAAAGGAAAAAAGACTAACCAAGTCGTAGAGAATCATGAGGATTCTTGAAGAGAAACATGAGCAACCTAACAGTCTTAATATGAAACCTTTGATAACCAGAAGAAAGAGCTTGTTGCAACTCATTTTCATCAATAAATCCACTCCTGTCTCTATCAACCATCTCAAAGCTCCTAATAACATCAGGAGAAGTTCCTGGAGGAAACCCTGAGTGCCCATATGAATAACCACCACCACCACCACTAGTGCCCTGCCCATAATAAGACTGCTGCTGTTGCTGATGGCTGTAGTTACTTGGATAAGAAGTAGTACTGTACGTTTGGCCTCGCTGACCATAGGACTCAGGTAAAGATGGGGCAGAGGGTGCATAAGATGATGAGTGAAATATTTTAGAGAAAAAAGACATAGTTCTTGATTCAAGAAACGCTCGAAAAGGAAACCAGAAAGCAAGTATATTTGTATTCAAGAAATTATGGATTTGAGAGAGATAATTGCAAAGACGAATTTTTATAGGGTAAAGATGTTTGTTGGTTTTGCTTAGCTTTGCTTTTGCTTTCGATTTTGCTTTTGCTTTTGCTTATTGGCTTTGGTTACAGCTTGCTTGCTTGCTGAAGTTACAGTTGAGGTTTGAAAATGGTAATATATATATATTGTTCAAACTTCAACGTAAGCGCGTAGGAGAAGGTGATCAATCTAGTAAGTTCCTAAAGTCGGCAATTTTTTTGTCGTGTTGGGGTCTTCAAAGTTCAAAGTCAGATAAACCTGCCCTCAGGGAGGGCGGGAATGGTTTCCTTAATATTTTTTTTAAAATAATGTTATTTTAATATTTTTTTTAAAATAATGTTATTTTAATATTTTTTAAAAAAATAATGATTTTTTATTAATTTTTAACTTGGTTAAATTGGATTTTACTCCCTTCCAATTAATTATAAAACTTAATCCGAGTTAAATCCTACATCACTTCAGTAGACGGATTCGGTTTCGTGGATAAAACCATGTTCTTGAAAATTGAATATTCGGAGGTAGGCAAAAAGGGAAACCTTTATGAGGAGGCCACTTCAACGTGTTGACCTGTTCCACGTAACAATCGTATCATCACATACCTGCCCATGGGATGCGACGGTAATCATATGGTGAGCTCATGGCCAGGGCCTTTCCGGTAAGTAAAAACCCCCATACAAATCCAGTCCAAAATCGAAGGTGAGCCCAGCTGTCACCAAAGACAACTTTATTCATCTCCAATGGCGGGAAAACAAGAAGACCCAGAGAGAGGGGGAGAGGAAGATGGAGATGGAGATGGAGAAAGTAGTGGCAGAAGCAGAGGAGCTGCCGAAGGCTATTGTGTGCCGGATGGTGAAGGATGCTCTTTCCCGCTGCTCCCCTGACGAGTCTGAGAGCCTTCATTTTCATCCACTATCTTTCCGCCATGTAAGCCCTAAAATAACCCCCACAAATTTAATCCCTTTCATCTTCTCGGTTTTAGGGTTGTTTTTTTGGAATTGCGCAAAAAATTCGAAATTGAGGGTTTTTTAGGGTCTAATGTTCTCATTTCTACGTGCTTAATTAGGTCTCAGTTTTTAATAATAAATTTGAGGTTTAGGGATTATGGAATTATGTGGGATTTTTTGAGCTAATTCTGCTATTTGTGTGTAAATTTTCTCATGCTGTTTTTGAAGGGATCTTGGTTTGTGAAAATGGGTTTTGTTAACTACTTTGTGATTAGGGCTAATGACATGCAAGGAATCAAAGAGGCAAACAATGAACGCAGATGATGTGCTTAAAGCGGTCGAAGAGATTGAGTTTCCTGAGTTTGTTGGCCCACTCAAAGCCTCCCTTAATGGTCAGTAGTGATCTTTCTTGCAGTGTCATGTCCCTTGGCACTTTGATTTTGAAGTATCCAAAGACCAGGCAGAATCTTTAAGTATGTTTGGTTTCTTGTTGTGTTTATGTAGAAATGAATTCGAAAGGCATGGGCTTGTGGTCTAAAGGTTGCTTGACTACTTGTGTGTGGATTTGTTGGGAATGATAGGTGGGTGGGTGCTGCAAAGCCATGCTTCACTTTGCAGCTTCATGGCATATACAGGTCTGGTGTGATCAATTAGATGATGCGAAGGAGTTCGTCTGAATTCAGAAATATGTGTAGTGCGAGATAACTGATGGAGTTTTATAGAATTGCATGAAGGATGTCAGAAAAACTTTCTGACAAAGAATTCATATGTTTTCTGTGCTGTTGTATACTTCAAGCGGTGGAAAGACGATAGGATCACCGCAGGCCAAAGAGGTGCAAGAGAAGAGGAACACCAGTAAAAACAAATGATGCTCCGTGATAATGCTCGAGCAACATAATTCTTACCTGCTGCTCGAAATCCTAATCTATCTCACCTCTGGGATGAAATTGACAGCGTACCAGCATCTGCTTTTCATAGCCTGAAAACAACTCTTACTCTTGTATCTTTCCTCGTGTTTGCTAGAGAACTCATCAGTAGGCTCCCTTTCCTTTTCTTTTTGTGAAAAAGAAAATGGAATATCATGTCACTGCTTGCTAGTTGTAGAAACTTGCCTTACCACAGTTGATTTTTACGGCAATGCGAAGGGATGGTCATGGCTCGCATACACGAGTACGATCTGTTATGGTTATAATCCCTTCAGCTCTGTGTTTGGCGTGTGGCTAGTGGAGGAACGTTTTGCAAGGTGGAAGTTTCATTGGCCATTTTCTCCCATGAAAAACACAGATCCATGCTTTTCTGAGAAGAAAAGGCGAAAGTGATTATAACAAGTTGCAAGCACAAGGATGTGCGCAACATTAACAAGAAGCAAATGTAATGCAAACCTGACTGCGTACTATCAACCTCGCAAAGAACAAATGTACACAAAAGTTTTCAATATAGATGTACGTGTAAAAACTCACAAAAATCAGCTCGATTACACTACAATAATAAGACGGAAAATAAAAAAATGCTAAGAGTTTGACACTGTTGAATAGCACTTTCTTCATCGGTGAAATCAACAAGTATGCAGCAAAAGCAATTAGTACGGACGAAATCTGCGACCATGGCTGGCATCACTGCGCTGTCTACCCCTACTTGAACTGCCAACCATTTTGTTGCCACGCCCACTTCCACTCCTACTATCATTTCTTTGATATGAAGTTGGGGAGTGTAGCTGTACTCCTGGCTGTTGCCTGCAAAGAAAAAGAAAGGCCAGGTCCTCAGGCGTTTCAATTAAGTAGTAAGCTAATTTACTTTGTGAACCAATATTTACTATTGCAGGTATATCTAACATTTATGTGGCAAACTCAAGGATCAGTTGGGCTTGTAAGCATTAATTTGAGCCATGTAAAGTACTCAAGCCTACAGTGTCAGTAAAAAAAATGGATCTGGGGAGGGGTTCCACCAACATCATGATATAATGGAATAGAAAAGATTCATCTTGCTAGGAAACAATGGGGTAAGACATAAAAAGATCAGGAGTTATCCTTAATTTGGACTATACAAGGGGAATGCTGAAAGACTGAAGAAATCAATACACCAGCTATATCCTCATTGTTGATTACGCTAACTGCAGCTTTTTTCTCCCTTTCATTTTCTCCTTTAATACACGAATGCCTGAGGGAAGGGGGTACGAGGTAGTAAGTTGAACCCTTTTTTTTTTTCCTGTTTTCCCTTCCTTGAATGCCACATAAAGGACAAGTTTGATAGGATCCCCAACCCTCCATTTGGAGCTAAAAAAATAAAAAAGGTTAAAGGATCTACAGTCAGCTTACAGGACATATCCGAACTGCCCATCAGGTAGAAGCATTGGCATCATTGCCATGCCAGCAGGGGCTGGTCCACTTCCATAGATCAATGGCTGCAAAATGGGGGGAAAAAAGAAAAGAATGAATTTAATATTGGCTGAAAGTTAGAAACTGCAGAGTTCAAGTTCTAACAAAGAAGAAACAAATAAATGAATTGTACTAAGAAAATCTGTCATCCCAGCATTCTTCTAATAAGGAGCAAACAGCATAAATTTCATTTCATCTTCTTGAGCTAGCTCATTGACCAAAAGTTTGAAACTCAAATATGAATAAAACAAACTAGAATGGAGGAGAAGGAGGTGACGGAAGGTGAAAAAATCAAGTGCCTGAATTACACTGCACCAATAAGAATTGGCATTAGTCTATGGCCTCTCCCTCCTAAAGTTGGATACTTGGAAGATTCTAATCTACAATTGAAAGCCATCCCATTAGAATAGCTTGGAAACTGAATTTCATGGCCAAGTCGTTGAAATTCAATCACATGCGTGTACATGGGAAAAAAAAAAACCTTAAATTTAAAGCAAGAGTAGATAAAGCTTAAAAATATTACAATTCTTTCGAATCATAGCATGTTCAAAGAAACAAAAAAGAGAGATCAGTTAATCTTCATGCGTATATATCATAAAGCCAAAGCTCAAAATTACTAGAAAAGCTATTAGGTAATCCCCTTGCACATTAAAGCTACATCCGAAATGGTTAATATGCAAAATATACAATGATGATAACCATCCAGACCAAGCAGTTCAAAATAAGATTACAAAGTGTACAATAGCAAAGAGAAACACACAGTCGTATCTTCTGACCTGTGTAAAGCCTGTTGCAACATATCCTGCACCAAGAGCACCATAGGCACTCCCCATCATACCATAACCAACACCAGGTGGGTAAGCTGGTAACAAACCAGCCCTCTGCAAGTTTGACCCTCCAGCAGGCTTCTGCTCTGACTGAGGTTTTGCAAGTGCACACTCGACACTTTGGCCTAAAAATCACAACAAAACAAACCAACATGAATAGCTTGTTCACTTACATTCAGATAACAAATGCATATAAGATGGATAAATCAGTGATCACCATTTAGTTCATATTTTTCAGTATCTTTCAGAGCTTTCATAGCACTAGACCTTTCAGCAAAATGCACAAAACCAATTCTATTTTTCTCCTGTCCAGATTTTGCTGGAGGCAAAACCACTTTTGTGATTTTTCCATGTCGTTCAAATAGCTTCTTCAACTGATCTTGGGTAACAGTCTTTGGTAAATTCTTCACATATATTGCCTTAACCTGTAAAATGGAAGCTGGATTGAATTTCAGAGCACAAGACATCTCATAGCATAACCAAAGACAACCAGATCTAAAGAAACCAGATCATGAAGATGGTTAATCAATTCAAATTTATTACAAGACCTGTGAAGAAGTGGAAGAGTCAGCATTTTTAGGGTCAGCCCAGCTCACACTTGGGGCATTATCACCCAGCTTAAATTTTGGATCTATCATCTTCTGCCTCGAATATTCAGCGCAAGCATTATTGTAGTACTCAACAAAAGCATAGCCCCTGTTATTGCTTGAGCTCTTCTCCTGTGACCAATTGTTATAACCAATGAGTAAATTGCATCTGCTAACCAGATTATAATAAATAAATAAATAAGAGAAGAAATAAAAACACCTTAAAATATCAACAATCAAGTAGAATATTAACTTCACTAACCTTCACCAATTGCACATTGGTTGTACCAGGCCCAACCTCAGCCACAAACTTGCTAAGATCTTCCTCTCCCCAACTTCTAGGAATGTTGCTAAGGAACAACCGGTGCTTTGCCTGAGATGTTGAGCATTTGATTCTTTTACCCTGAATGCGAGAGAAATATCAACACATGCAATTGAAGCAGCATACTTTAAACAAGCACGAACACAATTCCCACAAACAAAGAAAAGTGAGGACATTCACCTTGAATTCAGTATTATTCAGCTCACCAATTGCTTTAGTAGCCAAATCAACACTTCTAAAAGTCACAAATGCAAAGCCCTTATTGTCACTTGAATCTTTTCCTTTCATCATACGTACCTGCAGTCATAAAATTTGTTCAGGGTCTTCACCTTTACGACGATCATATAGACAGATACTTCATAAATTGAAGTAGAGCTTACCTCCGTAACTTCTCCAACAGACTCGCAAAAATCCTTCAAGTCCTCCTCAGAAGCATCATTAGGAACACCACCAATATATACTTCAGAACCATGAGGAGGACGGGCAAGAAGCTCAGCATGTTTTTTCTTCTCATCCTCATCTTCAACCTTTGCCTCATCACCTTGATGGCTACTTTGGATATCACCCCCATTAGCATTACTAGCATTTTCCTCCTCTTCTTCCTCCACCTCCACTTCCTCTTCTATTATTTCCTCTTCTTCCACTTCTTCCACTATTTCCTCTACTTCATACTCAACCTCCTCATCCATCATTTCCTCAGGATCATAGTCTTCATCAAAATCAACTTTCTCATCGGACTCAACCGGCTTTTCAGATTCTGCTTCCTCAGCAGCTGCAGATGCATTTCCTTTTGTACTTGGCATCTTATATATCTAAGTACACAAGCTTGCAAGGCAACTGTGAAGAGGGTACAGAGGCCACAAGAATTCATGGGATATATACACATATTGAAAGGAGGAAACAAAATGAAAGGCCAAAAGGAGTTCCAGGTCATGAATCTGAATAGAAATCGTGTCATAAGTTTGAAGGTGGTTGCAACGTGAAAGACTTCTAATAAAGGATTTAAGATAAAATTAGTTGCAGTAGTAACAGAGATGGGCAAAAGAGATTTCTGAATGAAAACAATGTAGCTTAGGAAGGTGATGCAACCTATGTCCTGGAATAGGAAGCATTAGTTTAAGCATGAAGGGGCTTCATTCCAGAGGTCGCATTTAAGAAATATAAGAATTAAGATTTTAGCTTGTAGATTCCTTTATCAAGTTATTCAGAGAAAAGTGGAAAGGGTCAGATTTAACAAAAAGGTGATCAAGCCACAACATGATCCAATCTCACAAAAAAATATGAGTTCCAAACTAACATACCAGTCTGTCCACCTTCCTGCAACAATTCAAGGCAACACATCAAACTAAACATACCAATTGAGATGGACATTATACATAAGTTTTTAATAACCAGTACACACTTTCCAAACTAAAAAGAACCCTTCATACCAAACTTTAAAAAGATGGAAGATCCTTATAAG
>Ga0307509_10006859_pt1 | contig 15150 bp, 15 predicted proteins | sample 10_EM_MG_FD_202245 | JGI IMG/M metagenome (GOLD analysis project Ga0307509, IMG submission 202245) | Populus trichocarpa ectomycorrhiza microbial communities from riparian zone in the Pacific Northwest, United States - 10_EM | ecosystem: Host-associated > Plants > Roots > Unclassified | place...
TGTGGAGCGATGAGTCCTCTGAAATTTCCTATTCTGGCCTTCTCCGTGTCTTAAAGCCGGCCCCCACGCTCTCTCTCTACTTACTCCAAGTTGAACTCAACTGACAGGACTTTTTCTAACGATAATAACGAAAGGAAAATACGGTACTGGAGGTTGAGGGGAGCTTACTATCGGAGTACCGGTACCGTACAGTACTGTACTCAGGACTCTTCAATTCTATGGACCCAACTGTCTTGGTTTAGTGTGTATCATGCGGGGGACATGGATCTTGGATGAACAAGCACGCTAATTCTAGCAGTGCTAGTTTTGGTGTCCAGAGAAAGGTGGGCTGAGTGTATGACGGTTGCTCAATCACCACGCCAGCCACTGCAGATGAGTGGTTACCACACACTGGCCAAATCGGCCTGGACACCAAAAACCCGGCTTGTTTCCATCATCCAAAACCTTGGTCCTTTGCCTAATATTCATTTAATGAAAAAAAAGAGCCTATGGGATAGTAACTCCTAAGCAGTTCCATAGCGAGTTTCCCTCAATTACACACTTGCCTTCGTTGAGGTGTGTTCACTGGTAATTCAACATAATACATGGTTGGTTTTAGATTCCTGGCACCATGAACTCCTTGCCGTGGTGAAAAGCTGTGTGACGTGAGAAAATATGAATGCCTGTATCTGGCCCTGCACGGGTGTTCCCGTTCATCACAGCCGCTAACGTTAAATAAAGCGCCGTGACACAAAGGTTGTCGGGTGTGATAAACCCCCGGTGAAGCTGTGGCAGTGGTACAAGTACTGTAGGCCGTTTCCCAGGTTTGCCGAAGTGTTCCTCACTGTACGGATACCGGCACAGCCTCTAAATGGTCACGAGCGGGGGTACAAGTACTCGTCCCAGGGAAGAACTATTCGAAAATACGAGTTTTGAGTTTGTATGGGCGCTCAGACAATCGCAGGGGCTTTACCGTATTGTACAGTATTTACATGTACTCGTACCATACGAGTACAAGTGCTATGGGGGATGTTTTCGTACAAGACAGGGATCATTTTGGTGGGAAACCACCCTGTCTTGTACGAAAACATTCATGGCACTTGTACGCGGGTGTGCGCGTGGATGATCAGGCAGGCGGGGGTTAGAAAATGTATGTATCGGCATACATTATTTTTTTCGCCTGCCTGACCGATCACCGACGTCCACCCCCGAGTGCTGGTACCGGCACGGTACTGGAATAATTGAACCTCACTCTAGGACGTTAGAGTTGCCTTTGCTTGTAGGGTCTGGCTCTTTTTTCTTTTTTTTCTGTCCTAAGCTCGGTCTGAAGGGGTCAGCCTTCGCTGTGCGCTCGCCCCCTGCCCAAGAGAGGGAATTTCAGACGCCTTAGCTTAACCTTATTTCATTCTCACTACGGTCGATCTACTGAAAGACACTAGCCGCGTCTTAGCGTGAGGTTCAATTGTTCCAGTAATAGGGTATATATTTTTAATCCCTGTTTCAGGATATTTCTTGCCTGGGACGAGTATAGTGTGTGGTCTCATCTTATTTACGGTTGGATGCATAATCGAAACTCCGCCACCTCTTTGTTAGCATTGATCTGAACCTCACTGGCTAACCAGGTACCAGTATCCCTTGCATTCTGCTGTCACAATGCGCCCATCCTATACACCTTGTTGAGCTAGGATTAAGAGCACCATCCGGCCGCCTTTCCCGATCCGAAGAGCATAAGGTCCCAATGACCCCCCTCGGGCAGAATGGTTGCCTGAAGAATACGGAGCTTGTTTACCAATGGCTCTTAAATGAACTACCTCTCTCTCCTGCCATTTCAACTCTCCTTCACCTCGACCTTTCCCGCATCTCCTGGTCATCCATGAGATAAGCATAATCCCCCCGTATTCCTAATAATGTCGAGTCATGTATGCCATTGGACTCTGGGCCATTACAAAAAGAATCTTTGCTAACCACACTACCATTTCTAGCAGAATCTAGAGCTGCCATCCGAGTACGACACTAGTCCCGAGGTACTTCACCCACCTGAGCCTGAAAAAGAGCTCGATCGAAATAGCGGCCTCGAAGCATCTAAGGGAAAAATATGGGGAATGAAGCGCAAGGTTTTCATGATTGTGTTCGGGATCATCGCCATCCTTATCATCGCCGTGGCAGCGGGAGTTGGGTGGGGGGTGGGAGTGACTGCCGCAAAAAGTAGGAACAACAATAGCGGGGCATCAGAATCGACAACGTCAAAGCCACAGGATTCACCTGTGCCAACAGGCTCTCCGTATGTTTCCTAGAATTTCAAACCCTGCAGTTTCATTGGTAAACCTTACTAACGTGGAGATAAAAAAACTCATTGCTGACACCCAGTAGTGACTTGCTAGAAACGACTACTACTGCCTCTACACCTGGGGCTGCTACTCCTACGCCAACTCGGAATACACCACTTGCAGCTTTGAGTTGGAACACCACTTATATTCAACTATTTTACAAACTCCCGGATGGTACCATCGGATCCCGAGAGAGTGATGGGTCGAAGTGGTTGGAACAGTGGATCGGAATAGTTAAACCTAGGGCCGATTCCCCAGTTGCTGCGGTAGGCTGGTTGGATGGTGACGTGCGACAGGTATGTACAGCCGTAACTCTACCACTTCTCGTTCTGATACCTTGTCTTAGGTACGAGTGTATACCGTGAGCGAAAAAAACACTCTAGAGGAATCTCGGGCGAGTAGCACTGCTCCATCAGTATGGATCACCAGGAGAATACCCGATATGGGAGTCACAGTTGCAGCAGGAAGTCACTTGACAGCCAGTACCTGGCCTAAAGACACAGTGCAGCAGACCCGAGTTTATTATCAAGACCTGGAAGGGCACATCCAGGAGGTATCCTGGGATGGTATTATGTGGAAAAGCGGCCCACAGCCGGGGATATAAGACTTTCTACAGGCAAGGAATGGCGCTGGGTTGGAAATTGTCTCGTTCTTGGACACGGCGAACGGGAAACGAAAATTTATTATTATACCAGGGTATAGATGGGAAGTTAATGTCTTATGATTACGAAGAGGCAGGTACCTGCGTTGCGGGTTGGGGGGTTGGGAGAACCATAGTAGCGCGTTCCTCTGCGTTACCTTCGAGAATAGATAAAAATATCTCTACCAACAATTCTCCTTCAGGCAACGGCCATAGACCTTAGACCTATAGCAAATATAACACATCTTACGGTGAAAGTGAACAGGTCTTGCCAGGTTACGCTACGGATATACTTTATCCGAGATGGAAGATTAAGGGATTTCTTATGGGATCTGAGTGGGGGGCGTAGGATGTCACACACCATAATCGACACCGGAGCACTGGGTGCAATGATCCCAAGCGCCCCTGCAGACCTATAGGAACCTACCATACTCCAGTCCTGGGCGTCCCGGGCGTGTGTCTCAAGCTATTAGGCGAGAGTGTCCTTCCTTTACCAAAGCCTGCCGCCTCAGAAGGTGACAGCAGGTCCCTGTAGTCCCTATAGGGCATGCGGTTAGGCGGTTTTGTGGTTGTGTGGTTATGCGGGCATGCAGTTACATGGATATGCAGGTATGATATGCAGATATGCAGATATGCGGATATACGGCTAGGATATATACGGCTATAGGACATATGGCTTTGTGGTGCACGGGGTTTAGGCACTTGGCAGTGGGTTGTTGTTTTCACATTTCATGCTGCTAGGAATAGGGTACTGGTTTTTGGTTTTGTTGATACCCATTGTCGTTAGGCATTAGGCATTAGGTATCCTGTATTTTGTTTTATGATATGATGTTTCTTTCATGCCCTTTACCCTTAGACATACGGGAGTTGACACACTGGCAGGGCATAGGCGTTGGGGATCACGGAGGATCGTGGGGTGTCAGGATGGTTCTGGATTGGTTGTGATAGCTAGGGTTTAGGTTTTGTCAACTTAGTGTGTTTCCCATGAATTTTTTGAGTTTTGGGAGCTGCAGAGGTGTGGTTCGTTAGGTGGAGATATATATCTCCTAGCCTGTCTTTAGCTAGCGGGGAGAGTAGCGAACGAGTCTGCCGTTCTTCTATGTTCCGCTGCGCTTGGAGCTTATCACATTGCACTTTTGTTCTTTCCTTTCGTGCTTTCTTTAGGCTCCATCGCACTCCCGTCCGTCCTGGGAAGTCGTCATGACAGATGCCAAGATACCCGTTTGTCCCGGGCGTCCTTTCAGGTACTGCCGTCCGCCCTGCCCGGACCCGAAGATGGACAAACCAAACCGGTCGCTTGGACCGCCGATCAGGGTTTGCTGCAATATCATACCCTGACAACAACGTTCGAGTCTTTTTCCAGTATGATACTGTACAAGACTGGATACATGTCAACCGTGGGCTTGAATTGGATGACGAACGAAGGGAAATTCAGTTGGGTGAAGCAAAGCCTGTGGGAGAAGTTGCTCTAGAATTTGCTGGCTAGCGAAGGGCTATGGGATGTACGATGTTCGTTTGTCTGGGAAGGTTTCGGACAATTTTATGAAGAGATCCATTTCTTTTGTCTGATGTTTCCAACCTCATTTTGAAGTATTGAGTCTTTTTTTATAGCCTTTTATTTGTCTGGCGGGGGGGCGGCATTATTTTTATATATATCTAGTTGACAAATTCAAAGAGAAATTTTCAATAGTGTCTCAAATTTGCAAGGCGTATTGCGATTCCCAAAGCACTTGAGAAACTGAGCCTGCCTCAAAGCAGCTTGTGTCTTAGATAACTCCCAATACACATCCCAGAAACTTTACAAGATTATGGTATTTTGTTGACTGTCGGCAAATGAGATCTACATGCTTTGTCTTCAGTAGATTACCCAAAGAAGGCTCTTGGTATCATGGCTCTGCCCCCTTCCGGTGACCCCAGGCTGCCAGTCCGTTCGGCTTTGGGTATGGCCGGACTGACCATGAGTTTTTCATGGACGACCGGGCCGGGCTGTGAGAAAGGGGCTTCTCAAAGCTAAGCCCGGGCCCGGCCTGAGTCATCAGAGGCTGAAGTTTCTGAACAATAGTTTGCGTTTCCTTACTTTGAAGAATCTTATTACACCACCGGAAGTGGTAGAGGGGTCGTGAGAAGAATTATGCGAAAGGGCTTGAAGTAGGATCGAATAGGTATAGCATGGGCATGAAGATCGTGGCTGTTAATCGGTTGATGACATCGGCTTGTCTTAAACAAAGTCTGTAGCACGGTACCGTAAGCTCGTTGTTTTATTCCCAGATTCTCATATCCTGAGTGATTAAGAGTGAAAGCCTGCAGCCCGTTAAAAGATATCTGCAGGCTATCTGGGCATCTACAGGTTATGCCGCTAAATTGAAACTTTGAACGACCGGACGGCATTTCCTGGGCGTCGGGTGGCTCTGGATTGGGTGGCTTCAAGATTTATCCTGGCGGTTTCCTGGGCGCCAGCCTGCTTTGGCGGTGGACCGTAACTTCCACCGGACTGACTCAAACTTTCTAAAACGAATGCCAGACTGGCCGCTTAGATCACTGTCTCCTTCTCCTGATGATTCCAGCTATCTTGGAAACAATTATTTTCGAGCTCATTCAGTGTCTTACGTATTTTGGAAATGGTAATAGACAAGTTTGTTAGAAATGGTAGTAATTACTTGACCAGCCGGGTTTGTTAGCGCAGCTGAAACTACTACTAGATTATGTCAACAACGATACATTTCGGGCCGTATTAACTCACTCAATTGGACCTCGCGCTAGTAGGTTAAAATAAGGTGAGGCGTGTGGAAATTAACTGACTTAAAAAATAAAAATAATAAAACACTGTCTTGGAATATCAAACATACGCTAAGAGCCTCCTTATTCCCCAAATTGGCCAAAGGCTATCCCGAAACGTGATCATATACGACGAAACTGATATTACATGATAAAATTGCGTATTTTCTTAGCATCCCTCACCTTATTTTAACCTACTCCAAGGTCCAATTGAGTGAGTTGATACAGTAGGGCGGGGGTCCGCAGGCGCGATAAGACGCATTTACTACCGAGTTCCCATATGGCCCCTCAAAATAAACCAACACAAGTAGTCAATAGTCATTGTGGCTCGGAGAAAAAGAAGGGAGGACCGCAGCAAATTTTGATTCAAGCAAGGGAAGGCGTAAAGATTGTGTTACAAGAAATTTTTAAGCTTTGAGCTTCTATATTTAACCCGAATGTAGTTATTATTTTGTAAATTTGTAGGATTCTGCATTCTACAACCTTGGTTTTAAATATTATACGTACACGATATCCGCAGAACCCTGTCTTGAAGAATAAAAGTCCTTCATCTTAAGCAATAATTATGGGAACATTCTTGTTAAGGGGAAAAACTTGTTGCCGCTGTCTGAAGCAGCGAAGGGAAGAGTGCCTAACATAGAGGTTATCTGCTCAGAGAAGTGAGTGGAGGGAGGTAGCAATTAACTTCCAGGACGAGGAACGGCGCAGTGGTGAAAGAGACTATTGGAACCGCACAATGTGTTCCGAGTGTGCCCAATGATAGGGCTGTCACTCGTGCACTTGTGCGGTGCATCCGACTCACTACGTGATCTCGTCCTTCACCGGTACCTTTAATCACCGGTACTAGAACGGGGTTGGACGAACTCTCTATATGCAGAAATTTCGCCACGAGACATCCCCACCTCACCAGGGTTATACCTTATTGGCCCATGAACCTTCACGTTGGGTCTATGATAGTCCGGTAAGTTGGGGGCAGAACTCGGATGTTTGGAGAGAACTGTCAAGTGCTGGAGACAACGCAGCTCAAGCACTGATCAGAGCCGGAACGGCCGGACGGGAATCTCCCATACTCTGCTGTCACAACTCAGCCATATTATATATGCTTTCTTGGGCTAGTATCAAGGGCAATTCCTTGCTACCTTTCTTGATCTGAAGGGGGTAGAGCTCTAGGCGACCCTCCAAGGCAGAATTGCGGTTTGAAGAATATGGGGCTTGTTTGGCAATGGCTTATATAAATTTATGAACTATATCGCTCCCTTGCCCTTTCACCTCTTCTCTATTTCGAATTTTTCTACATTCGCTAACTGCCTGCTGTACAAGCTTAATTTCCCCTATATTCTCAATAATGTCGAGTGAGGTAAGTGATTAGACTCTGGGCCGTTATAAAAACAACCTTTATTAACCGCTGCATCCATTTCTAGCAAAACATGGCGGCCCATCATTTGCGAAGCTTACCAGAGGGAGTAAATCGAGAGTTACTATCCGAGTACGACGCTAGCCCCGAGGTGCTTCACACTCTTGGGCCCGGACAAGGTGATAATCAAAAGGAACCTGATGGAAATAATGGACTAGAAGCATCTAAGGGAAAAATATGGGGAATGAAACGCAAGGTTTTCATGATTGTGCTAGGGATCATCGCTATCCTTATCATCGCCATGGCAGTAGGAGTTGGGTGGGGGGTGGGAGTGACTACTTCAAAAAGTAGGAACAACAATAATGGGGCATCGGAATCGACAACGTCAAAGCCACAGGATTCACCTGTGGCAGTGGACACTTCGTATGTTTCCTAGAATTTCAAAACCTGTAGCTGTTGGTAAAGAGTACTAATGTGGAGATAAAACAACTCGTTGCCGACGCCCAGGAGTGAGCCGGCCACTATTACTATCACTGCCTCTACACCTGGGCCTGCCACTCCTACGCCAACTCGGAATACACCACTTGCAGCTTTCAGTTGGAACACCACTTATATTCAAATATTTTACAAACTCCCGGATGGTACCATCGGATCCCGAGAGAGTGATGGGTCGAAGTGGTTGGCAGAGTGGATCGGAGTAGTTAAACCTAGGGTCGATTCCCCACTTGCAGCGATAGGCTGGTTGGATGGTGACGTGCGACAGGTATGCACAACAATGACTCTACTACTTCTCATTCTAATACTCTGTTTTAGGTCCGGGTGTATACCGTGAGTGAAAGAAACATTCTGAGAGAATCCCTGGCCGATAGCGGTGCTCCATCAGTATGGATCACTAGGGGAATACCCGTTTCTGGGGAGGGTTCAGTCAAAGTCGCAGCGGGAAGTCACTTGACAGCCTGTACTTGGCCTAAAGACACAGCGCAGCAAATCCGAGTCTATTATCAAGACCCAGAAGGACACATACAGGAGGTATCTTGGGATGGTACTACGTGGAAAAGAGGCCCACAACCGGGGATATAAGACTCCCCAAGGGATGGCACTAGGTTGGCAATTGTCTCGTTCCCGGGCACGAACGAACAAGAGGGGAGATTTTATTACCAGAGTATGGACGGGAAGTTAATGTCTTATGATTACAGTACAGAGGAGCAGGCATCTTCATCGCAAGTAGGAAGGACCAAAGTAGCGCGTTCCTCTGCCTTATCTTCGAGAATAGATACGGGGCCTTTACCAACAATTCTCCTTCAAACAGCAACCATAGACCATAGACCTTTAGCAAATCGAACACATCTTACAATGAGAGCGAACAGGTCTGACTTCATGACACTACGAATATACCTCATCCAAGGCGAAAAACCAAAGGATTTCTTGTGGGATTGGAAAGGCCGATCGGGGAAGTCACACACCATGACCGGGCCGGAGCACTGGGTGCAATGATCCTAGGCTCTCTAGCAGGCCTATAGGCACCTACCGGGCTTCAGTCTTGAGCCTCCCGGGTAGTGCCTCAGGCTGTTGGGCAAGACCATCCGTTCTTCAAGAAAGCCCCCCCCTCAGAGGGTGACGGAAAGTCCCTGTAGTCCCTACCAATTGGTAATTCCGGGACGATACCTGAACTTCCTGTCAATTAGCTGTAGGGGCTACACATCTCTTGGGGGGCTCGGCAGATTCGGCGACTTGAGACACCTATACTCCTCACCCACCCATCCTAGGTAGTCACCACGACAGACACCAGGATATCCATTGGTCCCGAGTGTTCTTTTGGGTATCATACTACCTTTGGTCCCATCCGGGCCCGGAGATGGACGAACCGGACGCTTGAGTTCACCGACCATGAGTTGCTCCAATATCATACCCTGACAACGTTCGAGTCTTGCTCCAGCACAAGACTGGATGCCTCTCAACCGTGGTCTTGAACCGGATGACAAACAAGTGAGAATTCAGTTGGGTAATGTAGGGCCTGTTGGCGAAGTTGGTCTAGCATTTGCTTCGCAGGGAAGGGCTACGGTATTGGATGTAGGATGCTCATTTGTCTGGGGGAAGTTCTAGACCATTTTGTGGGATGATTCTTTTCTCTTGTCTAACGTTTACAACCTCGTTTCCAAGTATTGAGAGTGTTTTTCAGACTTTTGTTTGTTGGAAAGGGGCAGTATTTTTTTTCATCTAGTTCACGAATTCAACGAGATTTTTTTCCAATAGTTTCTTAGACATGTATACCGTAACAACCGGAACAATTGAACCTCGCGCTGGGACGTTGGAGTTGCCTTTGCTGGTAAGGTCCGGCACTTTTTTTTTTTGACTTAAGCCCGGGGCTGAAGGCTGAAGCGGCTAGTTTTCGTAGTGTTCTCACCCGTTATCCAAGAGAGGGAATCTCGGAAGTCTTAGCGTGAGGTTCAATTATTCCGGTTCTTACGATTCCTAAAACACTTGAGAAACTGGCTAGCCTGAAAACTGTCTGTGTGTTAGGTGACTCTTGAGACATATCCCAAAAGCTTATTCTCTTGACTCCATCAGAAAAATGTGGTCGACGTGTGCTTGATGTTCAATAGATTACCCAAAGAAGGCCCATAATAATAGCTCTGTCCTTTTCCTCTGATGACTCGAGCTACCCGGGACACTCAAATATTTCTCGAGTTTGTTTGGTTCCTTGGGCGGTTTAGAAATGGTACTAATTACTTTACCGGCCAAGCCTGTTGGCACAGTAAAACTAGATTACAATTCTAGTAACACTACATTTCGGGCTAAGTGGCCGTTCAGAATGAGGCTAAGGCGGGGGGGCCGCAGGTACGATAAGATGCATTCACTATCCCATGTGGCCCCACTCGGGATGAACCAAGTTAACATCGGTTGCCAACGGCTCTTTTGTGGCTCCGAAAGAAAAAAGAAAAGAAAAGAAAAACAACAGCCAATCCCGACAAAAGCCTGGGAACGGTTTCATAAGATATTTTCAAACTCTAGGCTTCGGTATTTAATCTGATCGCAGTCATTTTGTAAGTCTGGAGAAGAATTCTGCATTCTATTATCTTGCTCTAAATACCAGACAGTACCTACACGATATCCGCAGAATTCTGTCTTGGAGAATAAAGATTCTTAATTTTAGGTAATATGAGGACCTTCTTGTTAAGGGGAAAAAACTTGTTGTCGTTGTCTAAAGAAGAGGAGGGGGGCCTTGCATAGTGCTCGTAGGTTATCTGCTCAGAGAAGCTGGAAGAGGAAAATAGCGAGGGTGATGGACGATGCAGTGTGCGAAAGGGGCTTATCGGGCCCCACACAATGTGTTCTGAGCGCACGCAATTACGTGACTGTCACGCTGGCGCTTGTGGGGTGCATCCGACTCAGTACTCGTACCGGTATTTGATCTCATCCAGGTTGGAGGACGATACAGGTGCCTAGTCTAAACCCCACCTTAGATTTTATTACAGTTATTATTACAGTAGAATGGGGTAGGACAAACTCTCTGCATGCAGGAATTGTGCCTCAAGACATCCCTCCCTTACCGGGCTTATATTTCATTGCCAGTGGCCCACCAGCCTTGACGTTGGGTCTGGGAGAGTAAGGTTCAGTATTCCACGGCAGAGCGAGTCCACGGCATAACGAGAATGCCCATACAAATAATCCCTGTCCTATAACGTTCTACGGCCTTTCTCGCCCCGCCGTGGGCTCGCTTCACTACCGGTATGGGTCACTGTAATCAAGTGTGTCCATAAAAATTGGAAGGATCAACATCCTTGTCATGCGAGGTTGGTGAGCAGAAAGCAGGAAAAGTTGGAAACTTCCTGGTGATCAGAAGTCCAAGAACCTGTAGTACCGGTATGTTGGAAAGGAAAGAGCATGTATTTGGGGCAAAATCCTGTGAAGGCAATTTAATATAAGAAATCTATCTTAGCAATACCAATGATAGAACCCCTCAATCCTAGACATCCCTTATCCTCCTCTTTTTTTCTTACTTGCAATCCACACTTTTACCACTTGGTTCACTGTATATTGGTCTTCTGTCTCCTACTTGGTACATGTAATAACTCAGTTCAACATACCTTGTTTAGAATGTCTAGTTACATGGAATTACATGGTTGAGTTTTCCAGATAACTTTATCTCCCGATCCCTCTAAACCCTGTTTTGGCACCCTTCGTTTCCGATCTTTAAGGACACACCCGAGATGTTGGCGGCGGAACCCGGATAGTGTTGGAAGAGAGCTGTCAAGCGACCACACTTCTTGATCAGAACCGCAACGGCCGGGCAGGCATCCCCCGCACCTGCTGTTAACTTACACCTCAGCCTTATTACCGTATAATATACTTTCTTGGGCTAGAATTAAAGGCGATATCCGGCTACCTTGATCCGAAGGGCGCAAGGCTCCGGGTGACCCTCAAAGGGAGGATTGCTGTCCGAAGATATGGGGCCCCCCCACCAATGGCTCCTACGTGAACTATCGCTCCCCTTCCCTTTTTCCTCTTCTTGGTTTCGACTTTCCCTGCTTTCACCAATCGCCTACGGTATAAACATAATTTTCCTCATATTTCCAACAATGTTAAGTCAAGTAAGCCATTGGACTGCGAGCCGTCATAAAAAAGACGCTTACTAACCATCATCGTCTCTAGAAGAGTATAGCCGACCAGCAAAGCCCACCAGAAGGTGCAAATCCAGACTTTTTATCTCAGTACGACATCAGCCCCAATGCACTTTACATGCTTGGGTCTGGGCTAGGAGCTAATCAAAAAGAGCCTGATCTAAACAGTGGGCTCGAACCATCTAGAGGAAAAATATGGGGAATGAAAAGGAGGACCTTCGTGATTGTACTAGGTATCTTTATCATCTTGATCGTCGCTTTGGCAGCAGGAGTAGGGGGGGGAGTGGGAGGGGCCGCCGCGAAAAGTAGTACCCATATTGGGGCATTAGAATCAACAAAGTCAAACCCGCAAAGTTCATCTACGCTAATTAGCTCTTCGTATGCTCCCCAAAATTGCGAAACCTGTAGTCCGTTGGTAAAAGGCGCTAACACGGAGATAAAACAGCCCATCGCCAACATCCAGCGGTGACCACGCTATACTAGTACTGTAACAGTCACTTCCTCTGTCACTTCATCTCCTACTCCTACACCTATTCGTAAAAATACACCGCTTGCAGCTGTCAACTGGAATACAGTAATATCCAATTACTCTACAAGCACGCGGACGGTAGCATCAGACTCCAAGAAAACAGTGGATTGGAGTGGGGGGAACAGTCGCCACAAATAACTAAACCTAAAGACGATTCCGGGCTTGCCGCGGTAGGCTGGTTGGAGAGTGATAACTCACGACAGGTGTGTGCAGTGTAGTGTTGTTAGCTCCACCACTTCTAATTCTAACACTTTGTTTTAGGTACGGCTGTATGCCGTGGGTGAAAATAACGCTCTGAAGGAATCATCTTGGAATAGCACCGGCAAATTATGGTATGGCCGGGATATACCCATGGTGCTAGATTCACCCGCGGCTGGAAGCCGCTTGACGACCTACACCTGGTTTATACGCCAGGTGCGACAGATCCGAATTTATTATCAGGGCCAAGATGGATACATCCGGGAGGCAGCTTATGACTTTTCAAAGGGCTGGGTAAAGAGCGCAGCGCCCACAGTACAAGACTTTCCACGGGCAAGGAATGGTACTGGGTTGGCGATTGTCTCGTTCCCAAACACAGACGAATCGGAAGCAAAATTATATTATCAGAGTATGGACGGGAAGTTGATGTCCTATGATTATAAACTGAAAGGTACCTTCAAAGAGAGTTGGCAGAATCAAGATCGTGGGTTCTTCCGCCCTACCTTCGAGAACGGATATAAGATCTCCACTAAAAGATTTCCCTCAAATAGCAAACGTAGACCATGGATCTATACTAGACGGGGCGGACCTTACTGCCGTAGCCAATAGATCTGGCGACCTGACACTCCGGATATACTTCACTCGAGATGGGAAATTAGTAGAGATCTGGTGGAGCCGGAAAGGAGGATGGCAATCGTGGATCATGCACGATGCCGCAGCACTAGGTGTTTCCGCAGTATCCTACTCCGACAACATCTATGTCTTCTTCTAGGACAAGACGGAGTACCTCTCAGCATTAAGCTTGAATCGGTTTGTCAACAAGTGGCAATTCACTGCAATAATATAGAGCCCGCGGGCAAAGTTACTCTACCCGTAAGAATTTGAATAATTGAACCTTGCACGAAGGCCACCAAAATCCCCCCGGGATAGGGTGTGAAAGCACTGCGAAGACTGACCGCCTTAGCCCGAACTCAAAGCCGAGAAACAGAAAAGTGCCAAACCCTACTAGAAAAAGCAACTCCGACTCCCTTCCGTAAGGTTCAATTATTCAAATTCCCATGGTATGTCACCCAGGGAACGACTATGGAACGTTCGATTTCCATTCGTTGGGGGGAAGCTCTTGACCATTTCATGGAGAGATTCATTTCTTTTATCTAATGTTTACAGCCTCATTTTAAAGTACTGTCCTTTTTCAGCCTTTTTATTCATTGGGGGCGGGTGGCAGTTTTTCGTCTAGTTTTACGAATTCAGGGAGAGGTTCAATTGTTTCCCGAACTTGTATATCGCGATTCCCGAAGCACTTAAGAAACTGAGCGGGCTCAAAAAAAAGAAAAAAAGAAAAGAAAAAAGCTTGTATCTTAGATGGCTCCTAAGACACATCCCAAAGCTTCACGACGATATTTTGTTGGCTATATCAGTAGAATGGATTTCCTGGACCTCGAGCAATGTGTTCCAAGCGCGCCTAATTATAGGATTATCACTCGAGCGCCTGTGCGGTGCCTCCGGCTCAGTATGTGATCTCACCCTGGTTGGAGGAGGATACTGGTATCAACTGTAGTCCGAACTTAATCCTACTTTTAACTACAAACACTAGAATGCGGTGGGACAAACTCTCTGCATGCACAAGTTATGCCACAAGCATCCCTACCCCAGTGGTTTTATATCTCATTGGACCACTAGCCTCTACTCGTAATTTTCAGGCGTTTGTGAACACAACTGCTATTGCATATGGGCAATGAATCGACCAGAGCCTCAGGATTTGGTGGCATGCAATAGCAGTCGTGTTCACAAACGCCAGAAAATTACGGGTGCTGTACTCGGGTGTGTCCTTAAAAATCGGAAACGAAGGGTAGCAAAACAGGGTTTGGAGGGATCGGGAGATAAAGTTATCTGGAAAGCTCAGCCATTTAATTCCATGTAACTAGACATTCTAGACAAGGTATGTTGAACTGAGTAAACACATGTACCAAGTGGGAGACAGAAGACTAATCTAATATGTAGTGTACGTCGTATCTAAATGTTCTATCCCAAAATACGACCCAACCCATACCTCAATGCTTACCCGCTTGCAGGGAGCGAGCCCCCCCCGCCCGACAGCAATGAGGCATCACTAGCAAGCCAGGCGGAATGCGGGTAAGAGAGAGGGGAAGAAAAGTAAAAAAACCTCCACGGAACAGGAGAACGAGCAGAAGACTATAGTTATAACACACATGGGAGCAAGTAGGGAGGCTCGATCTCGAGTGGGGCTTTGTTAGCCGGATCGTACCAGAGTAACAAGCGCACAAAGAACTGATTTTGTTTTAAACCACGGATAATCTCTCATTAAACACCTAAGGAGTAAGAAACACCTCCGTTGAAATCTACTTGCAACTCGGGAAGAGACACTACCCACCCATTAAAATCCCAAAACGGGCTTCCAGTAGGATAAATATTAGTTCCCAAGTTGACCTTTCATGAAATACCTAGCTGGCGCAGTGGTTAACACTCCTGTCGCAATAGCGGGAGCCCAGGAGTTCAATCCATGCTGACAATCAGTTATTATTGAACGATCCGTCATGTAGGGCAGGAGAGTTTAAACAATCCTGCCTGCCCTATGGGGACTGGGAGATTGAAGAACTTAGCCCTCATCAATAGGGCTGTGGGGTTTAACAATCCTGCTACGAGGTGGTAGAATCCGACTCTAGACCTTAAAGGTTGGCGATCGGCGGGTAGCAGAAGCAAATGGG
>Ga0307509_10006860_pt1 | contig 15150 bp, 10 predicted proteins | sample 10_EM_MG_FD_202245 | JGI IMG/M metagenome (GOLD analysis project Ga0307509, IMG submission 202245) | Populus trichocarpa ectomycorrhiza microbial communities from riparian zone in the Pacific Northwest, United States - 10_EM | ecosystem: Host-associated > Plants > Roots > Unclassified | place...
GGGGCGAAAAACACACCAAAAATCTGCCCCCTGAGAGAGAAGAAAAAAGAAAAAAACACCGGACCATACCAAGAGAGGCAACTCCAACGTCCTAGCACATGGTCCGATTATTCGAGTTCCTACGGTAATACCGGGGGTGCGCCCTAGCACTCACTTGTTCCACTATGGAACAAAGTATTGTGAATATGCTACCGCATTCCCCATTTTGCTTTATCAAGTTATTCCCCTACTCGATGCTTAGACAAGCCAACCCTTAAAACTTGAAATCTTATCCACATCGCTTACTTCCGATGAACGTGGTTTGATAGTCGAACAGTCATGCACTGTACCTCATAAACGCTAACCTCTATTTAGAACTTGAATATCAGATTCCCAGCCAAAATTTATAAAATCCCCTTCCAATAAACCCGTAATGCCATTACTTCACTCACTCACCACAGTTCAGCCGATACTAACAGACACGCAGCAAACAAATACACTAACACCAGCATCTCAGCATCCCCAATATCTCCAATCAATACCCGTACTCACAAACGCAATATCCACAATGCCCAGAGTCGCCGTCGATCAAACCCCCACCCAAAAGGTCCCCCCACCAGTCCACCCTCTCACACGCTATCCGAGGGCCCACCGAATCTACTGCCGTGACAACAACACCCGCCAAATTTTCGACCTAGGCAACGGACAGTTGTACAAATTCCGCCCACACAAGAGGGGCGTGTACGAGTCCGACATTCACGCCCTCATCCAAGCCACCACCAACATTCCCATTCCCACCATTTACTACGAATGGGTGACTGTTGAAGGCGGCCGTGGAGGTGTCAGTGACGGCGGTGTGCACGTCCACCACATGGTGATGGAAAAAATCGAGGGCGACCCGTTGTATAAAGTCTGGGTGCACCTCAATAGGGCAGGGAAGGAAAGGCTTGTCCTTCAGTTCGTGGATTACCTCCATGAACTGCGCAGAATCACTTCTCCTATTATTCGCTCGTTCGAGGGCGGCGCATTGCACGACGAGCATGGCGATCTCTTTGGCCGGAGAAATACTGCTCAGGGACCATTCTCCGATAACCAATCCCTCTGGATTGCCCTAATTTCTGACCTCCAATACAGCCCTTCCCGCACAATGCAGCAAGCGCTGATCGACCTTCGCTCCATAATGCCCCATGGGCTCCCCGCTGTACTAACACACGCAGATTTACACCAAGGTAATATCCTTGTTCGCAACGGCAATATTGTGGCTATCATCGACTGGGAGGGAGCTGGATTCTTCCCGAGCTGGATGGAGTATGTACGGTATCACCCAACCAGTAACGCTCCCGAGTTCGAGTTTGAGAATTTGGTGGCGAGGGGTATGAAGGCTTATCCGGTCGCCAGACGGTTCATGATTATTCTAAATGCTCTGCGGAGCTCGGATCCGGGGAGTGTCGAGTGGGCACTGGAGCAGTTGAGGCGTTAAACTCGGTGGTGAGTTATCTGGGGAGATTTCGAGATTTTTGGTTGGGCGATAGTAGAAGATGTGGTTCTTGAGGCGAGTGGATTGTTTTCTTTGGTTTTCTCTTCTTTTATTGCTCAGTCTTACAGTTATCGTTTGTCCGCGAGCAACAAGTAATTATGCGGACAAGTGGGCAATTGAGCAGAGGTTTTATAGCATCAGTGGGCGCGGTAAGTATATCGAGTCCCAGAAACCGGAGGACAGGACTATCAATAGGGTGGAGGATGGCTATAGGTTATATCATGGGTTGAACTTAATTTTTAATAATGAGCAGCATTAGTACGATATACAATTTTTATATATACTACAATATCTGTCCAAGTCGGGTCAAAGGCCTCTGCTTCCACTAGTCTCAAATGACCCAAATTCCGGAAATAATACAACATTTTCAGCCCCATACTAAGTGAGGTTTAGAAAAACGCTGCCCAGCTGTTTGGTTAGGCGGGATCTTAATTAATCATAGGTTTACGTCAACGGTCAACTATAGGGTTGGAGATCTGCTGCTTGAGCTACAGAGGACACCCACTGACTCCCCAACATCGCCTGAACAACAAACTCACTACCACTTGCCTTCAGTATCACCCAACCCCAATCAAGCACTCACCAACCCCCAAAAATCAGTGGACAACTCCCCCTTGCACTCTCTCTCCCAGCACTATCCAGACCACCTACAAAATGAACTCTCTTCCACTCGTCCGCCGGCCGGATTCAATTCAGGAAAATCACAGATGACCAATACGCTCAATACATCCAGCTCTCTGAGGCCTCCAAGCGGAAATAGGAAGAAAAGATCACCCGCCTCACCAGCATGAAAGTCCACAGCATGGTTCCGGGCGAGCCCAGCAGAGCTCAGGGCTATAATGAGTTCGAGTCTTGGGTTAAGTTAGAGATCAATAATCTGATGATTCCTAGGAGGCTCAGGCTCTTGACTTGCTTGACAAGGCCGATGAGAGAAAAATCTTCGAGGTCTAGGTTATCGGAGGTGCTGGGGTGGTTGGTTTTGTTTTGCTAGTTTTTTTTTTTCTGGGAACTTTCACTCCATTGAGGTATCTGTACGGATAAATGACTTTGTGCACCTTGTCTTGTAAAGGCCGTGTTATACTGCAATGATCTAAATTCTACTTTTTACTATGCAAGCCAGTAAGGGCTGGAGCGGCCAAATAGCCACCGAACACTTCCCGTGTAAAGAGGAATTAAAATGAGAAAGGCCCTGTTCACTGCGCCATTTTTATAGCATAAAAGTGACTTTTATGGCATAAATTACGACAACTAAAACTTTTTATATAGGGGTGTGTTCTCTGCATACAAAAATATCATGATATATTTTTATTTTTACAATATATTTTTATAGTATAAATCCTGAGAACAAAGTAGATGGTTAAGGGCTAGAAATAAAAACCTTTTACTATTATATTATTATCATAAAAGTTGATAACTATTATATGAGACCCTGTCAGCTTTAACAGGTATTTATTAACCATACTCTTATATAACTATGACCAAATATATGTTTTCTTGGCATGAATATTTGTTTCCCGGTTGTGCAAAAAAACACCTTATATTTCTGAAATATGCCATAAATTTATTTTAACATATATGACATTTGCAACTTTTATTGTAATATATTTATATTGTGGTGCGCCGAACAGGGCCAAAGCAAAATCTAACTTGCCGAATTGCTCCACCAAAGAGCTGAGATTAAAGACAATATGGAAGAATAAAGTACGAGACATGAGGACAGATGTAAATAATTGTACTATACAGCCATTATAAAAGAGTATAGTAAGCTGTTGAACTGGAACTCATACGAGTCAGTTGATGGATTTCACATGATCGCAAGGCATTTGTCATCAGAACTTGAACATATGACTCAGAGGTATGAGTCATCAGAGTTAGGGCTGAGTTAAGATCAGGTATAAATAGATGGCCTTACACCACAGAGGAAGAGATCTTCATACTGCTATTAGTGAGTCATCAGTTGGTTATAATAGCCAGTTCCCCTCCTATTTCGCGTTGCTCATAGTCGGAAAAAGCAAGTGTGATGCAAAGGCAAGTGTGACACCCCACCTTTTTTTTTTTAATAGGCTTACATAATATTATTTCCAACTACAACTTTTTTTTGTTGCATGGCAAGTACTAGACACTTTGAGCCAAATATTACTAGTACTTACGATTGAAAGGCCATAATCTTGGTAAACCTAGATGCTTTTAAGAGAATAGAAGACATAAGGTCTATTTTCATGTAAGTAACTAGTACATAGTCTCAATTTAAAAATATACAAAGTCTGCATTCCTAGTAATAGAGTCATTTGACTCAGACATGCAAGAATCAGAATCCATTTCATCTGCTGAATCCTCACAATCATCAGTGCTCTGACAACCATCTCTGACAACATGACCTTGAGATTCCTCTTAAGCTTGTCCACTTATACTCCCAATATAAATTTCATAGTCTTTTTCATGATCATTGAAAGTAAGCCGTTGAGGATCAATTGCGCTTGTAATTTCAGCTGATCTTGGCTGTAACATTAATAAGACTTGCAATAGATCTGGTGGTGCGTCTAATGATTCAAGATCTTCAGGACTTGGATGCTTTTCAGGATCAGTAATCACAACCAAAAGCTCCACAGGTACAATGCCACCCTTTGTCTGAATTATCTTTACTTGCTTCTTCCGTTCCTTTTCAGCCTTGCGAGCAGCAATCCCCCGACGGTTCAGAGATGCCTTGGCTTTGTTGATAGCAATCTGAATATTCTTTTGGGCCTTTTTATTAGCTAGAGCCATTTCCTTTTCCTCTTTTTCCTGCTTTCTAAGTCTGGCAGACTCAACTCTAATAACACTTCCTTTTTGGATCATCCGTCTGGATTTGCTTTTCCATTGTGCAGCTTCCGTGATTCATGTTTGCACATTCTGGTAGGATTCCTGCTGAAGTTCAGCTTGTGCCAGATATACCTGTGTATCTTTTGCCCACTGTTTGAATTGGTCTTTAGAGGATGGACTAAAGGCTTCTGCTCGATCAACCCATTCACTCATTCCTCTTTGACACTCAAAGTATGTACCAGGAAGAACAGGGAGCTCTAACTCTCCTCCTTCTTCAACTGAAATTGCACTTTGGGTCCCTGGATCGCCATTACTGTTTGGTGAATTGGGAGCCGCAACTTCAGGACCTTTACCCTTATTGTAATAGCCCATTTTTATTAATCGCGCCTTGAAGGAAACCGGAAACATTCCTGACTCTTGAAAAGAGTTTTTGATTGTATAAGGCTAGAACGTCTGCTTACAGATAGAGCTCAGGTCGCGAAAGAAGGAGCATAGAGTATACTCAATATCTAAGAAGTGTAGAGCAAAATTGCCTTATTGTGATAGTGCTTCCAGGGACAAAACACGCCAACATCGAGAGGCTGTAGAACATGCGTATGATGAGAGGGAAATTGGAACGGCACAATGTGATTCTCATGACATTTAATTATGAAGTCATCCTTGAAATTCGTGATATCACCATCAGGAAGTAGAAGCCGCCAATGCTGATTGGGACCAGTATCAATCTGCCTGATAAAGTGATCAAGCCAGGTAAGAGCGATCTTCTCTTCCGCATACCCAGTTGGGGAAATTGCGATCAACTCGGCTCCAGTCAGGTTGTCATTTATCCAGTCCTCCAAAATTTTCTCTCCAGGACAGATAATAACTGGCGGACGGAGGGGACTTCTCTCGGCACAGATTGTCTCCATAATTGTAAGAGACTGGCGGTTTTCAGGGCTGGCGGTATATAGCTCCTTCACCTCCGTAGGGACAATAACGATCTCGCCTGTTGGACATCCAATCCTGACTGCAGATTCATCCAGGTTGAATATATCTTTTCCTTGTTTGATGTCATATTTTGTAAGGATACTTTGATATTCAAGAAAAAAGCTTTTCAAATCCTTCTTGTTATGAGTTGCAATCCGGGTGTGAGCAATTGGTTTTGTCTTGATCGTATGTAGAAGAGGATTCTTTTTCAACCACTGATGGAACCAGGTAAGCGATGTTGGATTAAGGTTCTTCTTTTGACGAAGGTGACAGATTGCAGCGAATATAATGGATAGTGAAGCTCCCAGTCCAATCTCAAATTTTTCTTGGCAAAATCAAAGGACAGCCAGCTCTTGGGCTGCTGTTAGAATAACATTATTGCCGCCATGTCGATTAAAAGTGCTCCCCCAGCATTCGGTGGCTGATGGCACTTACGCAGCTGCCGCATCCTAATGGAGGATGGCTTGACATCAAACATTGCGGCCGCAGTACTTGCCATCTCACAGGGCTCTTGTTCTAGCCACAGCATTGCTCTGTCTAAACGTTGCGTCATTTCCATCTTAGCTTAATCGTAAGCGGATTTGATTGTCTGAGACAGGGTAGCTGTTGCTAGTAGAGGAGTCGAATGAGCTGTTGAAGTAAAGGGACTGTGAGTATAGGGGTTGATGAAGTGGAGAAGATTGTAGTCGTAGGACGACGACCAAAACAGTAATAATAGTCATTTCTGCTGCTGCGAGGGAATCTGAATACAAAGGGAAGGTGCCCGTAGTTGCTACCAAGGACTATGAACCAGAACCCGTATGTAGGTGATTCTAGCTCAGCCTCCAGGGAGGAGATCTTAATAAAGAGATTAAGTGAGAGCTGGTGGAGGCAGGAACCCTGAATGGAGATGGGAGATGACAGCTGTAGTAGGCCGGAAACTTGAAAAAAGAGCGGAGGCAATTGCTGCTATGGGCTGGAAGCCAGAAAAGGCATAGGGATAATCACTACCATGTCAGGATCAAAATTGGTGCCCCTCTGTAACGGGGGCACTCTATAGGAAGACGGATCCTAAGATTGCAACCTCACTGAAGACTCAAAGTAAAAGTAATGATCAAAATAAAAATAAAAATAATTCAAAGTAGAATCAAGCGGTAAAACTTAATATCATTAAGCCTCAAAGCTTCACTCTATAAATTCTCTCGAGGATCGTTGGTTATCAGAATAGGGTATCTCTCGCTTTAGTTATGTAGAATAATGTAAAGTCAGAGGACACCTGTCAACCATTCTGACCTTTCACGAGCACCCTGCTCAGCTCCGGGCTGTCCAACTCACCCGCCTAGAGTGGGCTAACACTCGGAGGCCGTCAGATTGCTCGGATATTAACTATCTCCACAAATAGGAAGTGCTTCCGGTGATGTCTCTCCAATTACATCTGCATGAGCGAAACCTCCTCCCTATCAGTAGCATATCAGTGGCCGACCGACATGCCCACCATAGAGATAATATCCATTGGGACTCACTGGCCCAGCTGTGGTTTCGTCTATACAAGCTACGCAGTCCATTGGCAAATCTACTTAGCTATACTAAGCTTCTAAACCTGAATGCATGCTCCCACGAAAAGAAATCACCTGCTGCCTGACTGCATGGGCGCTACCCACAGTCAACCATGCGGGACCCTCTTAAATCGTGACAAGACTCACACCTCTAGAGTCCACTAATAACCCATGGTAATGCTACAGTTCACGGGGTAGCCTGGGACTGGCTTTGGGGTGGTTGTCCTGGAAGTCTTGCAGCCTCCCCGGTCTGCCCCAAGCCCTCTACTGTTAACCATACAACTACCCGGAGGTTAAAGTATGCCCGTAGGTGGTTCCCAGGTGTTATCCAGGTGGCACCCCAGGAGGCGGTCGCCCTCACACCCCTTATATATCCTGCGAACAGCTTCTGGTCGGTTGGACGGCCACAACTCATACGGTGTTGTGGGAGCGTTCCTATGGATCTCACTTTACTAGAAAGCACACAACTACACAGCCGCGCAGTGCTGGCGCGCCGTACCAACGTTGGGGCCGCAGGGGGGTGTTAGGAATATCCCCTGAAAGTTACAGGAGGTTCAGACCACTCCTGCTCCGTCAATAGTCCGTTTCGTACCATACGAAGCGGCCATATAAACATCTAAGAGCCCCACTATAGTGGGATAACTTTCCACTAAGTCCGCAGATGACTTTGTCGGGGAAGGTAGGGTAACTGGGGTACCTCAGTAGGGTAACTGGGGTCCCAAGGTAGGGTAATCATGTTTCTAAGGTAGGGTAACTTCACCCAGCCATGCTTTTATTTCCTTCGGGAGTCCGGGCGATCAGATATAATGTTGCCCCCGAGACCCGTGCAACGTTTACTATGAGTCCTTAGCTTTATGCGAACATCCCCTCCGAAGTTTACCCTGCCTAGTAGGGTAACTTTGGCCTACCTAGGTTACCCTATCTAATCCTATGTCACCAAGTCACTTTGTAGACACTTGTACCAACTCATGTCTACCCGTAGTATACTAAGTATACTGGCCTATCCTCAATATGGTTACCACTTGGTATACCATACGGGCTTGAGTTTAGTCCACTGTAGCTACCTATCTATAGGGTCGTTACACCCTCTTGCTGGATGGTTGCTACTGAGTGGTCAGACTAGGAGCTCGTCCTTCACTTTCTTTTTTAGCTGGGTGTTCTTTTTGCAAAGGTTTTTTTACTATTAAAAAGAAAACCTGGGTCGTCACACTTGCCTTTGCGTCACACTTGCTTTTCCCAACTATGAGCAAAGCGAAATAGGAGGGGAACAGGCTATTAATTTGTTTATTGTTTTATGACTCACGGTTGTGATATCAGATGATGTAATTACTTTCGCACATGACTCACATCATGAGTCATGGGTTTCATGCATGTGACTCATTTGGGCAAATGATTTATTTAGTTGTTATTGGTTAAAGGTTGTTACACACTGGCAGCTGACTCATAGGAGTCAGCTGATGGATTTGATTTTATGACTTGTTATGAGTCATAAGAGGGTAATGACTAATATGGATGAGTCATCAGGATAAGGGTAGAAGTGAAGATCAGGTATAATTAGAGGGCTTTCCACCTTAGGTAGGAGATCTTCATGCTACCATCCAAGTCCTTTCTTACTTACAAGTTTTATGAATAAACAATTACTTTATATTCTTTTACTCACTATTGCCATTTATCTAAGACTGATTTGGCAATCAATACAAGCCTATCGAGGATACAAGAATTACCAAGTAGTTCTACTGAGTTTATTATCATCTAATAGGAGAAAAGTCCCTATCATCACTAACAAAAAGATTCTTAGAAGTCTTGTTACCTACTGATTTATATCATCCATTATCTGTTCAACATATCCTTATGAGCAGATCCAAAAAGGACTATACGGAATTGTTACATCTTAACACAATATTGAAATCACAATTACCAACATTTTTAACAAAAACACGAATACTCCACTTACTACCCAACTCACACCTACAACTCCAATCACACTCCTCACTCTATAACTTCATATGGTGCCGGTCAACCAAAACCTGCCCTCGCGGCCAACTTGACGAAAAATTTATAAATTGGAAATAGTTTCTTCTTGAGAAGGTATAATAGAAATTCCTCTGGTAGAATTGTTTAAACAACAAATTAGAACTAGTGTATGGTTTTTTATTTAACATAAGGTCATACAGGAAGTCATTGTTGTGGTTAGAGCCGGAATTGGGGATGTTGCCCAACCTTATCAAACAGCCCTCTGCAACAGGATTCCAATCAACAATTTTGGATTGACCAATGAAATGAGAAAAAAATAAAAGCTATTGGAGGCTTTTAAAAGGGGTTATCTACAGAATTACCAGAGGAATTATTTTTAAAGTTTTTTCTCAACTGACAATAATTCAGCATGTTCAGATTTTCTGAGAACTTTGGGTGAAGGGCAGGTTTTGGTTGTCCGGCACTATACTCCATTAGGTTGATATTTTTCTAAAGCTCTAGGTAACTTTACCCAGAAAAACTACTCCATACATCCACCTATCTCTTATATAGTGAAATCACTCATCATGGATAACAATATCAATCCACACTAACTCATCACTATAACAAATTGTAAATTTGGTACACTGGTTCAGGACTGTACTCCTCGCTATTAGGACATCACTAATCACCTTCTGAAACATGACATTGAAAACAATAGAGATACAAATATTCGTACAGTGTCCGTCCTAAATGCTATGACTAGTATCTCCCTCTCAAAAAAGAAGAAACCAGTTCTAGCTATTGCATCTCAATTCAACCCTAGGGAATCACAGATCAATCTCATTCTTGCCAAAAACCAAACTGTTCAGAAGCAGCTTGGTTGATATTATGAGCACATATGAGGAAAGCTTTCTAGGCTATCTACAGAACATGCAAAGCACAGAGGCCTGAAACCTAATCTGACAGGAAATAAGTCCTTAGACCCACATCTAGATCAAGATTTTTCTTTACAAGTTGAAATCTTTCGCGACATAAATATGTACTTCTTGGAGAAACAAACCAAGTATTTGGAAATTTATCTGGGATATCTAAACCAGGCCCATTTGTAAAGGAGTTACTCATACCCCATGAAGGGACTGACCTAAGCACAATTGAGCAACATCTTTGCAAAGTTGTCTAAGGTCCATGCTCAATGCTGGATTCCCTCAACATTATTGGTTGAAAGAGGAGGATGTCCGAGGAAAAATGGATCTCCATGTTTACAACAAGCAACTGTATTCCTGAGAATGCAGATCTTGTATTGGCGGCTGAAAATGATTCTGAATGTGACATGTTAGCTGATAAGCTTGGATATCTAAAAAGTATACTAGCTTTCCATATCCTTCTCATTAGGCTTGATCTTTTACTTCAATTCTGACAAAATACTCTACTAGATACATCCACGGATAGTCCCTTTTGTAACCGGTACAGGTACTATGGTTACTGATGGATTTTCTTTAGGATTAGTTTGGTTTCAGGATACGAGCCTTGTGGCTGTAGCCTTGTTATGCAGGAGGTATTGTTTGATACCTAGTTTGTTTTATGTTTAGTTTGGGAATACGAGGTTGTGCCTCTCCCTGATTGTGTTTTGGAAGTATTATTTGATACTCCGGTTGTTTGAAGTTTTGTTTCAAGTGATCGTTTGATACCTTGAATGTTTTATGTATTGTTTGATGGTATCGATTTGATACCATAGTTGTTTTAGGATACGAGCTGTGCTTGTAGGAGTAAGGCTTTAGGAAAAGCCGGCCATGTATTTAAAGGCTGCATCTTTCTGACTTAGAAAGGGCAGACTTCGACAGACAGAGTTTTCAATATACTTGGTTGGATAGTTACCTCTTCAGTTCGCCACAATAGTCACGGTGAGAAGCAGCCAAACACTTCAAGACCTTAGCGATAAAGTAAAAGGTTTTATCTAACAACCTTTCAGAGCCTCCACTTGATCAATCCACCTAGGCCACTCTTTGGCTAGGATTTCAAGTGCACAACCCGGGACGGTTTCTTAAAGGTTCTCAGTGTGTGAGAACCGATAAGGAAACGTTACACCTTTACACTACTAGTACAACATGCTCGGGAGAAGCTCATCTCACAACCACGCCCTGTAGACCTTTTGTTCATGTTTGCTAATTCTTCCCAACTTTCGCCAGTGTTGCAGTTCACCTGCGATATTACTGTAGTTCTAAAGCAAACTCGCTTGGTATCCTTACCTGTATGCAGGGAGCAATGGGAGCTGGCTATACAGGCAGCAAATTCAGATCAGGATTTCTGGAAAGAGTTTGATGAGAAACTCCTAGCTGAGTTTAAGAGCTGGAACTGTCCTGTAGGTTGCAAATGTATTGTCATCCAATAGTACCTGGAGACTGGAGTGAGTCACGAATGGAAGACTATGTCAGTGTTTAATTATATCGGGGTCTCAAAACTTAGCTGCGGAGCTTGCCCCACCTGGATCCATGTATTCAACCCAGCAAGTAACAAATGCTTCTACACAAGTGGTACCCAGAGCAGATAGTATTAGCCTTGAGGGATGCTGATTGTTGGAGGATCCTTGGAGTGTGTAGTAATAGCAGAAAAGGTTTCCCATATGTTGCATGAGCATAAGCCTGAGAGGTCAATAATGAAAAGCACAACGGCAAGCTCAACCCTTCAGCCTCCCAATTACTGCAGTACTTAAGAACAAAAGTCTAACAATGAAAATGCATTTATGCCAACAAACCTGACAATCAAATTTCAAGCAGAAAGTGATAAATGTGTTTATAGAGTAAACCACATTTTCACTTCCTGCGGTAGAAGTGATTGTATTGTTCATATGGTGAACAAAAACAAGCAGGCCCTGTCCTTCTCAGATCTTTCCCTTCCAGTCATAGTAGGCCTCAGTATTTCACATTGTCCAGTCTGTCCAGAAGATACGACTAGACAAACCGTCTGCCGTATTCCAGCTTTTTTCAACCCTATAGATGGACTAGGGTAGATGGAAGTAGGACTAGACACCTTACTGTGCCTTACTAGTATGGAGTTTTGGTGTTACATTTTTTTCTACTCATATACTTACAAACTCAAGGTTCATGATTTCACCCCTCTAATATGTTTTGATTTGGCAAATCTTGTAATGTACGTAAACAAATAAAGCTGAATACATCGTTAGGAAATAAAATAGATAAAATCCTTTGCTGAAATAGAACTCAAAAACCACAGGCATGAATCTGCAAGGCCACAAGCATATCTTCAATCTTTTGAATATCTATCCCTTCCCCTCCAACAGTTTACTAGAAAGAAAACTCTTCTTGAAGTCCAAAAGTCCTGATATTGGATGTAGATATCCGGATCCGAGAGAGTCGATTGAGTTTCACTATTACTCACCTGAAAAGTCTCATGCATTAGCCTGTGAGTTGACTTCAGTTCCATCTGTACATCATCACAAGCTGAGTTAGCGCAACGGCTTATTCAATAAATTTATTCAGCTTATAAAAGTAAGTAGTCATCACTCATCCAGGCTTTCCAACACCTAACAGCAGTACAATCCCCACCTATACCAGCCCAAGCTGTCCATCCCACAGTCCATCTAGAATGTACCGCCTGCGTAATATATAGAAAACCCTTCACAGAAACCCGAATGCAGGGCCAGAATACAGCAATCTTGAAACGCTTGAAGAAGAATGTGAAAGAGAAACTTGAATAAGACTCGTAGCAGAATGACTTGTTCAGTTTTATCTTAACACTCGCAGCTCGATAATCTCTTTAATCTTCTCTTTCTTGTAGGCATATTGTTTACTGTGTCAGCAGCATTGCATCACCATATATCACTCATAGTTGATTTGCCCTCCCCGGCCGTTATCGGGAAACCCTGGCCGTCACCTCTAGTCCCTCTCATTACCCGTACTCAAATATTTATCCTCATGTGCACGGCAGTCATTCCTAAAACCAGCTATCTATATCCCCCTACTGTCATTCTTGCCTACACCCAACCGTCCTTGCCTACACCCTCCAGTCCTTGCCTACACCTTACCACCTTTTGACACCTCCTATAGTCCCCCCCAGAGGCTCAGCCGTCTTTCCATCTCCCCTGGCACCCCCCTTAGCAGCCGCTATCACGTTTTCCTCACCATACTACCAAAGGCCGAGTGTGTAGGGCCTGGCAGTCCCAGTCTAGCCTGGCTGTCCAGATTTATAGGTAGTTTACTGCCTTGGCTCCATGGCAGAAGCAATAATGTGGATTACTGCACAAACAAAATAATCACTTCCAGCACTGTGAGCGAAAATGTGGTTTACCGTATAAACAAATTTATCGCTTCCAGCTTTGCATTTGGTTGTCACGTTGGTTACCATGGACACATTTTCGTCGTTGGACTTTTGTCCTTAAGTACCGCCGTACAAGTTAACCCATGCTCAAAAGAGTCTATTTATACTACCTATCCCGAACTGGAAGAGGTGGTTGGAAGATACTGCCGTCTCGAGGGTTTTTGTCTTGCTGTCGAGAGCATACAGATAGCGCTGGCCCCACTCTTGATGCGACGTTTCTGATGGGCATCATGGTGTAAAATGCCTAGAAAATAGGCTCTTAAGATCATACCCATTTTCTTTTCCTTTTCCTCTTCTTATTCTGATGGCGAAAATTTTCCTTTTCTATTACAAGCAATGCGGATCGAAGGTACTTCATAAGCAGCAAGCGGAGGTGTTAAGAGGGGCCGGATCCCACATGGACACCCGATTAATCGGTGGAAAAAGATGGAGGAAGTAACTCTGGGTTCTTCCAATCGGGTTGTTTAGATATCTAGGTTTTCGTTGCCGATGTTTGTCCTGTACCCTCTCGAAACCCCAATTGTTGCTCTCACTCGATCTAACCTACCTGTCATGCGCTTTTGTAGGAAAATGGCATGCTAACCTACCTTTACTGTGTTGCGATTTACCTCACTTTGCTATTTAACGGTGGACCAGGTTATGGAACCCAATGTGTCATGTAATCGTTACTCGTCGATCGTGTAAGCTTCCAATATCAGTACAGCCTCTGGACCCTGTCATGTCTGAAGCTATTATCCCTTACTTTTTTGAGCCCCTCGATTATTTGTCACCCAGAGGTGTTAATTTAGCATTAGGCATGTTCCTAGGAATGTCGTGAAACTTCGAAGCTTGCGATGTGGGGGAAACTTTAGCTCTGTTATCGACCACACTCAGTCACAATCTCTAATTTGCTCCCCAATCATTCTTGTACAGCAGTGACATAATATTATGAAAGTGACACTTCAGTTAGCCCAGCTCTACGAAGAGAAGTGTGTCAAAGTCGGCTGATTGCTGAACCCGCTAAAATCGCATTCACAATTAAAGTTATTGCGGCTCCGGGCTCCCAGGAGCCCACTGTTCCTAGCCAACAAACTCACTATGATACCACTTGCCTTCTCTATCACTCAACCCCAATCAAGCACCCCCAAAATTCACCTAAACTCCCCCTCACGCCTGCTCCCCCAGCACTGTGACCAGACCCCCGATAAGATGAACTCTCTTCCACTCTCCTGCTACTCGCCCGCCAGCCGGATTCAATTCCAGAAAATCACCGACGGACAATACGCTCAATATGTCCACCTCTATGAGGCCTCCAAGCGGAAATGCGAAGAAAAAATTACCCGCCTCACCAGCATGAGAGTCCACAACATGGTTCAGGGCGAGGCCGGCAGAGCCCAGGACTACAATGAGTTCGAGACTTGGGTCAAGCTAGAGATCAATAATCTCCATGATGCCTAGGAGGCTCAGGCTCTTGTCTTGTTTGACAAGGCCGATGAGGGAAAAATCTTCGAGATCTAGGTTACCGGATGTGGTGGGGTGTTTTGTTTTGTTTTGTTTTGTTAGTTTGTTTTTTTCTGGGAACTTTCTCTTCACGGAGGTATACGGTATGGATGGATGACTTGGTATACTGTCTTGTAAGGGTCCATGATCTAAAATTCCCCTTTCTATGATACTATGCTAGCCAGTAGTGGCTGGAGGGGTATTATAAAATCCCCGCCATACTTGCAGTTTGAAGGAAATTTTCAGTGACGATGTGAAATCTAATTTACTGAAAGGCTCCACCAAACAGCAGAGACGAAAGGGAGCTAAAGGGCAAAAATAAAGCAAGCATGAGAACAGATAAAAATAAGACTGAAAATACACTTTAAGTTGTGTTTCCGGCCAACCTCGGATCCGCTTTCACTGTCACAGTAGCCTTCCTCAACTTCAGACTCGAGAAAGTTTCAGTCCCCAAGTGTCAACCAATCTCCAAACCAACTTAGGCCAGGACTTATGATTTGGAAGCCTCTGGTGCTCAGCTGTTGATGCCAGTAAATTCCACAGTAAGCAATAGATCCCTCCTCA
>Ga0307509_10006861_pt1 | contig 15150 bp, 14 predicted proteins | sample 10_EM_MG_FD_202245 | JGI IMG/M metagenome (GOLD analysis project Ga0307509, IMG submission 202245) | Populus trichocarpa ectomycorrhiza microbial communities from riparian zone in the Pacific Northwest, United States - 10_EM | ecosystem: Host-associated > Plants > Roots > Unclassified | place...
GATGTCGTAGCAGACGCTGCGTGCCGTCTTCACCTGGCCCTTGCCGTCGCAGGTCGGGCACGGCTCGCACAGCATGTGGGCCAGCGACTCGCGCGTGCGCTTGCGCGTCATCTCGACCAGGCCCAGCTGCGTGAAGCCGCTCACCGTGATCTTGGTGCGGTCGCGCGCGAGCTGCTTGCGCAGCTCGGCCAGCACCGCGGTCTGGTGCTCCTCGCGCGTCATGTCGATGAAGTCGATGATGATGATGCCGCCGAGGTTGCGCAGCCGCAGCTGGCGCGCGATCGCCTGGCCGGCCTCGAGGTTGGTCTTGAAGATGGTGTCGTCGAAGTTGCGCGCACCGACGAAGCCGCCGGTGTTCACGTCGACCGTGGTCAGCGCCTCGGTCTGGTCGATGATCAGGTAGCCGCCCGACTTCAGGTCGACACGCCGCGTCAGCGCGCGCGCGATCTCTTCATCGATGTTGAACAGGTCGAAGATCGGACGTTCGCCGGCATAGTGCTCGAGCTTGGCGACCGAGGTCGGCGTGAACTCCTGGCCGAACTTCTGCAGCAGGTCGAACTGCATGCGCGAGTCGATGCGCACCGCGTTCGTGCCGTCGTGCGCGAGGTCGCGCAGCACGCGCTCGACCAGGCTCAGGTCCTGGTGCAGCAGCGTGCCGGGCGGCGACTTGAAGCTGCGCTCGCGCACCGCGCCCCAGGTCTTGCGCAGGTAGCGGATGTCGTCGGCCAGCTCGTCGTCGCTCGCCTCCTCGGCATTCGTGCGCAGGATGAAACCACCGGGCGCGCCCGCACCTTCGGGCAGCGCCGCAAGCACGTTCATGCGTGCGCGCAGCTGCTCGCGCAGCTCGTGCGAGCCGATCTTCTGCGAGATGCCGATGTGGTCGTCCTGCGGCAGGAACACGAGCAGCCGGCCGGCGATGCTGATCTGCGTCGACAGGCGCGCGCCCTTGGTGCCTATCGGATCCTTGATGACCTGCACCGTGAGCGTCTGACCCTCGAACACCAGGCGCTCGATCGGCGTTTGCGGCACACCGTTGTTGGCGTGGTCGCCGCGCGGCGTGACGCCGTTGACCTGCACGTCGGCGACGTGCAGAAAGGCCGCGCGCTCCAGGCCGATGTCGATGAAGGCCGACTGCATGCCGGGCAGCACGCGCGCGACGCGGCCCGCGTAGATGTTGCCGACCAGGCCGCGCTCGGCCGCGCGTTCGACGTGCAGTTCCTGCACCGCGCCGTTCTCGACGATGGCCACGCGTGTCTCCTGCGGGGCCCAGTTGATCAGGATGTCTTGCATCAGGGCTCTCGACTGCTGTTCGGCCCATGATAGCCGCGCGGTCAGAACTTGATGCGCGCCTCTCGCAGCAGGGCCGCGGTCTCGAACAGCGGCAGGCCCATGATGCCCGAGTAGCTGCCGTCGATGTGCGCGATCCATGCCGCGAACGCGCTCTGGATCGCGTAGGCGCCGGCCTTGCCGAAAGGCTCGCCGCTGGCGACGTAGCGCTCGATCTCGGCCGGCGGGATCGCCGCGAACGTGACGTGCGAGGTGCTGACCGCCAGCGACTCGCGGCGCGCCGTGCCGACAGCCACAGCGGTGATCACGCGGTGGGTCCGGCCCGACAGCAAGCTCAGGGTCGCGATGGCGTCGGCCGCATCGGCGGGCTTGCCGAGGATGCGCCGACCCAGCGCGACGGTCGTGTCCGAGCACAGGATGGGCGCGGTGGGCAGCCCGCTCGCCTTCAAGCGCGCACGCGCGGCGTGCAGCTTCGCGCGCGTCACGCGCTCGACGTAGTCGGCCGGCAGCTCGCCGGCGCGCTCGGCTTCGAGCGCTTCGGCGTCTTCGTCGGGGCGCGGCAGCAGCAACTCGTGGCGCACGCCGATCTGCTCGAGCAGCTGGCGGCGGCGCGGGCTCTGCGACGCGAGGTAGATGAACCCGCTCATGGCCTCACTCGCGGTGATAGGGGTGATTGATCGTGACGGTCCACGCCCGATACAGCGCCTCGGCCAGCAGCACGCGCACGAAGGCGTGCGGCAGGGTGAGCTCGGACAGCCGCAAGGTCTCGTCGGCGGTGGCCTTCAGTGCCGCGTCCAGGCCGTCCGGGCCGCCGACCAGCAGCGCCACGTCGCGGCCGTCGTGCAGCCAGGCGGTCATGCGGGCCGCCAGCTGGACCGTCGTGGCGCGCTCGCCGCGCTCGTCCAACACGATGCGGCGCACGCCTTTCGGCAGCGCCGCTTCGATGCGTGCGGCCTCCGCGGCCATCAGTTGCTCAGGTGTCTTGCCGCCACGCGGCTCGGCCTTCACGGCCTTCAGTTCCAGCCGCATCTCGGGCGGGAAGCGCTTGGCGAACTCGGCATAGGCCTCGTCGGCCCAGCCCGGCTGGCGCTGGCCGACCGCGACCAGCCACAGCTTCATGCCTTGCGGGCGACCTTCTTCGCAGGCGCTTTCTTCGCGGGCCCGCCCTTCTTGGCCGGCGTCGCCTTCTTGACACCGACCACGCGCGTGACCATGCGGGTGGTGGGCTTCACGATCTTGCGCGCCGGCGCCTTCGGCGCTGCCGCGGTCTTCTTCGCGGCCGTCTTCTTCGCGGGTGCGGCCGGGGCCTTGGCCGGCGCCGATTTCGCGGCGGCCTTCTTGGCCGGGGCCTTCTTCGCCGCCGTCTTCTTCGCCGGCGCGTCGGGCTCTGCCGCCTTCACGAGCTTGGTCGTCGCGCTGGCGAGCTTCATGCTCACCGGCTTGTCGCCCCAGATCTCCTCGAGGTGGTAGTAGTCGCGTATCGTCGGCTGCATCACGTGCACGACGGCGGCGCCGCAGTCGATGATGATCCATTCGCCATTGGTCTCGCCCTCGGTGCGCGGCACCGGGTAGCCCGCTGTCTTGACCGCCTCGCGCACGCTGGAGGCCAGCGACTTGGTCTGCCGGTTGCTCGTGCCCGAGGCGATGATCACGCGCTCGAACAGGGCCGACAGGTGTTCGGTGTTGAACACCACGATGTTCTGGGCCTTCACATCTTCCAGACCATCGACGATGACGCGTTGCAGCTTACGAATGTCCATTCAGCTCCCGATTCGGGACTCCTTGTTTCAATCTTGATAGAGATGATGGCGGGCAATATAGCGCGCCACCGGTGCGGGCACCAGATCGTTGATGCCCTGCCCGTGCTCCACGCGCGCGCGGATGTCGGTGGACGACACGTCCATCATCGGCAGCGCCACCGCCGCATGCGGCACCGCCAGCACCTGCGGATCGACGGCGTGACGGGCGTCGGGCCGGTCGGCGATCGCCAGCGTCACCCGGCCCAGCAGCTCCTGCCAGCCATGCCAGGTGTGGAAGCCGGCGTACTGGTCCTGGCCGATGACGAGAAACCACTGCGCGTCGGGCCGCTCGGCCTGCAGCGCGCGCACCGTGTCGAGCGTGTAGCTGGGGCCGGTGCGCTCGAGTTCGATGCGCGACAGCTTGAAGCGCGGCTCGCCGGCGATCGCCAGCCGCACCATCGCTTCGCGGTCGGCCGCCGGCGTGAGACCGCGCTGCTTCTGCCACGGCTGCCCGGCCGGCACCCAGAGCAGTTCGTCCAGCCGCAACTCGGCCAGTGCGACCTGGGCCAGCGCGACATGTGCGTTGTGCACCGGGTCGAAACTGCCGCCGAAGATCCCAAGACGGGAGACGTTGCTCAAGCCGGAACCCAGTTCGCCCAGTCTCGCGGGCGCAGGAAGTCGCTGTACAGCCGCGCCTCGGGCGTGCCCGGCTCGGGCTGCCAGTCGTAGCGCCACGTCGCGATCGGCGGCATCGACATCAGGATGCTCTCGGTGCGCCCGCCCGACTGCAGGCCGAACAGCGTGCCGCGGTCCCACACCAGGTTGAACTCGACATAGCGGCCGCGCCGGTAGGCCTGGAAGTCGCGCTCGCGTTCGCCGAACGGCAGGTGCTTGCGCCGCTGCACGATGGGCAGGTAAGCCGGCAGAAAGGCGTCGCCGACCGCGCGCAGCATCGCGAAGCTGGGCTCGAAGCCGCCTTCGGCGTGGTCGTCGAAGAACACCCCGCCGACGCCGCGCGGCTCGTCGCGGTGCTTCAGGAAGAAGTACTCGTCGCACCATTGCTTGAAGCGCGGGTACAGGTCAGCGCCGAACGGTGCGAGCGCATCGCGGTTGACGCGGTGGAAGTGCGCCGCGTCGTCCTCGACCCCGTAGTACGGCGTCAGGTCCATGCCGCCGCCGAACCAGGTGACGGGCTCGCCGCCCGCGGGCAGCGCCGCGAGCATGCGCACGTTCATGTGCACGGTGGGCACGTGCGGGTTGCGCGGGTGCATCACCAGCGACACGCCCATGGCCTCGAACGGCGCGCCGGCCAGCTCGGGCCGGTGCTGCGTGGCCGACGGCGGCAGCGTCTTGCCTTTCACGTGCGAGAAGTTGCAGCCGCCGCGCTCGATCAGCGCGCCGCCTTCGAGCAGCTGCGAACGGCCCTCGCCCTCGAGCTTGCCGCCGGGCTCGCGCTGCCAGTGGTCGCGCTTGAAGGGCGCACCGTCTTCCGCCTCCATCGCCGCGACGATGCGGGCCTGCAGGCCCAGCAGGTAGTCGCGAACCGCGAGCGTGCTCGTCATGCGCTCAACGCCTGATCGCGCGAAAGCCGATGTCGCCGCGGTACTGCGCGCCGTCGAAGTGGATGTCGCGCAGCGTGTCGTAGGCGTGTTGCTGGGCCTGCTTGACCGAATCGCCCAGCGCCGTCACGCACAGCACGCGCCCGCCCGACGTCACGACGCCGCCATCGACAGGCGCCGTGCCGGCGTGGAACACCATCGCGTCCGCGGCATCGGCCGGCAACCCGGTGATCGCGTCGCCCTTGCGCGGGGTAAGCGGGTAGCCGCTGGCGGCCATCACGACGCCGAGCGCGACGCGCCGGTCCCACTCGAGATCGACCTGGTCCAGCGTGCCGCTTGTCGCGTGCATCAGCACCTCGAACAGGTCGCTCTTGAGCCGCATCATGATGGGCTGGGTCTCGGGGTCGCCCATGCGGCAGTTGAACTCGACGGTGCGCGGCTGGCCGTGCGCGTCGATCATCAGCCCGGCGTACAGAAAGCCGGTGAAGGTGATGCCGTCCTTGGCCATGCCGGCGATGGTCGGGTGGATGATCTCGTGCATCACCTTCGCGTGCACGTTGGGCGTGACGACCGGCGCCGGCGAGTACGCGCCCATGCCGCCGGTGTTCGGGCCCTGGTCGTCGTCGAGCAGGCGCTTGTGGTCCTGGCTGGTCGCGAGCGAGACCACGTTCTTGCCGTCGCACAGCACGATGAAGCTGGCTTCCTCGCCTTCGAGAAACTGCTCGATCACGACGCGCGCACCGCCGTCGTTGTGGACGACGCCGAGCTTGTTGTCGTTGCCGCTCAGCATCCAGTCGATCGCCTCGTGCGCCTCGGCCTGCGTCAGCGCGACGACCACGCCCTTGCCCGCTGCCAGCCCGTCGGCCTTGATCACGATGGGGGCACCGTTCGCATCCACATGCGCATGCGCGGCGGCCGCATCGCTGAAGGTCGCGAACGCGGCGGTCGGAATCTGGTGGCGCTGCATGAAGGCCTTCGCGAAGGCTTTCGAGCTCTCGAGCTGCGCCGCGGCCTGCGTCGGCCCGAAGATGCGCAGCCCGCGCGCACGGAACACGTCGACCACGCCGCCGGCCAGCGGCACTTCGGGGCCGACGACGGTGAGCACGATCTTCTCGGCTTCGACGAAGTCGGCCAGCGCGTGGAAGTCGGTGATCGCGACGTTGTGCAGATCGGGGTCGGCCGCGGTGCCGCCGTTGCCGGGTGCGACGAACACGGTCTGCACCTTGGGCGACGACTTCAGCTTCCAGGCCAGCGCGTGCTCGCGCCCGCCGTTGCCGATGACGAGGACCTTCATTCGGAAATTTCGGCGTTGTGGAACACGGCCTGCGTGTCGTCCAGCTCCTCGATCACGTCGAGCAGCTTCTGCATGCGCTGGGCATCTTCGCCGGTCAGCTCGATGGTGTTCTCGGGCCGCATCGTCACCTCGGCGACCTCGGGCTTCAGCCCGGCCGCCTCGAGTGCGGCCTTCACGGCCTCGAACAGCGGCGGCGCGCACAGCACCTCGATCGCGCCATCATCGTCGGTGACGACGTCGTCGGCGCCGGCCTCCAGCGCGACTTCCATGACCTTGTCCTCGCTGGTGCCGGGCGCGAACACGAACTGGCCGACGTGCTTGAACTGGAACGCCACCGAACCTTCGGTGCCCATGTTGCCGCCGTACTTGCTGAACGCGTGGCGCACCTCGGCCACGGTGCGGACGCGGTTGTCGGTCATGCAGTCGACGATGATGGCCGCGCCGGCTATGCCGTAGCCCTCGTAGCGGATCTCCTCGTAGCTCACGCCCTCGAGGTTGCCGGTGGCCTTGTCGATGTTTTTCTTGACCGTGTCGGCCGGCATGTTGGACGCCTTGGCCTTCTCGACCGCGAGGCGCAGCCGCGGGTTCATCGCCAGATCGCCGCCGCCCTGGCGGGCCGCGACGGTGATTTCACGGATGACGCGGGTCCAGACCTTGCCCCGCTTTTCGTCCTGGCGGCCCTTGCGGTGCTGGATATTGGCCCATTTGGAATGACCGGCCATGAGGCTCCCTTTGTGCAGCAGCGTCAAAACGCTGGCCGCGATGTTTGTTCGATAGACTCGAATTTTACTTGGGGCCGCCGCCTCAGGATTTCACATCCACCCGGAGCACCCGAATGGCCGAGCCCATCCTGATCGCCCAGCACGACAAAATCGAATGCGTCCTGCTGCCCGCGCTGGCCAACCGCCACGGCCTGATCACCGGTGCCACCGGCACCGGCAAGACGATCACGCTGCAGACGCTGGCCGAGAACTTCAGCCAGCGCGGCGTGCCGGTCTTCATGGCCGACGTGAAGGGCGACCTCACCGGCATCACGCAGGCCGGCACCGTCGGCGACAAGCTCGCGGCGATCCTGAAAGAGCGCGGCATCGCCCTGCCCACCTCGGCCGCCTGCCCGGCGACGCTGTGGGACGTGTACGCGAATGACAAAAAAGCGTCAGGCCACCCGGTGCGCGCCACCGTCAGCGACATGGGCCCGCTGCTGCTGTCGCGCATGCTGGCGCTCAACGACATCCAGCAAGGCGTGCTGCAGCTCGTCTTCAAGATCGCCGACGACAACGGTCTCTTGCTGCTCGACCTGAAGGACTTGCGCGCGATGCTGCAGCACGTCGGCGACAACGCGAGCCAGTTCACGACCGAGTACGGCAATGTCAGCGCGGCCAGCATCGGCGCGATCCAGCGCGGCATCCTGCAGATCGACAGCCAGGGCGGCGACCGGTTCTTCGGCGAGCCCATGCTCAACATCGCCGACTTCATGCAGACCGTCGGCGGCAAGGGCGTGGTCAACATCCTCGCCGCCGACCAGCTGATGAACAGCCCGCAGCTCTACGCGACCTTTCTGCTGTGGATGCTGTCGGAGCTGTTCGAGCAGCTGCCCGAGGTCGGCGACCTCGACAAGCCCAAGCTGGTGTTCTTCTTCGACGAGGCCCACCTGCTGTTCAACGACGCGCCCAAGGCGCTGATCGAACGCATCGAGCTGGTCGTGCGGCTGGTGCGCAGCAAGGGCGTCGGCGTCTATTTCGTGACGCAGAACCCGCTGGACGTGCCCGACAGCGTGCTCGCGCAGCTCGGCAACCGCGTGCAGCACGCGTTGCGCGCGTTCACGCCGCGCGACCAGAAAGCGGTGAAGGCGGCGGCGAGCACGATGCGCGCGAACCCGGGGCTGGACATCGAGACCGCGATCACCGAGCTCGCGGTCGGCGAGGCGCTGGTCAGCCTGCTCGACGAGAAGGGCCGGCCCAGCGTCACCGAGCGCGTGTTCGTGATCCCGCCCGGCAGCCAGATCGGTCCGATCACGGCCGAGCAGCGCGCCGCGTTGATCGCCGGCTCGCTGGTCGCCGGCGTCTACGAGAAGACGGTGGACCGCGAGTCGGCCTACGAGAAGCTCAAGGGCCGCGCCGCGGCCAGCCCGACCGCACCCGACGCCGCACCGCCGACCCCGATCGGCACGCCCAGCACGACGCTGCCGCCGACCGGCACCGCCAGCCTGCCGGGCGGCCCGTCGGCCGCCGGCAACGAAGGGGGTGGCCTGCTGGGCGGCTTGAAAGACGTGCTGTTCGGCAGCACCGGCCCGCGCGGCGGCAAGCACGAAGGGCTGGCCGAGTCGGCCGCGCGTTCGGCGATGCGCTCCATAGGCTCGAGCGTCGGCCGCGAGATCGTGCGCGGGGTGCTGGGATCCATTCTCGGCGGCGGCAAGCGGCGCTGAGGCCGCGCCGCCGGTCGGGCGATCAGCTCATCAGACGCTGGCCGGCGCCGACGACGGCCACGTCGACGAAGTTGCTGCCTTCGCGCTTGGCCTTGCCGTAGCCGATGCGCAGGCCACCCAGGTCGAGCGCGTCTATGCTTTCGAGGCCGGTGAGCATCGATTCGCGCGTCGGGTTGGCACCGGCCCGACGCAGCCCCTCCGCCAGCACGCGGGCGTTGATGTAGCCCTCCAGGCTGGGCAGCGAGTACTCGGTGTTGCCGCTGGCCTGCATGTCGGCCTGGTAGCGGCGCACGATCTCGTACTTCGACGCGAACGGCGACGGCACCACGATCGAGAAGCCCAGGCCGCGAGCCGCGTCGCCCAGCGTGTTGATGTTGGTCGCGCTCGCGCCGATCGACAACCCGTAGATCGTGCTCGTCCCGCCGGCTGTGCGCAGCGCGCGCACGAAGGCGGGTGCGGTACCGGCCAGGCCCATGATGACGACCTGTGGCGCGGCCTTGGCGATCTCGCGTGCGGCCGGGTCGACCTCGGGGCTGGTCGTGCCGGGCGTGGTCGCGATGATCGCGGGCTTCAGGTTGAACTTGGCGGTCGCCGCGTTGAACGCCGCCAGCAGCGACTGGCCCAGCGGGTCGGTCGGGTGGACCAGGCCGATGTGCGTGATGCCCAGCGTCGAGGCGGTCGAGACCAGTTTCTCGATCTCCTGGTCGTAGTTGGCGCGGACCCAGAACACGTTGGCCGCGCCCTTCTTGCGCAGGCCGACGGTGCCGGTGTTGGGGCCGACCACGGCCATGTCCTGCACCGCGTCCATCACGGCCGCGGTCTGGCGCGTGCCGAGCGGGTGAATCATCGCGAGCACCGCCTTGTCGGCGCCGAAGGCGAGCGCGTTGGCCTTCGCGACGTCGGGTTTGAACTGGTCGTCGACCAGCGCGATCTCGACACGCGATCCACCGATGCCGCCGGCCTTGTTGAGGGCGCTGAAGTAGGCCATCGCGCCGAGGTGCAGCCCGTTGCCATTGGCCTTCTCGACCGAGCTGCTGTCCAGCGTGCAGCCGATCTTCAGCGTGCGGCCTGCCGCGAACGTCGGCACGCCCCAGCCGAGGGCCGCGACACCGGCAGCGACCCGGTGCAGCGCGCTGCGGCGGGTGCTGCCGACGCGTTCGGGGAATCGCGGGGCCTCTGTCATCTGTCTGCTCCGGATGTGCGGGTGGGGGCCGGCAAACTGTATACGGTCACCGTCGTTCGGACGCCACGGGGCGAGCCCGCATCGACGCTGCGAACGCGACTTTGTGCGCGAACTGCAGCAGGGCGACGCGTTGTTCCGTCCCCAACCGCCGGGGGCATGCGAACCCTGGCGGACGCACCGATCGCTCAGTAACGCGTGCTCAGTTCGACGAGCCAGTCCGGCGTGTGGTCGACGATCCAGGTCTCGATGCCCTTGTCCCAGCCGGTCAGGATCGTCAGCCCGATCAGCACGAAGACCATGCCGAGCAGCCAGCGCCCGCGCTGCCCGGCCGCGAGCAGGCGGCCGCGCGCACGCTGCATCGCCTCGCGCGACAGGCTGCCGATCACGACCAGCGGCGTGGCGGCACCCAGGCCGAAGACCAGCATCAGCAGCGCGATCTGCGGAAGGTGGCGGCCCTGAGCCGCGAGCGTGCTCGCGGCGCCCAGCGTCGGGCCGACGCAGGGGCTCCAGACGATGCCGAGCACCAGACCCACCGCCAGCTGCCCGCGCCAGCCCGTGCCGGTGAGACGCGCGAGCAGGCCGTCGCTGACGTTGCTCAGCCCGGACGTCGCCTGCGCCAAGCGCGCCTGCCCTCGCGTCGAGAGCAACAGCAGGCCAAACGCCACCAGCAGCACCGCCGCCGCCTGTCGAAGCACGCCGGCGTCGAGCCCGAGGGTGACGCCGAGCGTCGCAATGAACAGCCCCACCGCGGCAAACGACAGCGTGAGTCCGGCCGCCAGGGCGACCGGCCCGAAGCGGTGCTGGGCGGTCGCACTCGCGATCACTATGGGCAGCAGCGGCAGCACGCACGGCGAAAGCGTCGACAGCGCGCCGGCGAGGTAGCCCAGCGCGTAGCTGCCAGGGCCGAAATCCATCGCGACCCGGCCGTCAGCCTGCGGGTCTCAAAGCGCCTTGTCGAGCAGCGCCCCGAGTTCGGCCTTGTCGGTCTGGCCCGTCGAACGCGCCACTTCCTTGCCGCCCTTGAACGCGATCAGCGTGCTTTGCATCGTCACGTTGAGCTGCTTCTTCAACGCCTCTTCCTTGTCGAAGTCGGCGACGAACACGGTCAGCGGCTTGCGCTTGGCGTCCTTCATCAGCCCCTGCACGATGGGCTTTTGCGCCTTGCAGGTCGGGCACCAGCTCGCCGCGAAATCGACGACGACGGGCTGGCCGGCCGCGAGCGCCTTGTCGAACGCGGGCTGGCTGAACGGCAGCTCGGCCGCCAGCGCAGCGGCGGCCGCCACGCACAGGCCGGCGGTCACGAACAGGGATCGAAGGGCTGCACGCATCACGTCTCCTCAAAAGCCGAAAGGCCCCGAGGACCTTGGTCGCTCGGGGCCCGCAAAGCTTACAGCAGCCGATCAGAACAGGTGCGTGAACAACCAGTACAGCGACCCGGACAGCAGCATCGCCACCGGCAGCGTCAGCACCCAGGCCATCGCGAGGTTGCGCAGCGTGGCCATCTGCAGGCCCGAGCCGTTGGCGACCATGGTGCCGGCCACGCCCGACGACAGCACGTGCGTGGTCGACACCGGCAGGCCGTACATGTCGGCCGCGCCTATGGTCAGCATCGCCACCACCTCGGCCGAGGCGCCCTGCGCGTAGGTCAGGTGGGTCTTGCCGATCTTCTCGCCCACCGTCACGACGATGCGCTTCCAGCCGACCATGGTGCCCAGGCCCAGCGCGATCGCGACGGCCACCTTGACCCACAGCGGGATGAACTTGGTCGCGTCGTCGATCTGGCCCTTGAAGGCCTTGAGGTTCTTCTTGGTGTCGGCGTCGAGCTTGGCGGCATCCGCCTTGTCGAGGAAGCGGATTGCCTCGGACGCCAGGTACATGTCGTTGCGCACGTTGCTGACCGCGGCGGCCGGCACCTTGGCCAGGCTGCCGTGGGCCTTGACCTGCTCACCGATGCTGCCCGCCACGGCGCCGAGCGCGGGGACGAGTTCGGGCGTGAGCTGGCGGGTGCGCACGTACTCGGACAGCGTCTTGCGCGGGTCGGCCGGCGCGGCCACCGCGCTGCTGCGGGCCAGCGACTGCTGCGTGGCCTGGGCCATCACGACGAACTGCGTCGTCTCGTCGACCGGCATCGCGCGGTTCAGCGCATAGGCCATGGGCACCGTGCCGATCAGGATCAGCATGATCAGGCCCATGCCCTTCTGGCCGTCGTTCGAACCGTGCGCGAACGACACGCCGGTGCAGGTCAGGATCAGCAGCCCGCGTATCCACCACGGCGGCGGCGCGTTGCCCTTGGGTTCTTCGTAGAGTTCGCGCGACTTGACGAAGGCGCGCAACGCCAGCAGCAGCAGGGCTGCGCAACCGAAGCCGACCATGGGCGACAGCAGCAGCGAGTAGCCGATCTTGGTGGCCTGAGCCCAGTCGACACCGCTGGTGCCGTCGCGGCCGTGCATCAGTGCGTTGGCCACGCCGACGCCGATGATCGAGCCGATCAGCGTGTGCGACGACGACGCCGGCAGCCCCAGCCACCAGGTGCCGAGGTTCCACAGGATCGCGGCGATCAGCAGCGCGAACACCATCGCGAAGCCCGCGCCCGAGCCGACCTGCAGGATCAGCTCGACCGGCAGCAGCGAGATGATGCCGAACGCGACCGCGCCGCTCGAGAGCAGCACGCCCAGAAAGTTGAAGAAGCCCGACCACACGACCGCGACATTCGGCGGCAGCGAGTGCGTGTAGATCACGGTCGCGACCGCGTTCGCGGTGTCGTGAAAGCCGTTGACGAACTCGAAGCCGAGCGCGATCAGCAGCGCGACGCCGAGCAGGATGTACGGCACCCAGGTCGTCGCGACGGCGCCGGCTTCGCTGACGTCGTTGACCAGGCTGTAGCCGGTGAACAGCAGGCCGACGGCCAGCAGGCCGATGAAGATGACCGCGGTGACAGGACCGGGCTTCTTGTCGAGGTGCGGGCGGGAAGAAGGCGGGCGCGCCGGCAACGCGGCGCCTGCAGTAACGGTGGCGGTCATGGTGGTCGTCGAGAGCGTTGTTGTGCTTCGATGCTCGCGACGCCGCGTGACAAGCTCGTGTCAGAACGATGACGCGGTCAATACACCTCGGGCACGACGATGTCGTCCGGCACCGGGTGGCGCACGTAGTCCTCATGGCGCACGCGCTCGGGCAGCACGATGGGCGTGTGCTCGGTTTCCTCGTACGGCATCTGGCTCAGCAGGTGGTGGATGCAATTGAGCCGTGCCTTCTTCTTGTCGACCGCCTGCACCACCCACCACGGCGCTTCCGCGATGTGGGTGCGTTCCAGCATGATCTCCTTGGCCTTGGTGTATTCCTCCCAGCGGCGGCGCGACTCCAGGTCCATCGGGCTGAGCTTCCACTGCTTCAGCGGGTCGTGGATGCGGCCGAGAAATCGCAGGTGCTGCTCTTCGTCCGAGATCGAGAACCAGTACTTGATGACCTGGATGCCGGATCGCACCAGCATTTTCTCGAACTCCGGCACGGTGCGGAAGAACTCCTCGTACTGCTCGTCGTCGCAGAAGCCCATCACGCGCTCGACGCCGGCGCGGTTGTACCAGCTGCGGTCGAACAGCACGATCTCGCCCGCCGCCGGCAGGTGCGACACATAGCGCTGGAAGTACCACTGCGTGCGCTCGCGGTCGTTCGGCGCCGGCAGCGCAGCGACGCGGCACACGCGCGGGTTCAGCCGCTGCGTGATGCGCTTGATCACGCCGCCCTTGCCGGCCGCGTCGCGGCCCTCGAAGATGATCACGACCTTGTGGCGCTTCGCGACCACCCAGTCCTGCAGCTTGACGAGCTCGCCCTGCAGCCGGAACAGCTCGCGGAAGTAGCGGCGCCGCGCCTCCTTGTAGTCGTCTTCGGGCAAGCCCTGGCCGCCGGCGATGTCGTCGACGTGGCGGTCGTCGAGCTCGAGTTCGAGCTCCTCGTCGTAGCTGTCGGCCAGGTCGGCGTGGATGCGGCGGATCAGTTCGTGGTCGTTGGAAGTCAAGCGGGTCTCCTGGCACGCGGGGGCGTGTACGCAGGCGACCCTAGCCGCGCTTGATGGCAGATTGATGACAGGCGCGGACGCCCCCCTGTCCATCCCGCGCAGTTGACCTCACCCCCCAAGTTCGAAGATTGCCGCCCGCGAACGGGCGAACTACCTTGCAGTGGAACCTGTTCCTTCAGCGACGGGCGGTGAATGAGGCTTCCCTTTTCTCCTCCGATTCACAAGCACGTCGCTGCGCCTGTGCGAGGCGAATGACGCTTCGCTCCATCAATCGGTGGGCCTTTGCCCACCTTCGACCCGGAGACAACCACCATGGCCACCAAAGGCTCGCGTGCAAAGAACGACACCGCAGGGGCGAAGACGGCGACAACGCGCGTCCCAGAGACACTGACGCGCAAGGGTTTCCGGATACGCGGACTCGGGCCGCTGCCGGAGGGCTTCGACCCGATGAAGGCCACGCCCCGGCAACTGGCGGCATACCGGCTGCCCCTGCGACCCGACGCGAAGAAGGAGCCGCGGTTGCGCGCGCTGTGGGACAAGACGATGTCGCGCACAAGCTCGTGGATCGCGCCGGAGTTCGAGCATCGGGAGCTCATCACGCACGGCCCGGCCCGCGGCGCCGGCGGAAAGGCACTCGGTGCACGTTCCGCCGCGGCCGGACTCTCCAACGCGACATCGAACAACTGGTCCGGCGCGGCGGTCTTCTCGCCCGCAGGCAAGCCCTACGGTTTCGTCGGTGGCCAGTGGACCGTGCCGAGCCCGAACAGCCAGGCGGCAGGCAGCTACTACGCGTCGGAGTGGGTCGGCATCGACGGCTGGAATTCCAGCGATGTGCTTCAGGCAGGGACGGAGACACAGATCACCAAGGTCCTCTTCTTCACCATCACGCAGGTCTACACCTGGTGGGAGTGGTTCCCTGCTGGTGAAGTGAAGATCAGCAACCTCCCCGTTTCGCCGGGCGATGTCATGTACTGCCTCATCTGCGCCGACACGGCGACCCACGCAACCGTCTACTTCACGAACCAGTCGCAAGGCGTCGGCACCCGCTTCGAGATCACGCCGCCTCAGGGCACGCGCTTGACCGGCAACGTCGCCGAGTGGATCGTCGAGCGCCCGACCGTGGGAGGCTCGGTCGCGAGTCTCACTGACTACGCCGCGTGCTATTTCGACGAGTGCATCGCCGGCGGCAGCGGGCGAATCGACAACCTCGCCGGCGCCTCGCTCATCACGATGACGGGATCCGGCGGCGCGGCACTGTCAGAACCGACCAAGGAGAACGACAACGTCGTCAAGGTCAACTGGCGCAAATCCAGCTGACCTCGTCAAGAAACGTGCGCTTGGCTCTTCCCGGCTAGATCCCCGCGTACCACTCGTAGCCGTTGTCTTCCCAGTAGCCGCCCTTGCCGTCGCGGATGGCGGCGAAGCTCTCGACCAACTCGATCTTCATCAGGTACTTCGCGTGCTTGTAGCCGAGCTGCCGTTCGATGCGCACGCGCAGCGGCGCACCGTTGTTGACCGGCAGGGGTTTGTCGTTGAGCTCGTAGGCGAGCACGGTCTGCACGTGGTACGCGTCGTCGAGGTCGACGCTCTCGTAGTACCTCGAGTCGCGGCCGTCGAGCGACGGGCCGTCCATCGAATCGGCGCAGCGGAA
>Ga0307509_10006862_pt1 | contig 15150 bp, 12 predicted proteins | sample 10_EM_MG_FD_202245 | JGI IMG/M metagenome (GOLD analysis project Ga0307509, IMG submission 202245) | Populus trichocarpa ectomycorrhiza microbial communities from riparian zone in the Pacific Northwest, United States - 10_EM | ecosystem: Host-associated > Plants > Roots > Unclassified | place...
AAAAAAAATATATATATTTACGAAATATACTTGCATTTTACATAAAAGCTGTATATTTGATTGATCTTATGTAGTACATCTATTTATATCAAAATCTACAAAATTATGCAATATATAACTTGATGTAGAATTGTTGTTGTAATTAACATGTCTATTTGTTACAAAAAAACTAAGCTTATTGGGAATTTTTTTAAAATTCAATGTTTTTCTTAAATTTATTTGTGTTTACATGATTTATGAAAAAATGGACTATTTTACAAAATATACTTCCATTTTACATAAGATATGGTTGGGTAAACCTAATAAGACCCAAGATGGAATCCAAGAGGTCCCAAAATACCCTTACTAGGCCAGGAGTCAGAGTAAACAGAGGGTTGACCTAAAGAGTAAGTTATAGGATACGACACAAATACCTAACATATAAATACTTAGCAATAATGTGGTAACAGGCTCATTACTATAATGACCCAGCTTTTTTACATAATCAAAATCGATGAATTTTTTTTTTTGTAAGTCATTGGGTTCTCGATGCTTTTCACAAATCATTCTGTGAATTTATCAATACATTTCATTCATTAGCAAGGCACAACCTACATAGGATAAAGCACATCAACATCCCATACAAAGTAACAATACACATTCCCGCAATGGTGTTTAGGGTTTATCGTAATAGAATTCATCTCTTAGTATAGTGCAATACTCATGAGATTTCACAACATATCATTCTCATAAAAGAGAATATCATAGACATCCATTCACCACATCATGTTTATAAGATTGTACTTTCGCATTCGTATTTCATTACAATTTTCGATACAAGTCTTTACAAAAGTCTTGAATGACAAATATTCAACTAGTTCGTTCGTTCTTATCAAATACATACACCTAAAACATACCATTACATAGCACATGTAACATCCCCCATTCCGGGATAAAAAACAACAATCTCATGTCAACCAAAAAACAGAGTAATGAAATTTTTTTTTCTTTTATATATATATATATATATTCATGGTTTTCGTATTAAAATCTACCGAAATTTCGACGGAGTCCCCCTATACCAGAAGGTCCCAAGTTATCGACATGTAACCTGTTTACACTTCTAATAACTCGCATCTCATAACTTAATCTCGATCCAATCATCCTGGGTTTCAATTCCACAAATATTCTCACACCTATCAACCATAATATTTATGATATACATCATATAACAAAATATCATTATGGATGGATAAAAAAATATAAATACATAGACATGAAATATGGTTATATGAACTACAGAGTTAAGTTCATTCAATCAAGTTTAAACATTAATTATACAAATTAAGTTATACAAACATTTTCATGTTTACAAAATACAAGGGTATACTCCTTAGAACCTAAATTACAAGAAGGGAACATAAGCTAGGATCTACTCCTGTCGTGCATGCGATGATCCTGAAACAAAATACATATTATTGAAAGGTGAATATCACATAAATATTTCAATAGGGTCACATGCATTCATATTTTGTTCACTTCTCCCTTTTGGTTTTCATTAGAATCTCTTCCTTATTCAACTATTAATAATCGTTCCCTCTTCCACTATTAACCTCCATTCCAGAGTTTATAAGATCAAACATGATTATTTTTGTTTAACACATTACCGATACCAATTTTACTAGTATCATCATCATCACCCCGTAGGAGTCGATGCAAGGTGATCCCCTTACCCGAGATTATAACATACACTAAATGTATGCTAGCCAATACACGGTGATCCCCTTACCCGGGATCCTAACATACACTAAATGTATGCTATTTAATACATGCTTGATCCCCTTATCCGGGATCCTAACATACACTAAATGTATGTTAGTCCAAACGTGGCGATCCCCTTACCCGGGATCCTAACATACACTAAATGTATGTTAGTTTACGCCTTAAATCACACTTCTCATATTTCCTTTGTCAATGATAATTTCATCACTTGTCAATTCACACAACAACATTTCCCCTTGAATACACATATATTCAGTAATTCACATTTCACATCGGTAATATATGTTAAATCATGGAATTTAACTAGAAGGTATAGGTGCGATTCACCTACTTGCAATAGAAGCTCTACTCGTGCTCCCCTGGTGCTGCTACTGTTGCACCACGCCTATGGTCCCTCCTGCAAATCACAGGTTCATCTCATAAATTTTCCTCACTCAAGGATATGTTTTATAATAACCATATCAACAACCAATAAGTCTTTCTTTCAGTCATTTCTTAATATTTTATGTTTTTCTCATTTCACCCATTAATATTTTCGTTCTTTGTCCAACCACAGTTATCATTCATTTCTTTATATTTGAACTATTTCTATTTAAATCCCGAACTGTCACTGTTCGACCTCTCCTCAAATTTTTAACTATATCTAGAGTTATAGAAGTCTGATTCACGTGATATTAGTCTTGTTGGAAAGCTAAGACATGAGGCTACAAGTTCTCTGAAGGAAGGAGAACTCAGTTCTGCCTCTAAGATGGTCAAAATTTCTCATCAACAAACATTTGGACTATTACTGTCCAACTGTTACTGTCTGACCTCTCCTTAGATTTTTAACTATATCTAGAGTTATACAACTCCAATTCAAGCGAGATTAGTCTTGTTGGAAAGCTAAGACATAAGGCTACAAGTTCTCTGAAGAAAGAAGAACCCAATTCTACTTCTAAGACAATCAAAATTGCTCATCAACAAACAGTTGGACTGTTACTGTCTCTTTTTTAACTGTTACTGTCTGACCTCTCCTCAGATTTTTAACTATATCTAGAGTTATACAACTCCGATTTAAGCGAGATTAGTCTCGTTGGAAAGCTAAGACATGAGGCTACAATTTATCTGAAGAAAGGAGAACCCAGTTCTGCCTCTAAGATAGTTAAAATTGCTCATCAACAAACAGTTGGACTGTTACTGTCCAACTGTTACTGTCTGACCTCGCCTCAGATTTTTAACTATATCTAGAGTTATAGAACTCAAATCTATAATTTAACATCGAGGCATCAATTCATAATCGACTTTAATACAACTCATAAGACCATGTTTAAAATACCTTACCCGGTACGAATCAAGGTTTTGATCCCTCCTTTTCTTTCTAATGACAGCCGGCCCTCCCCTCTTCTCTTCTTGTTCAATTTTTCTTGTTAATCAATTGTCCACCAGTGTTTATTCTACCTATAACCCTTAATCTTGGATGGGTTCTTAAAATTTTGGTGTTTCTCTCTTTATCTGTAAAAATGGATACAAAAACTCCCTCTTTTCTTTCTTCACGATAGCTGCGAATTTGTTTTTGGTGAGAAGAGGAGTATTTATGCTCTATAATTATTTTTATTTGCATCTAGGCCCTATTTTCTTTAAGTGTATTCATTTTCCCCCCACTTCTTTTTTGTTTAGTTTATTTTCTTTAATTTAATCCAGCCTTGATTTTCTCGGGATTTACAGCACATTTCAAAGTATATGAACCCGTGGAATAACTTTCTTACGTACCTTGATTGTGTGATGTCCCTGTTACAAAAACAACATGGATACAAGAATTGTAAACAATCTAAACAACTAAAAGGATGTTATTGTTACTTTTCGTTATCAACTGAAAACGAGTACATTCTTTCATTTACTCCTCATATGCATTGTACAATCCTTATAATTTTGCTAAATGTATTATTCTCACTCATATGCCCCAACCTCTTCATAGAAGTGGTGGGGCCAAAGTTTAATCATTAGACGGGGTTAATTATTTCACTTTAACTCAGTCATCCACCTTGGATGTTTTTCGCCATTTTTTATCGCAACATCTAAACTCAGTCATCCGTCTCGGATACCATTAACCAAAACTAATCACAAAATTAAACTTGTTATCTCATACGGATACCATCAGCTGAAGCCAATCATCATAATTAACTAGGTCATTCATCTAGGATGCCATTAGCAAAAACTAATCATCAATCACAACCTGGTCATCAATTTGAGGTGCCATTAGCCGAAGCTAATCATCAAACACAACCCGATCATCCATCTCGAATGCCATTAGCCGAAGCTAATTATCAGTCACAACCCGGTCATCCATCTCGGATGACATTAGCGAAAGATAATCATCAAACACAACCTAATCATCATTCTTGGATGCCATTAGTCGAAGCTAATCAACAACTCAATCAACATTTCATAGTCTGTTCAACATTCGTGAACAACCCAATTTCATCAATAACTCAATTAACATTTTGTAGTCGGTTTAACATTCATCAACAACCCAATTTCATCAATGACTCAATCAGCATTTCATGGTCGGTTTAACATTCATCACACTGAAACATCATGGTCGGAATAATTTTCGCTGCGAATTGTGGTGTCCTAGCGAATCAGTTCGTTGATGATTTTTTGTTTCAGTGAATCAGTTCGCTGACGAGTTTATGTTGTAGCGAACCAGTTGGCTGACGAGTCTGTGCTTCAGCTAATCAGTTCACTGAAGAGTTAGTGGTGCAGCGAATTAGTTTGCTGACGAGTTTGTGTTGCAGGGAATCAGTTCGCTGATGAATATATGTTTCAACAAATCAATTTCGCTGACGAGTCTGTGTCAACAGTTTTGCTGACGAATTGCATGTCACCAGTGAATTGGTTTTGTTGCTGAATTTTGCACCACTAGGAAAGCAGTTTCACTGCCGATTTTCTGTGGCAGACTCCCATGTTAGAAATGATGTAAATGCTTATAATGATCTCATTGTATAATTATGTAATATGTGGAACACTTGAATGGGAACATGTGTATTTTTGGGAAAACATATGGTGATGAGTTATGTGATTATCAAATACAAATGTGCTGATTATGATCATTGATATGTTAGGTTGTGCGATCGAGATTGGATCATCGACTAGGCAATGACACCCTATTAAAGGAATAGGTAGGTGACTTTCACCCATATACATCATATCTACATGTTTTCACATACACATCCGTGTTCCATTTCAATTTTTTTTCATTACCAGTCTTTACAAAAAGGGTCGGACGACTAATTGAGTGATTAACACGTGTGAGCTACGAAATGAATTTCCTTACGTACCATGTTGGAATGATGTCCCTATTACAACACAAGGTAATTTCAAGCATTATAGGCAATTTTAAAACATAATAAAGCAATATTAACGTTACATTTCATTTATGGACCAAAAGAGCATAATTCTTTCATTTCTCCATACTTATGTAAATACCACCCTTAATAATTCGTCAATTACTGAGGCTAATTACAATACTTAAGTCCGGTCATCCATCTCGAATATCGTTAACCAAACTAATGTTATTATCTGTTTAAAGCATAACAATCGTAGTTCTTTCATATACTTGGTATATAAAAAACATAGTACATATGAACATATCAATTCTTGAAATAACTCATAACTCCCAAATTCAGCTATTCTCTTAGGACGCCATTAGTCGAAGCCAATCATTTATTCATTCAGGTCATCCACTTAGGATTCTATTAGCCGAAGCTAATCATTTATTCATCCTGGTCATCCATTTAGGATGCCATTAGCCGAAGCTAATCATTTATCAATCTTGGTCATCCACTTAGGATGCCATTAGCCGAAGATAATCATTTATTCATTTTATTCATCTCGATCATCCACTTAGGATGCCATTAGCCAAAGCTAATAATTTATCAATCCCAGTCATCCACTTAGGATGCCATTAGTCGAAGCAGCTAATAATTTATTCATCCTGGTCATCCACTTAGGATGCCATTAGTCGAAGCAGCTAATAATTTATTCATCCTGGTCATCCACTTAGGATGCCATTAGCCAAAGCTAATCATTTATCAATCCCGGTCATCCATTAGGATGTCATTAGCCGAAGCTAATCATTTATCAATCAAACATTCCAGAGGCAGTTTATGAAATCACTATGACATGATAATATATCCTTTGTAATGTTCATTCAAACAATTCATAATAATTTGATGTTCACAATAACATAATAGTAGACCCTTCGTAATACTCGTACAAATGTTTTGTAATAGTTTAACATTTAGTATACATAATAATAGATCCTTTGTAATACATAAATAAACATTCCATAATAGTTTAACATTCGGTAGTATAACACAATAGTAGACCCTTCGTATCACTCATCCAACCATTCTTAACAGTCAATGTTCAACACAATACAACAATAGATCCCTTGAAATACTCATTCAAAAATTCATAACAATTTAGCACTATGTATATCACAATAATAGATCCTTCACAATACTCATATAAACATTCGTGATAAATAACCTTCAGCATAATATTGTTAAAACAATTCAATTAACACAAAATAAATATGAACACGAAAGAGATGGAGGCTAGAATTCTCCTTTTTGTTGATTTGTGAAAAGTACATTATTTAACCTAAATACAAAGAGCTTATATATAGGTTAAGCTAAAAATATTATTCTACCCTTAATAAATAAAACAAGATAAATGTATTATTTAACATTTCCCCTCAAACTCACGATGTGGCAACTATAAGCATCGAGATTTTCCAACTAGAAAACAAAAATGAGAAATGGAATGCGACTTGGTAAAGAAATCTGCAATCTGTAAAGAAGAAGAAACAAAAGGCAAAGTAATGGTGCCATGCTTGAGATGATGATGAGTAAGATGACAATCAATCTCAATGTGCTTAGTTCGTTCATGAAAAACCATGTTGTGAGCAATCTGAATAAAACTCTGGTTTTCACAATACATAGGAGTAGGATGAGAGAGTGAAACTCTCATTCCACAAGTAACCAGCATAACCAAATAATCTCTTTAGTAGTAGATCCCATATCACAATATTCTGCTTCGGTTGAGGATTGAGAAACAATAGATTGTTTCTTGCTCTTCCAAGAAAAAAGAGAATCACCTAAAAAGATACAAACACCAGTAACTGAGTTGTGATCTGTGGGATCACAGCCATGATTAGCATCAGAGTATGCACGCAGCTCCAAGGAAGAAGTGGATGAAAGTAAAAGACTCTAGAAGACTGTACCCCGAAGATATCGCAAAATACGAAGAACAACTCCTAGTGAACAGTAGTAGGAAGAGCAACAAATTGACTAACAACATATGCAATATCTATGTAAACACCCAAAAAAAATGTTGACTCCACAATTGCTGCCGATTTCTGAATCGGCAGCGACGCAGTTTTATTAAAAGTTAGGTAAACAAATTGGACTGTCTTAAGGAGCTGGGAGGGAGGGGTAAAATTGGTTTTGGAGAGACCAAAACAAGGATAAGAACACATCTAAACCAACCCCAAACACCCTACTTCATTTAATGGGGAGTATAAATACAAGGAGTAGAGAAAAGGTGACCATTCCTCTTCCCAAAGTTGTCTACAACAGCTGCATGTTGCTCTTCTCTTCCTCCTTCCCAATGAAAACCTAAACCAAACCAGCAGAGAGTGCCTTGTGAACGTGTGAGGGAGAGTTGAGACCTTGAGAGAAGATTGGACAGCTGCCTAGAGGGAAGGGAAAAAAGGCTAGAAAACGTGAGTGGAAGAAGAAGGAGGAGAACCAACAGGAGAAGAGAAAGAATACTGTCAAACCTTCCCCAAACTTACTTAGATTCGAAAGGTATGGGTCATGAAACTCCCTTCCTCTTGTTCTTAAGACCCATAACCGGAAATGAAGAAGAAGACCCTAAGAAAATTGACCAAAGACCTAAGCTAGCTGTGAAGGAAACTGAAATTAACTACGAGGACAAGGAAACAGAAATGGAATGAGGCCAATTCCCAGAACATCTAACAAAAAAAAATGAATAAAATGGAAAGAACAAATCATGGTAGAGGGTCGGCCTTAACTATGGGGTTGGCCAGCATGCATGTGTGTGTTTTCTTGAAATTTATTGAAAGATTATGTGCTGGGATTGATTATTGCATGTATGTGTGTGTTCATGCTGAAATCATGTGACTTTGCTGGAACCTAATGACAAATTGCATGTTCTGCAGCGAATTTGTGATTCGCCGTCGAAGTTGAGTTGTCCATAGCGAATTTGTGATTTGCTGCCGAAACTGAGTTGTCCGCAGCTAATTAGCATTCGCTGTCGAATTGTGTGTTCTGCAGCGAATTTGTGATTCGCTGCCGAAGTGAATTGTTCGCAGCGAATTTGTGATTTGCTACCGAAACTGAGTTGTCTGCAGCGAATTAGCATTCACTATCGAATTGGGTGTTCTACAGCGAATTTGTGATTGGCTGCCGAAGTTGAGTTTTCTACAGCAAATTTGTGATTTGCTGCCGAAACTGAGTTGTCCGCAGCAAATTAGCATTCGTTGTCGAATTGTGTGTTCTGCAGCGAATTTGTGATTCGCTGCCGAAGTTGAGTTGTTCGCAGCGAATTTGTGATTCGCTGCCCAAAATTGAGTTGTCTGCAACGAATTAGCATTCATTGCTGAATTGTGTGTTCTGCAACGAATTTGTGATTCGCTGCCGAAACTAAGTTATCTGCAGCGAATTAGCATTCGCTGCTGGATTGTGTGTTCTGCAGCGAAATTGTGATTCGCTACTGAAGTCGAGTTGTCCACAGTGAATTTGTGAGTCGCTGCCGAAACTGAGTTGTCTACAGCGAATTAGCATTCACTGCCAAAAACTTGTTGACTGCAGCGAAGTAGCATTCGCTGCTGAAATTGTGGCGCCAGCAGCGAAACAGTTTCCATTGCTGAATTAGGCAACCTACAGCGAACTAGTTTTCGCTGCCGAATTGCGCAGCCTGCAACGAATCAGTTTTCATTGCCAAACTGTTCGGTCTGCAGCGAGTAAGTTGTCGCTGTCGATTTCTACAATAAGTCTCCCAGGCAGAAATGACTCAAATGCTTGTAACAATTTCATTGTATGATGGTGTAAAATGTGGAACACTTGAATGTGAACATATGAACTCTTGAAATAAATAGGTGATGAATGTGATTAAAAGATAAAAATGTACTGATTTATGACCATTGATGTCTTAGATGGTGCAGTCGGGATCGGAGCATTGTCAGGATAAGGACAACCCGCAGGTGGAGCAGGTAGTTGACTTTCACCTTCCTTTTTGATAACGTTGAATTATGAAATACTTTATCATGACTGATACCGTGTTGTGTTAGTACAAATATCAGATTGCCAAATGCTTAGATGTCGACAAATGATTGATTAGCTTTGGCTAATGGCATCCAAATGGATGATCAGGACAAACGGTTGATTAGTTTCGGCTAATGGCATCCAAATGGATGACCGGGACAAATGGTTGATCCCGGTTGATTAGCTTCAGCTGATGGCATCCGAAGTGGATGGTCGGGGCGAGTGAACGGTTAACCTCGACAAATGATGTCTTAATAGGATAGCCGGATTTAAGATTATGGTTGATTGCAAGAATTGGTACAATTATATGAACAACAAGTCGTTCATACCAAGTACATAAAGGAACTACAAATGTCACGTTTCAAACATGGGATAATGTCCATGCTTCATTAAACTGTCAGACTGCTTATTATCATTATTATTATTATTAAGTAATCGCATTCTTATAAATGTTTTACACCAACGAGGTGCCTAGGAAATCCAATACACGAGAACCTACTTTTGCAAGGAATCATGTAGTTGCATTCTAAATCACAATGTATTTTGTATGAATCAATGTAATGAATGTATAACTATTATTAGATCCTTTTTATTTAAATTCGTGATGACTATTAGTAAGATAGGAATGCAACTCATGTCTATGTATATATATATATATAAAAAATTTACCATTGTTTTGGGCTTGAAAAGCCGAGTTGTTACAGTTGGTATCAGAGCACTTGGTCTAGATCCTGAGGATCATTGATAATTGTGTTGCTGTGGTGAATTTCAGGATGGTACACGCCTGACAAGGGACACGAACTGAGCCGCCCTCCTTAGAAAGGATGGGCGGGAGCCAAGGTGCCCAAGGTTGGCAAGTCGAAGATCCCTTGGATGATACGACATCTCATGCTCCGATAATACCACCCGAAAACTTATAGGAGGGAGTCGCAGTAGTAGGGGAAGGCCGGAGGCCTAACTAGACAGAGGAAGTACCCCCAGTTGCAGCAGAGCAACATGAAAGATCAGAAGCACAACCGTCAACTATTCCAACTGGTGTGCCCTCACAATATATAGACGCGAGACTCCTTGTACAAATAGTTAAAGCAGTGATAGAGGGCATGTCTGGCTCGGCGACACAAACAACTCCCGCTATATAGATTCCACAGGCAACCCCTATGACAGGCACAACCACGAACAGCGTGGTGCTATTGGTGCGACTAGTCAAGAGTATGAGGGAAATGGGTTGTGAACCGTATATGGGGGAACAAGATTCAGAGATAGCTGGGAGATGGATTAGGAAGGTAGAAAAGACCATGATTAAAATAAGCATACCCGAGGGTTTGAGGGTAAATTGTGCAAACCAGTTATTGTTCGATAGTGCCATGACATGGTGGGAAACAGTTCAGCTGAGGCATGCAACCAAGACACTAACTTGGAGTGACTTCAAAATAGAGTTTAAGAATCAATTTTATTCCAGGTACCATCGCAAGGTGAAGGAACAAGAGTTCTTGCCATTAAGACATGGTGATATGTCGGTATTGGAGTACGAAAGGAGGTTCCATGATCTCTCATTGTTCACCCCACACTATGTGCCGACAGAGGAACATACGATTGAGAAGTTGAAAGATGGTTTGCAACAGGATTTAAGATAAGGATTGATCGCCTTGTAGTTTAAATCCATAAGGGAGTTGATTGAGGCTGCATAAGCTGTAGAGGCTTGTATTGGAAAAGGCCAACAGGGACATCAGGGTATAGGCAAAAGGAGAGATGGGGACTATTTCAGTGGCAGACCACCACTTTCGAAGAAAGGTGAAAGTGGAGTGTTTGAACAGTACAAGAAAAGGGGGAGTTCGATGGTACCGCCCCACCAACATTCAGGTGAGAGAATGATGGTTGGGCAGTCGCACTTGAGGGTAAACTCTTCAACTGGGACCGGTGACCGCAAGGGTGTTGACTATCCTTCTTATGTAAAATGTGGACAAAAACACCCTGGGGACTGCTCAGTTTCCTAGGGCGATGCTTTGTGTGTAGGGGAGAAGGTCATATATGGAGGAACTGCCAGTATCTTAGGCAAGGGTGTCATTACTGTGGTGGAAGAGGTCATTATAAGAAGGACTGCCCTAGCAGGAACACTGGACAAGTACAGAGCTATAGGAAAACTCTAGTCGAGGGAGACCGAGAGCACAAAATGATTAGACCTCGAGGAGGGTTTTCCACTTGACACAGGAGGAGGTCAAGGCTGCATTGGATGTGGTGGCAGGTACACTACTAATGAATAATTTTAATGTGCATGTGTTGTTTGATCCAGGTGCCACCCACTCATTCATTGCTAGGAGAATTGTCACTAAATTAAGAAATGGAGTAGAAGTAGTAGAGAAGGGGTTCGTAATTGGAACTTCAATGGGAAACATGGTTGAAACAAATATTATGTATATGGATGTGGGGGTTAGTCTGTCTAGGTATGAAACAAAGTAGACTTGATTCCATTAGAGTTGCATGATTTTGACATAATCCTAGGCATGAATTGGTTGAGTAAATACAAGGCTCTAATAGATTGTTATGCTAAAACTGTTACATTCCAAACACCTGAGGGCGAGAGGAGGATTTTTTAGGGAGAGAGAATTCTCAAAACGATCGCCATAATATCGGTTGTAACAGCCCAAAGACATTTGAGAAAGGGATGTATGGGATATCTCGCATACATCATAAACACTGATGATGAAGGTCCACGACTAAAGGATATTCCTGTGGTGAAGGAATTCTCAGATGTGTTTCCCGAAGAACTACCGGGACTACCCCCGGAGCGAGAGGTAAAGGTGTCTATAGACACTTTTCCTAGAGTCCCACCCATAGTCCAACAACTGTACTGGATGGCTCCGGCACAACTGAACGAGTTAAAGAATCAACTACAAGAATTGTTAGACAAAGGATTTATACGGCCCAGTAATTCTCCTTGGGGAGTGCCTGTTCTATTTGTAAGAAAGAAAGATGGAACTCATAGACTTCGTATTGACTATCGATAGTTGAACAAAATAACAATGAAAAACAAGTATTTGTTACCTCAGATAGATGATTTGTTTGATCAATTAAACAGAGAGAGGGCATTTTCAAAGATAGATATGAGATCAGGGTACTATCAGATGAAAATTAAAGAAGTGGATGTAGCAAAGATCGCATTTAGAACCCGTTACAGACACTATGAGTTTTTGCTGCTACCGTTTGGGTTGACGAACGCCCCAGCCCTCTTCATGGACTTAATGAATCAGGTTTTCCAACCATAACTTGATAAGTTTGTGGTTGTAGTCATTGATGATATACTGGTGTACTCAAATTCCTTCAAGGAACATGAAGAACACTTGAGGCAGACCTTACAAACCTTGAGGGATCACCAGTTGTATGCAAAATTGAAAATTGAGTAAATGTGAATTTTGGCTGGAGAGAGTGACATTTCTAGGATGCGTCATTTCAGCCGAATGTGTTTTTGTAGACCCCCAGAAGGTCGAAGCAGTCTTGAAATGGGAAAGACCGACTTCGGTCACTAAAATACGTAGCTTCCTAGGACTTGGAAGATACTACCGAAGATTTATCGAAGGGTTTTCCCTGATTGCAACCCCTTTGACCCAGCTAACTAGGAAGGATAAGAAAAGGGTGTGGTCGGAAGATTGTGAGAAAAGCTTCCAAGAGTTGAAGAGGAGGCTCACCACCGCTCCAGTGTTAACCCTTCTGTAACGACTCGACTTTTTCAAGGCCAAAATTACTGGAATTTTTTTTGTTTGGTTTCTGGATGTTTTTCACCATATCATTCTTCAGATTTTTCATTGCGTTCTGTTCATTAACAAGGAACAATCTATGTAGGATAACGTAAATTAACATTCCCATAGAACAGATTCACAATACACATGCCTATAATATTATTTTTCCATACTCATAGGTTTACATTACATCATATCGACATACTAATAAATTCACATTCTTGTTCTAATCTCATTATTATCACGGATTCATACAAGAGTGTCGAACAACAAGTTACACAACTAGTACTTTTGTTATCCTGACCGCATGTAATTTTCACAACACGACATCCTCATTAGATGAATACATCATATGAATATTCATACACATCATATCAACTTGTTCGTACATTCACATCCGTGTTCCATTTCAATTTTTCGTTACTAGTCTTTACAAAAGGGGTCAGACGACTAATTGAGTGATTAACACGTCTGTTCATGCAGAACTCATATCACCCATAACATGCGAATATATAGTTCTTTTCAAAATGTGTGAGCTACGAAACGAACTTCCTTGTGCACCATGTTGGTATGATGTCTCTGTTACAGCGCAAGGTAATTTCAAGCATTATAGGCAATTTAAGAAAACATAATAAAACAATATTAACGTTACATTTCATTCATGGACCAAAAGAGCATAATTCTTTCATTTCTCCTTACTTATGTAAATACCACCGTTAATAATTCGTCAATTACCGAGGCTAATTACAATACTCAAACTCAATCATTCATCTGAATACCGTTAGCCAAACTAATGTTATTCTCTGTTTAAAGCATAACAATCGTAGTTCTTTCATATACTTAGTATATACAAAACGTAGTATACATGAACGCATCAGTTCTTAAAACTAACTCATAACACTCAAATCCGACTATCCTCTTAGGATGCCATTAGTCGAAGCCAATCATTTATTCATCTAGGTCATCCACTTAGGATGCTATTGGCTGAAGCCAATCATTTATTCATCCTGGTCATCCAATTAGGGTGCCATTAGCCATAGCTAATCATTTGTTCATCCTGGTCATCCACTTAGGATGCTATTAGTCGAAACTATTTATTCATCTCGATTATCCATTTAGGATGCCATTTATCGAAGCTAATCATTTATTCATTCTGGTCATCCCCTTAGGATGCCATTAGCTGAATCCAATCGTTTATTCATCCAGGTCATTCACTTAGGATGCTATTGGCCGGAGCTAGTCATTTACTCATCCTGGTCATCCAATTAGGGTGTCATTAGCCGTAGCTAATCATTTGTTCATCCCGGTCATCCACTTAGGATGTCATTAGTCGAAGCTAATCATTTGTTCATTCCGGTCATCCACTTAAAATGCCATTAGCCGAAGCTAACCATTTACCCATCTGATCATCCACTTAGAATGTCATTAGCCGAAGCTAATCATTTATGAATCCCGGTCATCCACTTGGGTGCCATTAGCCGAAGCTAATCATTTGTGAGTCCCGGCCATCCACTTAGGATGCCATTAGCCGAAGCTAATCATTTGTCAGTCTCGGCCATCCACTTAGGATGCCATTAACCGAAGCTAATCATTAACCCATCAATCATTCCAGAGGCAGTTCATGTAATCACTATAACAAGATATTATATCCTTTGTAATACACCAATAAACATTCCATAACAGTTTAGAATTTTGTACAACACAAAAATAGACCCTTCATATTTTTCATCCAACCATTCATGATGGTTAATGTTCAATATAATACAACAATAGATCCTCGTAATACTCATACAACCATTCGTGATAATTAACAATCAGTATAATACAACGATAGATCTTTCATGATACTCATACAACTAATCATGACAATTTCATTCAATATAATACAACGGTAGATCCTTTGTAATACATTCGTCATAATTACATTCAGTAATATGAAACGATAGATCCTTTGTAATACCCATACAACCATTCATCACAATTACATTCAATAAAAATACAACAATACATCCTTTGTAATACATTCATCATAATTACATTCAATATAATAAAATGGTAGATCCTTCGTAATACTCATAAAACCATTCATCACAATTACATTCAATAAAAATACAACAGTAGATGTAAATCCTGAGATAATCAAGGCTGGATAAAATTAAAGAAAATAAACTAAACTAAAAAGAAGTGGGGGCAAAATGAATACATTTAAAGAAAATGGGGTCTAAATGCAAATAAGAATAATTATAGAGCATAAATACTACTCTTCTTACCAAAAACAGATCTGCAACTATCGTGAAGAAAGAAAAGAGGGAGTTTTGGTATCT